>Ga0070708_100004219_pt1 | contig 11290 bp, 14 predicted proteins | sample KBSK5503metaG_FD_65469 | JGI IMG/M metagenome (GOLD analysis project Ga0070708, IMG submission 65469) | Corn, switchgrass and miscanthus rhizosphere microbial communities from Kellogg Biological Station, Michigan, USA - KBS K5-50-3 metaG | ecosystem: Host-associated > Plants > Roots >...
TAATCTTGAAACGCTAGTTCGGCACAATGTGATTCCTATACTTTGAACTGTCCAAAGTGTCGTCGCAAGATGGAGATGCTCCGCGACGTTTCCAACACGCGATACAGAGAATCTGTCCATGCATGCAAGTGTGGGTTTCTCTTAACTGTCTGGGGAAATCCTAACGCCATAATCGGCCTTGCCATTAAGAGGCTACGAGCCTGAAATTGCCCTAGGTTCGGGTTCAGGACTCGTTCCTTCACTCTTTGTTAGTGGTTGTCTGGACATGAAACCTCTGATGAGCAACCGGAAATACGCCTCATATTTGGCGGCAATTACCCCATAGAAGCCCCTTAGCCCATTAGCTCCTCTGCCAAGGGATTTGGAGGGTAGGTTTTTGAGAATTTCAAATATATCTGCGCCCATATTGAAGAATCAGAAAGTTTCATGCTAGAAGAATGGGCAGCGGACTTAACTTATCGGTTTTACGACCTCTGGAGTCAGAAGTACTCCGCAAACGAAGAAGGATTCCAGATGTTTGCCGGACAAGTGCTGTTCCGACCAAAGCTGTTAATCATAAGCGAAAATCCTGGATCCCGCAAAGACCGATTCAAAGCCTATCTCGCACACTTGGAAAAAAATCAGTTCTTTCCAGAATCATACGTGCCGTACAGTGCTGCCTACCATGTGCAAAAAACGCTTGCAAGACGGATGAATGACTTTCTCGGAGAGACACTGCTCAGTCAATCCGTTGCAACATGGTTCAGTTTCATCAGAACGAAGAGTCTACGCGAATTGAATTCGACGATGATATCCGATTGCCAGCCTTTTCTTAGAGAGATTATCTACAAAATCGAACCTCAAAAGACATTGTTGGTCGGAAAGCTTACTTGGGGTATCAAGGACACCTTCAAACCATCATTCACAATGAAGTCTCCATACTTTCATTTTACGAGGGACGAGATACATAGCCTGAGGCAAGAAGTTAGGAAATTTGCAAATGCTCCTTAGACGACGCCCTTCTTTAGGCATAGTCTAAGTGTGCGTGCGAAGGGTTAAATTCGCCGAGAACGACGTTTGCGTTTGGACGCCGAACTCTCGGAGTTCCGGGAGGGGTTTGCGGTTTGATATGGTATGGAGGCCGAAAGGCCGGACTGGTGTGCGCGTCCAACCGGGCTTCACACCGAAAGAAAGAGGAGGTGGGACCATACTAAGATCAAAGTTCAAGCCCAATCAGGGAGGCCACGCACCAGGACACTTACGCGATGAGTTTGTGGGATTCGTCTGTGAAGAAGACGAACCAGCCCAAGGAACTTTTATGCGGCAGGTTGCTGGAAAGCTTTGGAACTGCACAGACGTCATGCCTGGGCACGTTTGCGAAGCTCTGGACATGGAGCCAGGTTCAACCTACGCCATGGGTGCTCGAAAAATCTTGAGGACTATGTAAAACCAGAGCCGCCAGCCACCCTGCTCTATCCCCTCTTTTTTCAGCTATACAATGGGTTATCCGCGTTGACGCCTGACATATGTAAAGGGCGAGAGGCGTAAGTCTCGCAATGGTTAGTTTGGGCCTCGCCGTTCCTTTCCTCGACCATGAACCAGCCGCTAGAACGATGTCGAACTACTCTTCAGGTTTTCTTCTACTGAGCGAGCCTGCAAGGCTTGGACCGATAAAGATGAAAGTGCCCAAAACGGCTATGACAGTTCCAGCATAGATCCCAAAAGCTCCCTCTGCACGCGGGTCCCAACAATTACCATTGATAGCTACAGTTTGGCATTGCACAAGGTTCCCATAGCTTATCGCGACAATGAATGCTCCTAAAAGAATCAGGATAAGACCGATACCTGATGCCAAAGTTGGCCGGTCTTCATCCTGCTTGAACCCTTAATGGTTTTCCGTCGTCACTATGAGCCATCGTCCTTTCTAAGGGCCTGTGGCTTCAATATTACTAAATACGGGGCGAGCCGTATCAAGCACGTTATGTTGTCAGAAAAAATTGATGGAGCTTTCTTTACGGCCGAGATAGGCTACGAGAGAATAGTCCTCACATTCAAACATGGAGTCGAAACGGAGCGACACGAAGTCAGGCCCGCGGACATTCAGTCTATAAGCGTTGACCCTGAGGGGTCAACGAAGCTGGCAATAAGACTTCATCGTGACCTTACAGTACCGTCAACTCAAGCCGAGTCCGTGACGTTGAGAGACGCCTTGGAGCGGGTCTTGGAGGAAGTCAAGGCAGTAGAGTTGAGGAATGAAGAGGCAGGAAGAGAGTTACGCGTGAAAATGGCGACAAAACGGGTTGCGCGGGGCGTCCCAGTACTGCCAGAGAGAGACTATGAGAAACCTCCTGACGATTAATCAAGCAAACACCAACACCCCGAGAATATCGAACGGCATTGACCGGCCCTCGCATTAGGCTAAAGTCCTCATGTTGCCCGTCATTATCAGGCGTCTAAACTTGAGATCGTCTTAGCCTTGAAGCCACTGTCAACGGCGGTTAATGCTGAGTTGTGTGCATTTGCGCAGTTTGGTCAACCGTCGTGGGCTTTTCGACGTGTTTTTTCGGTGTGGTTTTCATACCATTCGTGGCCGCAGTGCTTGCACTTGCATGCGTGAACAGATTCTCTGTATCGCGTGTTGGAAACGTCGCGGAGCATCTCCATCTTGCGACGACACTTTGGACAGTTCAAAGTATAGGAATCACATTGTGCCGAACTAGCGTTTCAAGATTACCTCGCTTCAAGATTCTGCGAAGGCCCCGAGCATGAGAATCAAAGCGAGAGATGGAAACATTCGCCCAGGCCATCCTGATGTTTTGAGATTACTCCCCTTCCATGGCTGAAGATCCCATCTTTTCCTGGAAACTGACCCGCTTATTACTACGTTCTATCATGGCAACTGTAGTAGTTGTAACTGAAGGAACGCCGAATTGATCCCACGAAGATGACATTCTCTCAAGATGAAATCGGTGATATGTTTTAGCAGAATCCGATGGGTTCCCGAGGTTCATCCATCGAAAAGGTTGAGCATACTAGTCCCGCTGTAGGATCGACTCTAGCTTCAAGATAGTTGCTGACTAGGGTAAACATCACAATACCAACCGGAGAATTGGGAGTCGGGTTGACCCAGCTAAACGTAACGTGGACCATTGTGTTGGAAGGTACTACTATCGGGAAAAGGGTGCAGGGTCCAAGTGGAATGGTCGCACTGCCGCACTGTTCAGTGGATCCTGTTGCGAGTTGCCATGAGACGCCGCTCCAAGGCTGCTTATCCAAGTAGAGTGTGTTGAACCTGATCGTGTAGGCCCCAGTGTTCAGCATGTCTAGCGCGCCGCTTGGAGAGCCGCCAATGCAAGCCCCAAGGTTGTTCGCCCCGCTGACCGTATTGTTGGCCTGATAACAGTTCGGAACTGACGTAAAGAAGAGCGTCCCGTTGACCGTGTTGTTGGTGAACCTCACGACTTGGTCGTTAGTAAAAACTGTCGCTCCACTCATTGTGTTGCTGTCGAACTGGACAGATCCAGAGTTCTTGACTGTCATCGTCGCGCCAAGGATGTTACTCGAATAGGTAGCGTACAGGACGCCGTCCATTGTTACTGCTCCGCTCGCAGCATTACTGTTGGTCATTGAGAACGATTGGGTCCCATAGAGACTCATGCCCCCGGCAACATGGGCGTTATTTGTGATGGTAATGCTTGCCGAATAATTGTCGTTCACCGCTTGAAGATTTCCACCGTTCAGGGTTAAGGAGGCGCCGTAGTTCACATTGATACTTTGAAACGTCCCGCCGTTGATAGTGCACGAAGCGCCAGGGGGCACGTAATAGTTCACATTCACAGGCGTTATCGAGCCGGTGCATGGCGTACCATTAGTGCTGAAATGCGGGGGCCCGCCAGGCGTTGGTTGGACCGCGCTAATATTGAAGCCTCCTGAACCCGGAGCGCCAGATCCGACTATTGTGAAGTTCTCCGGATGAATGCTGGCTCCGGAGAGGAGAGCTGTGAATACGCCGCTGTAGAATGCGAATACGATAACGGCCATGATGAGGACTATCAGAACCATCATAAGTTCTGCGATGATGGTGCTTACTCCGCGCTTATCCTTCCTAAAGCGCCTCACGCTCTTCAGGGCATAGCCCACAAGGCAGGATTGATCCTTCAGCGATTAATCCAAGACGTTACTCCCACTGCAAATCACAAGTTGTCTGATTGAAGACGATCTGCCGTCAGATAGCAGAATCATTATCTTCCTTCAGCTTGACTGAACCCCCTTGACACGCAGGAGAAGGATACGAGGATCCTAGAACCGCAAGCAGAGTCGGCTTGAGAGCGAGAGGAAGCAGGTCCGGAATCAACGGTTCGAGGGTTTAACCATAGCCGTACAACACTTGCAGCGCTTATCCATACATTGACCTTGTAAGCCATGCTTGCAGGTCTCGCAGACGCAATAGCTTCTCCCCTCTTTGGTCTTGTTCTTCGTGTGGATCAGGAAGGGGTGGACGCTGACTGAGTGAGCTTTTGGAGACAACGTTTCGCTGCAACTCTTTCTTGGCGCGCTGGATAACTGGCTATCGTAACTCCTAGGTTAGACTTGACCTTTCAAGAGATGCTGTTTGCTACGGTAGTGATCCCTACTTCAAGCGCTCTTCTTTGGCGGAATCGCGCTGAACTTCATGGGATTTGCAATCGTCGTCTACTCGATAGTCTCTCGGTGGTATAAGAGAAACACAAAACAGGCTGATTGAACGATGGTCTAAGAACAAGATACCGCTAAGTAGCATCCTAAGAATTTGGGGACATGGACCCAAGGACAGAGTGACCGTTTGCCAAACCCTCAAGCGATGCCTCCAATCTGGCCAACTTGGAAATGGATTCTATGGGGCCTGGGCCTCGCAGCTTTCATCTCTATCGCGTTACTGATCTGGCTATATTCCAAGGATCGAATTCCCTAAGACGCGAACTAACGGTGGCCGTCGAGAGAGAAATGCGCCGAAAAAGGAAAACCTGCCAGATAGAGAAGCAACACAGCGCCACCGGCCGGGTGCATGTACACTCGATTATTGATGAAAAAAAAGCCACGAGCTCACCGTGGCGATTATCCAGCGCATCGATAGACCGACGACGACTGAAAGACAACCGCAATTTGATATCGACGTGATTATCACGCTTTTTGGCGGAAATGTCCAGTCCCTAAGCTAAGTTGGGAGACGACAGAATGACCCGCGAGGACTTAGCTCACTTTCATAAGGCCTCGCGCCCATACCTATTGGACATGGGCTTCACGGGAGGAACGACAAAGATCACGCAGCAGTCGCAGATCGCGAACGCTCTCATCGGTGATCCGTTGATGGCGGGTCTCGGAGTGAGCACGGCTGACCTGGCCTTGGACACGAGACCCTACTGGGGAAGGTGGCTCTGGCCACTCAGACGAACTAGCGGCGGAACACAAGTTGCTACGGCCAACAGGGCATTCATCTGCCCAATCTACGTACCACGAAAAATGACGTTGGACCAGGCATCAGTATCTCTAACAGTTGCAGGCAACGGCAACCTAAAATTCGGAATCTACAGCGACAACACGGACACTGTGGTCGGGGGGAGTCTCAAGGCGACCATTGGGCCGCTTGCGACCAGTTTTCAGACTACTGGAACATTCACTCCAGCCCTTCAACTGACACAGGGACTCTACTGGGGTGGAGTCATCCTGGACAACGCTGTTGACACATTCGTTCACGCCAGCGGCATCAACGAGCTCGGCAACGACTTCGACGGATGCAGGTACAACGCTGGAAGTTTCAACTTTACAGATCCCTGCCCGGCCGTTTCCGACGATAGCTCCGCTGCCCCCAACATTCTCTTAAGAATAAAATCGATAGACGCTTAGCTCGGTTCATCGACAGGAACCTGCGGCATGACCGTTGACGCAATGGTTCTGTCAAGTTTTCGGTTGCCGCTAATGACGTCCTACTAATTAGGACGAATTGAACCGTATGAAACAGGCAGAGGATTCTACATGAGTCGATAACCGATGCGGCTGATAAGCTACTTGAAAAGTCCCATTGACCACCGCTCTTCTGGAAGAAGAGAATACATTACCGTCCAAGGCATTGGCAAGCTGAAAGCCGCGTTCAAGAGCGTTCTGACTTTCTACTCTTGGATAGAAGGAGTCGCTGAGGGAGGCTTCACGAGAAACGACTTCGTCATGTCGCAGACGAGTCCGGTAGAATATTTTGACTACGAAGGCGGGTCTGTCGAGTTCGAAGTTCAATTCAGTTTTCCATGCTCAGGCATCGTAACCCGGGTGGGGGAAGGGTTCATAATCAGTCCGGCGATCAAGATCGAACCTGTAAAAACACCAAGCATTGTTGTGATGCTTCTTGCACCCGGAACCTTGCCCTACGTAGTGGCCACAGAGACGAATATTCTCGCAATCCCAAACAACGAGTCTGCGGTCATGGTAGACACCAATAATGGAGAGCTTCGTTGCTCGGGCAATATTTTGGGCAAGTCAAAGTCAGCTCGGATTATCATTAACAGAAATCCTGGATTACCGTTCTATAGGGCTGGTTTCAACGAGACCTTGTCCACGATCAAAGGCCCAGGCCGGATAAGTGCAGTTTGGAGACCGGTAGCTCGGAGCTTTGAGGAGCTTGCTATAGCGTTCCATCCGTCGCAGATTCAGCCCCTCAAGTCAAACTCGATGAACTTCGACAACTTAGCACACCATCTGGGCGTGCCAGAAACATCAAGCACCAAGAACCCTGAGGATTTCATAGTAGGCGACGGCGCCGGAGTACGCTATACTCTTCGATTAAGATTAGATCACGGTCTTGGAAGACACGAGTCCCATGAATTACCAGTCTTGGTTTCGTAGGTTCAGCCGTTTCCTAGATCGACAGGTACGAATGCTTGTCGGGTAAACGGCTGGTCCGAAGACTACGCGGGAAATTTCGGCCCCGCCGCTCTTAAGCTTTTAAGGGATGGTGACGCAAATGCCATCAGAATAGAATTCTTTGGTGAGCCCCAACACAGATTTGTTGTCTGGACTCAAGCTGTCGAAATCGTCTGTGATGGGCACGACTAGTGCGCTAATTTTTGCCGGGTCCGTCGAAGCCGCTTCCGTAAAAAGATGCTGGATCTTCGCTAACAGTCTTGACACGGGTGGTGGTAGCTCAGCTTCACGCGACATCTCAGGACTCAAAACTTGGCTCGTCTCCCCCGAGCGAAGAATGTCAGAATTTTAGAAGAGCGCGGCCTCGTTCGGGTCGTATGGCCGATATCGAGTCTGACCCGGCCGACGTAGTTGCGGATCGGGATCTGTTCCCGAGGCCGGGCCCACAAACTGAACACCCTGTCCAATTTTCTCTTGCGGGATCGGCCTTACTTCGACGTAACGCGGATTGTCGATGCTTCCCATCAGTCCACCGGGGTGTTGCTTCGCGGGTTTAGGCAAGGCATTGCCATCCGAAAAAAAATTGACGCCTTCGCCGTACAAAGGCAGCAGCTCCAGGCGATTCGTAATGAAGTTCCGGGCCAGCCTGTAGCCTGGCGGCGGGTAGTAGTCGGGATCTTCTCGTAATTGGCCCCAGAAATTATACTTGTAGCCCGGCGGCGCAGGAGGTCGCTCGCTCATGTCTCACTCAATCCTCTACATGATCCACTGGCCTTAAAACGGTGAGCTTAGTCGGGTATCGAATCTGGGCCAGCAGGCTCTTCTGAATGCTCGATAGGGACGAAGTTGACTTGTCGAACGAATTGTAGCTGAGTAGTCCGCTTGCGACGGGGATTTCTTTTGCCACGAACGATCGAGACTAACGTTCGATTCCAAAAGATAAGGTGAATCAGTTTGTCGATTTCCCTTTGAAGATCACTTGTTTTTCTGCTCATGCCTGAGTCTCCAGTCTTGACCTCGGACTAACAGTAGAGTCTTCCGCCTTTGTCTCTGCATCCTCCCCATGACCAGGGTACAAAAACGCCCTGAAAGCGGTTATGAAATCACAGAGCCATTTTTCACCGCGACGATGTTCGATCAGAACCTTCTTCAGCAGGGGGGCCCCGTCGAAACTGTGGAACTCGTCAATCCTGTACGGTTTGTCGAGAACGTGCCAGAGAAACCATCGTGCGAAATCTGGGGTCATCCATTTCCAGCCTTCGTTGAACCCGGGTTGACTCTGCCATTCCCTGAGAATCACGTGGGTCCGGGTTGATTCCAGCATCGGCCTATACGTGTCGAAGAGCGTAGCTGGATCAGCGTTTGCGTCTAAGAGCATCAGTAGTCCTTCGGCCGGGCTAAGTGTGGTTCCTTTTTCTTCGTTGAAGCCTATGGTCACGCCTTCGATGAAGGTTGTGAAGTCGCGCGCGACCCGAGCAGCTATCTTTTTTGCGCCCCTCGGTACGATAAAGCGGGGCCCGTCCACCTTGACGAAGAGACGGGCTAGACTACGCACCGCCGCCATTTTTGTCTCCACTGCCTGGCTGTAGCTCATACACTTTCCCGCAATTTGGACATGCCCAACGGCCACCCTTGTCCTCGATCGTGGCAAGCTGTAGTTGCGAGAACCGGTGTTGTGCGCCGCAATCGCATGTTAGTCCCCATGGTATTTCGGTTGGCGACGTATTCAGTTCTGCTCTAGCTGCCGCTGTCGGCGCTCCGGTCACGGCACTAGCAACCCTGCCAGCAGTGGGCGATGTCTTCCCAAGCACCTGTCCGATACCTCGGCCCGCCTCTCGAACAATCGGCGATTCCAAAGCCTTCGAGAGTCCGCCCGTGATCCGTTCGATCATCGCGCTTTGGTTTTTGGACTTTCGATCTTCTGACGCCGCATTGAGCTGTGCTTGCCATTTTTGAAACTCGACGTCCATTCGTTTGCTGGCTATCGTGTCACTTTCCTTGCCGAGACTGCCCAGAGTCTTCTGAACTTGGACGATCTGCGCGAGTTGGTCCTGGAACGAGGGCTGATCAGTGTATCGCTCGCGTAACAGTTGGAGGTGCGAGTCGAAACTTCGTTGCTGATTCTTGCTCATTTCTGCATAGAGATTCTGTATCGTAGCGATGGAGTCGGAAGCGTTGTTGGTTTTTGTTGCAGCTAGGAACGATCCGAGGGCGGCGATTATGCTCGCGGTGTCAGACTGGGGCTGTTGTGATCTAGCTGAGTTGACGAGTGCAATGACTTCTGCTACGTCTTTGATCGTGAGACCTTGCGATCCGCTACCACTCATCAACCGTGTGAACAGCATCGACTGTGCGATAGGGTCAGCAGCTCCTGCCGCGGCGACAACATCGATGAAAGGAGCCACCTTAACCATGTACGTTTCAATCTCTTCTGGCCTTTTGCCAGCAGCGACTAGACTTCGAATGATAAGCGACTTTTGCTCGATGAGAGTCGAGGGATTCACCGATTTCGGTGTCGCACTGGTTTCGCTGCCGCCGTTTCCGAACGCTGTCAGGAAAGCTCGTGATGAAGCACCCGCGATGGCGGCCTCCTGGACTGGCTTCCAGGGCGCCGCTCGTTCGCCCTTGATCATTGAAGGGTTTAATCGTTCAGTTTCGCTTCGGGTTCTAAGCGCGTCTGCGTATTCGCGCCGCGACTTCATGTAGGCGACTCTCTTCTCTTCAGTCGGGTCCTCAATCTCACTCATTGGCGTTCTACTCCCGTAACGTCAAGTCCGGCGTCGGTCCGATAGCGATCGTGCAAGTTCGCTTTTTTTGCTGTCGCTAGGAGGTTTGTTCTGAAATCCTGACCGTCGCCTACAATCAAGGTCTTGCAAAACGCTGCGTCCCTGAGGTCTTCGACCGCCATGCCGCTGGAGAGATACTTATTGAAGGGCAGGCCACGCGAGGCGCTCAAATGGAGAAGTTCTACGATGATATCTTGCAGCGCGGGATCGTCGGGCCGAATGACTATCGAAACGGGTCTAGAGAGTCCGCCGTTGTTCTGTACGACACTCAGGTGAGTCTCTTCTTCTCCGCGTCCGTTCTTTTCGTCGACGATCCGTGGCGGCGTGCTATTTGTGACATCGTAGGGAATGATCTCCGGAGGAGGCGCAGAAGGTTCGGAGAGCATTGCAACAGACGACGGTGGAGGAATTTCTTGTACAGACGGCTTCGGCGTGAGATGTCCAACCCTCGCCCAGACGCCGCTCTTGGACATCTTCCACAATTTTGCAATCTCGCCTATGCTCATACCCTGTAGATACAGAGTTTCCATGAACTGGTGTGACTTCGCTTCGAACGCGGTCCGAGGCTCGGGCGTGCCGTCATTGAACTCCGCGGGGATTTTAGCTTGCGATCGAACGAACGATGGGCCGTTTCGAACGAACTCAGGGTTTTGCTTACCCTCTGGGCTAGCTTCAGGGCCAGCCTGATCCGGGGGGAGGTGTTCGTTGTCGGCTACGTGTCGAGTTTGGCCGTTCGATAGTTGGGCCGTCTCCTCTATCAGAGGTCCCGACTCGTGCTCAAGTTGGGGAGGCCGAGTGGTTTTGTTCTTCGAACGGCGTTCGATCGATCCATTCGGTTTGGGGCTCCCGCCTACGTCTTGTTCTCTCTGTTGAGAGACTGATTCTCTTTGTTGCTTAAGTCTGTCTTCCTTCGAACGAACGACTATCACAGATTGGGGCTCATCATTTAGTTCCGTCGGCTTGTCGTTCGGACGGTTGACATGATCGTTCGGAGGAGGGTTCTCAGGGTCCCGCGGGGGATCAGTCTTGCGCTGTGAACGCCGTTCACTAGGACCCTTTACTATGGTCGGTCTCTTGGGCTTGGAAGTCATTTTTGGACCTCTCGTTCGATGTAGTCAAGGCTTCGACTGTCGCCGGGTGAACGACGACGATGACCGTTCGCCAATCCTAGTAGCAGACTCTTAGTTATGGCGTACCTGGGCAGTTCCTGTTCTCCAGATGGGAGAATTCTCGGCTGGATAATGCGTCCACGCTCATCTCGAAGTTTGAGCCGAATGGCCGCTTTCTGGATTGCACGGTCGGTCTCGTCTCGTACCCAAGCGGCGTAATTTTTTCCAGTTGTGGGCAATTCTTCTACTAAGTATGGATATGGATATTTATCGCTAAGCTAAGTCTCTACCCGCATCAGCCGGTGTAAGCCAGAATTTCCGCTATCCCATCAGTGACAGGTTCACCCGACAGTACAAAATGGACTCTGGCAGGTTTCGAGAAACATGATATCGGTAGCTCTTCGAGAAGTTCTTTCTTTCCGCCTGTCAGCTCTATTGGAAGACAGCAGTAGAGAGAGAAATTCATGCTTTAAGGGAACTCTTATACCTTCATTGCGAACTGTACACGTATATCTAATAGACAAA
>Ga0070708_100004220_pt1 | contig 11287 bp, 8 predicted proteins | sample KBSK5503metaG_FD_65469 | JGI IMG/M metagenome (GOLD analysis project Ga0070708, IMG submission 65469) | Corn, switchgrass and miscanthus rhizosphere microbial communities from Kellogg Biological Station, Michigan, USA - KBS K5-50-3 metaG | ecosystem: Host-associated > Plants > Roots >...
ATGCGAAAGCGCCTCGATGCCCGAGCTAGCTTCCACAGTTTGGTGGCCGTTCGACTCGAGCAGGCTTTTCAACGCCATGCGTATCGAGGGCTCATCATCGACGATTAAGACGCGCGCCATGGCAGCTCCTTAGAGATCCTTGGTGAGCCCGGTGCGTGACCGAACGGTTCGGCCCCAGCCAGCTCGACGGGAATTGCGCCGCAGTTGAACCTGGCCAACGGCGCCGACGCGCGGGTGCTCTCTGCGTGGACCCGCGAGTCGATGAGCTCTTTTCTGGGCATGGCCTCGCTCGTCGGCAGAGCATTTGGCGTGCCAGAAGTATTTCTGGTCCTTCTACTCGGAACGTCTCGGAAGACAGCGGCCGGTCGACATCGAGCGTTGACACAGCTCGGCTGTGTCAACACAAGGGGCAACTGTCATGAACAAGTGAGCGACCCGGCGAGCTTCGCAGCGTTCATGCTGGTGGATTCGGAGCGTTCGTCGCTCGCGAGGCTAGGGAGCTGCCTCCAACAATCTACTTGCTCGCCGCCCCCGCCTTGCGGGCGATGAGGGCGAAGCCATGCGCTTTCGCGTCCCTCTCGAGGGCTCGAAGGGAGCTTATCCTCCTGGCCGGTTTCAAGTGCGTGGCAGCGTTCGAGAGTCAGCTCGATCGATACGCTTCGGCATTCAGTCCGTAGCGGCTGACCCAACGAACGATCTGCGTCCTCCCCTTTCCTACTGCTCTCGCGACAGCGCTCAGGTTTCCTCGGTGTTCCCGGAGAAGCGCAATCAGCTCGTCGCGATGGCGAGTTTCCTCGGCTGAAAGCTCGCGTTGAGGTGCCTCGCTCAATGGTTTGCCGAGGGCCGGTGGGAGGTGTTCGCGCGCGATGGTCCCCGCACCGGAAAGCGCAAGAGCGCCAGCCAGTGCCTGCTCTAACTCGCGAACGTTCAGAGGCCAGTCATATTCGAGCAGCGACTGGGCGGCCTCCGGCGACAGCTTCACATCGGACGCCTCCGGAGACAGTTTGCGCAGAAGAGTCGCGATGAGCAGAGGAATGTCTTCCTGACGCTCGCGCAATGGAGTCAGCTCCAAAGATACGCCGTGCAACCGCGCAAGTAAGTCGTGGCGGAAGGTTCCGTCCCGAACCATCTGGTCGAGGTCGCGGTGCGTTGCCGCCACCACGCGGAGATCCACCCGCTCCGGTCGCGTCGCGCCCACCGGCAGCACTTCGCTCTCCTGGAGCGCGCGCAAAAGCGCGGCCTGGGCAGCGAGTGGAAGGTCGCCGATCTCATCCAAGAAAAGAGTGCCCCGGTCGGAGGTGCGCAGAAAGCCGGACCGGTCCCTCTCTGCACCGGAAAAGGCTCCCTTTCGATGACCGAACAGCTCGGACTCGACGAGGTTTCGAGGAATGGCGCCGCAGTTCACCGCGACGAATTCGCCTTCTCTGCCGGACCAGGTGTGGATTGCCCGCGCGAGCATCTCCTTGCCCGTCCCGCTTTCTCCCTGCAGCAGGACCGGCACCCGGCCTTTTGCAACGGCGCTGCCGCGCTGAAGGACCTCGCCAAATTGGTGGGAGAAAGTTGCCAGACCGCTCGGGCCCCTCGGCAGGTCCTCGGCTTCCAGGTTCGCGCCGCCCCACGTCGCCAGCTTGCTGCGAAACCTGAAGAAGGTCCGTCCGAGCTGGATGAGAGTTTTGTCCTCCAGATCTGCCGCCTGAACCAGCTCACCACCCACGAGCGTGCCGTTCTTGGACCCAAGGTCGCGAACCGTCCAATGGTCTTTCTCGCGGCGCAGCTCGGCATGGGCCTTGGACATCCACCCGTCCGGCAGCACGAGCTCGAGGACTCCGTCCCCGGCTGCGCGCGTAGCTCGGCGGGATCCCCGGCCCAGTTGGACGCATTCGAGCTCGGCGAGCAGGTGGCGCGCAGGCCCCGCCATGGGACGCTCGCATTCGATCTCGAGGAAAAGATAGGGCGCGAAGGCAGCCTTGGTTCCGCTCGTTTTGTGATGGGTGAGAGTCTCGCCCGTCTCGGCCATGTCCCCTACATAGCGCCGCGACCGCCGACACGGCAAAGCCGAATCAACCGCTGGGTGACGCTTGCTCTTTTGACTTTGCTGGAACGCCGAACGTTCTCTCGACGACTGCGACGAAGTTTCGTTCCTCGCGCAGGATGAATCGGCCGGTTTGAGCCATGCGAAAGCTCTCCTGTGCTTCCGGATCCGACTTCAGTCGCGCTCGATAGCGCTCGTACGAGGCCAGGCTATCGAAGGCGATCAATCCCCATCCGACGTCGTTGGTTCCCTCGCAAGGAAGGAAATAACCGACGAGATCCCCTCGAAGGAGGTCAGCCAGATCAACGGAAGATGCGTTATCAGTCCTACGTCTCGAGTTCGACGCCGCGCTTTGGATCGCCTCAATGGTTTCCAGCCCGCCACAGCCCGGCAAGAGATCGGTTCGGGTGCAAGTCTTCAGGCCGAAGGAGATTTCAGCCCCCCAGCAAGCACGTCGCGGAGAGGCTTTGGCGGCCGGCCGCCAAGGCGCTCGACGTCGCCGGGTGGACGCCTCGTCGTGAACAGCATTCCGCTCGCGCTGGACGCCGCGATGCGAGGGCTCGGCATCGTCCGTGCTCCGGGAGCGCTCGTCGTCGAAGGACTCGCGGCGAAGCAGCTCGTCGAGGTGCTCGACACCTACGCGCCGCCGCCACGACCGGCCTATGCGGTGCATCCCAGCGGTGGTCGCGTAGCGCCCGCCGCACGAGTGTTCCTCGAGATCGCAAAGAGGCACCTGGAGCAGCGCCTGGGCTGGTAGACAGCACCCGGTCGGAGAAGCGTCGGTTCCGACGACATCCAGATGCTCGACGCTCCCCGCCTCGGGTGACGGGCGCTCAGGTTGAGGTCAGGTCTCCCAATCGTCGGAAGGAAGTCGAGGCGCTGTATCAGCTGCGTACCTCGAGGTCCCTGGGCGCGATCCTAATGGCGTTCGACACCCGGACATGGTGCAGCTCTCCGCGCTCGCAGAGGCGGTACACCGTCGCCCTGCTAACGCGCAGCCGACGGGCTACGTCGCGCACCGAAAATAGGGCAGGGGAGCAATCGAGAGCTCGCCTCGTGGGCGGAAGCGAATCGAGGTGTTCCTCATGCCCATGCGCGAAAATCGCGAACGGCGTTGTTCTGAATCCGTGTAGCAAAAATGCAGCAAACTTTTGTCGAACGCAGGCAAAACCGAGCCAGGCCCAACCCATTGCCTGCTCGTCGATTTCTGAGGGTGAAGTGACGGATGGCTCGAACGCCATTTGGCGCGTGAGCTACGCCGGGCAAGTAAGGAACGCGTTGCGCCAAGAGTTCAGTACCTAGCTAAGCTAAGCCAGCGTTTCGCTCCGGTAAGGCAAGAGTGGAATTCCCGGCGTCCGCGGCAAGATTTTCCTGGAATTCGGCTTTCGCTTTGCTCACTAGCTGCACAAGCGACCCAGATGTTCCTTGACAGAGCCGAAGCAACGAAGCAGAAGGCGCTCGGAAGCAGGAAGTAAAACCTGAACACTAAGCGGGGGGTACATCGTGCAGAAGAGAAAGCTAACGAGACTGGCCCTAGGTGTGTTGGTGGTAATTACCGTGGGCATCGCGGTCGCTCAGAGCGGACCGCAGGGCTGGCCGCAGTGGGGACAGAACTCCGAGCACCAGGGTTTCGTTCCGACGATAGGCCAGTCGCCCACATCGGTACTTGCCGACATCATCTATGATCCATTTACCGCAGCAGAGGAACGAGATACGGGCGGGGACCTACTGGTCCACTACCAGGTACCTCTCCTCGACGGCCAAGACGTCTTCATGGAGTTCAAGACGGGCCGCTTCATCGAGTGCGTTCCGCCAGGCTCTGGCAACCCTCCCCCTGGTGAGGCGGACTGCGGCATATCAGCGTGGAATAGTCAGATCTGGAACCAGAGGAGGTTGCACTGGGAAAACGGTGTCCTGGTTGAGAAATGGAATTTCCAGAGCGACTGGAAAGCCGTGCGCATCGAGCTTGCCCAATGGGAGCCTGTCTACCACGCGGTGCTGGCGAACGGTTTCGTCTACGACCCGGGGTTTGGCGGCAGCGTCTTCAAGTTGAATCGAGGCGATGGCAGCGTCGTGACGCGGATCAGCCCGTTTGGCACCCCACTCGACCCCAACACCTTCGTGGCCGGACCGCTCAGTGCCGACAGCAACGGCAACGTCTACTACAACGCGATCAAGTTCACGGACCAGACCCTAGGGGCCTTCCCTGGATTGGTCAACAGCTGGCTCGTCAAGATCGCTCCGGACGACACGGTCAGCATGGTCAGCTATCCAACGCTGCTGGCTTCAGCCAACCCACTCACTGTGTGCGAGCGCAATTTTCTTAGTTCCCAGCTTCCGTGGCCCCCCACTCCGGACACAGCGCCCCGTACGGGTCCCTGCGGCGCCCAGCGTCCGGGGCTCAACATCACGCCAGCTATTGGCCCTGATGGGACCATCTACACGGCAAGCCGCGGCCATAACCCTGGTTTCGGCGGCGGCGACCGCGCGTCTTACGTGGTAGCGGTGAACCCTAACCTGACGCTGAAATGGGCGACCTCACTCGCGCACACCCTCAACGACGGGTGCGGCCATCTGGTGCCGACCGCCACCGTCCCCTTCCCCGCGAACCCGCCCTGGGATCTTGCGACGTTTAAGGGAAAGTGCCGCTTCGGCGCCCACGACGGTGTCGACCCGGCGACCAATCGGCCGGGATCAGGTCGCATCAATGACGCGGGGAGCTCCTCACCGGTCGTGCTGCCCGATGGGAACGTCTACTTTGGCGCCTGGGGTCGCTACAACGTCTCGCGTGGCCACGCCTACAAGCTCCGGGGCTCTGACGGTACGATCCTCGCCACCTACGACTTCGGTTGGGACGACACTCAGGCGGTGTTCCAACACGACGGCACCTACTCTATCGTGATGAAAGACAATCACTACGATGAGGAGGAGGGCTTCTACTGCAACACCTTGATTGATCCCGCCACTGGGAACTTTATCCCGACGGTGTCGCAGGGCGGGGATCCGACAATCAAGCAGAACGTCATATGCGATTACACGAACATCCCGGCCGGGCCGTTCTACATCACCCAGGTCAACCCCAACCTGGTGCCGGAGTGGAAATTCAAGAGCACCGAGACCCTAAATTGTCATCGCAATGCCGGTGGAACGGTCAGCTGTGTCGATGACGGCAGGCACCCGCACGGCTTCGAGTGGTGCATCAACGCCCCTGCCGTCGACGGGGCCGGCAATGTCTACGTCGAAAGTGAAGACGGCAATGTCTATGTTCTGGACCAGGGCCACACCGGCGTCTTCACCACGCCTATGGCCAAGATGTTCACCAATCTGGCCGTTGGTGCCGCCTACACGCCCTACTCGATTGACATGCAGGGTAGAACCTACGCCCAGAACAATGGACACCTGTTCGTCCTCGGTACTGGTGGGAGCGGCGTTGGCCAGAGCGACGAGGGTCAAGGCCCGCACACGCCGAGACGGCTCCCCAAGGATGTCGATAACAATTAAACGCGATATTCTAGGGCTTTGCCCGCTTGAAACGAGCGAAGGCCTGGCCCAGCGGAACGCGAGCCGGTTCACAGATTGACTCTCGCGAGGGGTGGCGGTTGGACGACGCCACCCCTTCTTGTTTGAGTCGACCCCCATGCAGTGCTGTCACGGCCCTCGACGTCGGTTGGCGAGTGAGCTTGTCGTTGATATACGTGTGGCGTCGACGGGTTCTGATCGCCGAGGTTTTGGCGCGATGCAGAGTCGTTCCATCGATCGCTGGGTTGGGGACCGCCCGATGTCGTTCTTCTCAGGACGGGCGCAGCAGCGACTTGATCGCGCGACGCTCGTCCATGGCCCGGTAGCCCTCCGCCACCTGCTCGAGAGGCAGCATCAGGTCGAAGACCTTGCCGGGGTTGATCTTCCCGTTCCACACCAGATCGATCAGCTGGGGTAGGAAGCGACGCACCGGGGCGGGACCGCCGTGAAGGTGGACGTTGGTGAAGAACAGTTCCTGGCCATCCAGCGCGACCCCATGCGGGACGCCGACGTAACCCAGGTAACCGCCCGGGCGAGTGACACGGATCGCCTGCCTCATGGACTCCTGGGTGCCGACGCACTCCACACGGAGTCAGCGCCGATCCCGCGGGTCAGCTCCTTGATGTGGGCCACGCCCTCGTCACCGCGCTCGATCACGATATCGGTGGCACCGAGCTCGCGGGCCAGTTTCTGCCGCGGCTCGTGACGGCTCATCGCGATGATCCGCCCGGCGCCCATCTGCCTGGCGGAGAGGACTCCGAGGAGGCCAACGGCGCCATCGCCCACGACCGCGACCGTCTTGCCCGGCCTCACGTTGGCCGCGTCGGCCGCGAACCACCCGGTGCCCATGACGTCGGAGAGCGTCAGCAGGCTCGGGATCAAGTTGGCCGAGGGAACATCCCGCGTGGCCACCAGAGTGCCGTCCGCGAGCGGGACGCGCAGCATGGGCGCCTGTGCGCCGAGGACGACCTCCCGCTGCTGGCATGACGTCTGGTAGCCCACCTGGCAGTGGGGACAAGTGTTGTCGGAGGCGAAAAACGATCCGATGACGAACTGGCCAGGCCTGATCGAGGTGACGGCGCTGCCGACCTCCTCGACGATCCCGCAGTACTCGTGACCCATCGGGGTCGGTTGGGCAATCTGTTGGATGCCGCGGTAGGGCCACAAGTCCGACCCGCACACGCAGGTGGCCGAGATCTTGATGACGGCATCCGTGGACTTGACGATCTTCGGCGTTTCGCGCTCTTCGAAACGCACGTCTCGGGGGCCGTAAAGAATTGCTCCTCGCATGGTTTATCTCTTTCTCGAAACGGCGCTTTATAAGCCGGTGATTCTCTCCAAGCGTTCTGGATAACGGTCTCCTTGCACCGTGATTTGTGACGCGGCGGCATCGATTTCCCGTAGATCTTCACCCGTCAGTTGAATCGAAGCCGCTTTGACGTTCTCTTCCAGGCGGCTGAGCTTGGTCGTGCCGGGAATGGGAACGATCCAGGGCTTTTGCGCGAGCAGCCAGGCGAGCGCGATCTGAGCAGGAGTCGCGTTCTTGCGCTTCGCGATCTCCCGAAGCCGATCGATGAGCGCCTGGTTCGCCTTGAGAGCCTCGGGCGTAAAGCGAGGCAGCGTGCTGCGAAAATCGGAGCTGTCGAATCTCGCGTTCTCGTCCATTGCGCCCGTCAGGAAGCCCCTTCCAAGCGGGCTATAGGGCACTAGACCAATCCCGAGCTCCTCGAGGATGGGGATCACTTCCTGCTCGGGCTTTCTCCACCACAGCGAGTATTCGCTCTGCAACGCGGTGAGCGGCTGGACAGCATGGGCCCGGCGAATCGTTGATACTCCTGCTTCAGAAAGCCCGAAGTGCTTGACCTTGCCAGATTGAATCAATTCCTTCACCGTTGCGGCGACATCCTCGATGGGCACGTTTGGGTCGACCCGGTGCTGATAGAGCAGATCGATGCTTTCAACCCTGAGCCGCTTGAGGGAACCCTCGACTGCCCGTTTGATCTGATCCGGTCGGCTATTGAGCCCTGGGGCTCCGTTCATCCCGCGTGGATCAAGAGCCGGATTGAGGTCGAACCCGAACTTGGTGGCAATCACCACTTTGCCGCGGTGGGGAGCCAACGCTTCGCCGACAAGCTCTTCGTTGGTGTACGGCCCGTACACTTCCGCGGTGTCAAAGAACGTGATCCCCCGCTCGACGGCGGCGTGGATAAGGTCGATCATCTCCTTCTTGTCCTTGGGCGGGCCGTAGGAAAAGCTCATTCCCATGCAGCCGAGGCCGGTGGCCGAGACTTCCAGATTTTTTCCAAGTTTGCGCTTCTGCATTTTTCCGTCCCTTTCGTTGTGAAGATCGCTCGCTTAAGGCTTGCTTAACAATGCTGCGCAGCCCCGGCGCCTCGGAATGAACACAGCGGTTTGGCGCGTTGGAGACAAGCGCGCGTTCGAGGCAGCAATCGCCGCTTCTGAGCAGCAGCCGGGCCCGAGCCAGACGGACGAGAACGGTCTTTGGCTCGCTGCGTCCATCGGCCAGCGGCCATCTCATCTCCTCTACTGCGGCGAGTTGTTGATCAGCACCGAGACGTCGTTGGAACCGCCGTTGGCCACGGCCAAGTCTAGACGGCCGTCGCCATTGAAGTCCCCCACCGCAACCGAAGAAGGACGGGCACCGGCCGCAAAGCTCCGCGCCCCCTGGAAGGTACCATCCCCGTTGCCCAAAAAAACCGAGACGTTGTCGGAACCATTGTTGGCCACGGCCAAATCTAGACGGCCGTCGCCATTGAAGTCGCCCAGCGCAACGGAAAAGGGACGGATTCCGGCCGCGAAGCTCCACGCCCCTTGGAAGCTCCCATCCGCATTGCCCAAAAGCACCGAGACGTTGTTGGAACCCTCGTTGGCCACCGCGAAGTCCTGCACCCCGTCGCCATTAAAGTCTCCCACGGCCAGAGAAGAAAGAAGGATACCAGCCCCGAAGTCCCGCGCTGTCTGGAAGGTCCCATCTCCGTTGCCCAGAAGCACTGAGACGTCGTTGGAAAAGCGGTTGGCCACGGCCAGGTCTTGCAGCCCGTCGTCGTTGAAGTCGCCTATCGCAACGGAATAGGCCAGGCGCCCGGCCCTGAAGTCCCGCGCCGCCTGGAAGGTCCCATCCCCGTTGCCCAAAAACACCGCGACGTTGTCTGAATCGTGGTTGGCCACGGCCAAATCTAGACGGCCGTCGCCATTGAAGTCCCCCACCGCAATGGACTCGGGGCGGTTCCCAGCCGCGAAGTTCCGCGCTTCCTGGAAGCTCCCATCCCCGTTGCCCAAGAAGACCGAGACCTCGTCGGAACCGCCGTTGGCCACGGCCAGGTCTTGCACCCCGTCGCCATTGAAGTCTCCCACCGTAACGAAACCGGGAAACCTTCCGGTCGCGAAGTCCCGCGCCGCCTGGAAGCTCCCATCCCCGTTGCCCAAAAGCACGGAGAGGTTGTCGGAATTGACGTTGGCTACGGCCAAATCTAGACGGCCGTCGCCATTGAAGTCGCTCACCGCGACCGAGACAGGATCGATCCCCACCCCGAAGTCCTGCGCGTCCTCGAAAGATACATCCTGCGCCTGGGTTACCGCGGCGACCAGCACGTTGTACACCGCCAACCCTGCGCAAACCAACCCCATCCTCTTGTTGTAGATTGCCATGGTTGACAGCAAAGCACGCAGGTTCACGAACCGGGAATAGATATTGTGGCCACCACGGTGTTGCTCATCGTGTCGATCACAGATACGGTTGCAGATATTGAATTCGGCACATAGGCTCGCGTATTGTCCGGGACGATAGCCACCCCAATCGGAAAACCCCCGACCCTGATGCTTGTTCTCTCAGTGCTGGTGGCTGTGTCTACAACTGAAACCGAGTTGGAGTCTCTATTTGTTACATATGCGGAGGTACCATCCGAGGCGATCGCAACACTCCATGGACGGATTTGAACCGCGACAGTCCCCACCAACGTATTGGTCGCTGTGTCGATCACCTCTACGGCGCCCAAGGGCACAAAACGCGTGACGTAAGCTCGTTGCCCGTCCGGAGTGAATGCCACCCAGTAGGGCTCATCCCCAACCTGGATCGATGCAACCACGGTGTTGGTCGCCGTATCAATTACCGAGACGCAGGCGGATTCCTGATTCGCCACATAGGCGCGGGTTCCATCCGGGCTGATAGCAACCCCATAGGGCTCATTGCCTACCTCGATTGACGCAACCACGGTGTTGCTCGCCGTATCGATTGCCGACACAGAGTCGGCGGCCGAATTGGATACATAGACATGGGTTCCGTCCGGAGTGATAGCAACCCCATAGGGCTTATCCCCTACCACGATTGACGCAGCCACAGTGTTGCTCGCCGTATCGATCACCGCCATGGAATTTCTTCCGCGATCGGCGACGTAGGCGCGTGTTCCGTCTGGAGTGATGACAATCCCGTAAGGCTGATCCCCAAGCGGGACAGTTGCCCGCACGGTGTTGGTTGCTGTGTCGATCACTGCGATGGAATGGGAATAATAATCGGTCACATAAGCGCGCGAGCCATCCGGCGTGATGGCAATCAGGAACGGGACACTCAAAACCGCGAGCACCCTGGTGGGAAAACAAGCAACGACCGTCACGAGCACACCTACGAACCGTAAGTGCGTGACTCGTCTACGCGTCACTCGTCCATATGATGACCGCATCCGCTTAGGTTCCCACCTCATCATCTCCTCCTTCAACAAGACAAAAGCCGGGGCACTTCCGACGCCTGCCCCGACTCTGTCTCGAATTTCTACGGCTTTTAGTTATTGACCGCAGCAGAGGAAGGGAAACGAATCCCTGCCAAAGGTCCGCGCACGAGGCGCCACGTTCAATCTATGGAGAGATTGCCTTACAACAGAGGAAGGGAAACGAATCAGTGCTTGCTTGCAAAGGCTCCGCGCACGAGGCGCCACGTTCAGTCGGCGCATCTCCCACAGACTCAAACCCTCCGGAGAAGGCCGGAAAAGCTCCACCACAGGTGAAACAGAACGAGCAGAGAGAGACGTCGGTACCAGCGTTTACTGACTGCGGAATAACCTTGGTTGTGCCATTCGACGCTCTAACGACGACTTCTTTTTTTGTAACAACTTCTTGGGCCTGAACGACCGATGCGGCCAGCACAAAAATACTAACTAAGGAGCACAAAGTCATTCGCTTCATAAATAACCCCCAAGTGACTTGACGTGTGGAATGAGCTTCTGAATGAACCTTCGCTAAACTTCGCTGAAGGTTCTCGTCTGCTGCTTTACTCGACTGAACCCTCCTCCCCAACAAGACAGTGGAACCATCACTAAGCGTGAAGGTCGGCTGACCAATGCAATGTTTCGTCGATTTGGTCCACTGCTAATTCTTCATAGTGTCCGGAATCTAGCAGAACTTCTCGATGGCGGGAGGCGCTTACTACGCACGCCTGCTCAATCACTCCGCCGTGAGCAGGTCACTCACCGCGACCGAGCTCGAAGCGCTCTCCGCAGGCATTTTACGTACAACGCTTGTGGACGGGCGGCTGTCACGCCGTTTGTTGAAGGGGGGCGGGCCTGTCACGCCGGAGCACCCGACGATGCTCCGGCGATCGGGTCCGTCTTCTACTGAAGGGAAATCTGGCCGCGAATCTCTCCGCCGGGATGCAGCGCGGTGTGAATGTTGGCGTAGGTGCTGCCCGCCCGCATCTGAGCAAGAAGGTCGTCGAGATTATTGATC
>Ga0070708_100004221_pt1 | contig 11284 bp, 11 predicted proteins | sample KBSK5503metaG_FD_65469 | JGI IMG/M metagenome (GOLD analysis project Ga0070708, IMG submission 65469) | Corn, switchgrass and miscanthus rhizosphere microbial communities from Kellogg Biological Station, Michigan, USA - KBS K5-50-3 metaG | ecosystem: Host-associated > Plants > Roots >...
GTCGTTCCGCTGATCGATCTCTGGAGCCTCTCTCCCAAGCTAAGTAGTGCGGGTAAAGACTATCTGCGTTACCCGATCATCGAGCGCTTTCTTGAAACGCTGCGACCCGATCAACAGCAATGGAAGTTCGTGATTCGTGATGATGCCGATGAGCGGCTTCTCCGCGCCTTGTTACAGCGTTATCCACTATTTGCGGAGCGACAACTACCGATTATCTTGCAGCCCGAGGGAGATAGCGCAATCTCCGACTATGCAGCTGCGCTTGAGCAATTGGCAGAGCGAGTAGGCGATCCTTTTTGGGAAAGGTACTACGTGCGTATCTTACCCCAGATGCATGTCATTATATGGGGCAGGCGGCGTTGGGTATAAAAGTCTGCTCGATCCCCACGAGATGTGTTTGCTCGTCTGCTGCAGTTAGACTACTTTGAGATACTGCACACTGAACAACTGCCGTGGGTCCGTCCACACCTGCTCGACGGTAAAGCCCGCTGTTGCCGCCAGTTGCGCAAACTCCTCGAGCGTATATTTGTACGAACTCTCCGTCCAGATGCTTTCGCCCAGTTTGAAGGCAATCTCACTATCCCCAATGCGAACCGTCTGGTTTTTCAGACTCACCAGGTGCATCTCGATGCGACTCTGGCCTGGATTATAGAAGGCATAGTGGCCAAATTGGTTCAGTTGGAAATTGGCGTCCAGTTCCTGGTTAATGCGCACAAGCAAGTGCTTATTGAACTGAGCTGTCACTCCTTGAGAATCATTATACGCACGATGCAGGATGTTGAAGTCCTTCTTCAAATCTACTCCAATGAGCAGACCACCGCTCTGACAGATCCTGGCAATCTGTTGCAGAAACTGTTTGGCCGGCTCGCGATCAAAGTTGCCGATGGTCGATCCAGGAAAGTAGGCAACCCTACGCAAGACGGGTTTTCTTGGCAAGGGCAGTTCGAAGTTGCTCGTGTAGTCGGCACAGACCGGAAGCACTTCCAACTCGGGATACGCTAGAGCTAGTGAGGCCACCGATTGGAGCAGCTGTTCTTTCGCAATGTCGATCGGCACGTAGCCAGTCGGGTCTTGCAGGGCATCTAGCAGCATGCGGACCTTCGTGCTGCTGCCGCTGCCATACTCGATCAGTAAGCAATTCGGCCCAAGCAGCGAAGCTATCTCGTGCATGTTTGCCTGCATGATGCTGAGCTCGGTACGCGTGAGGTAGTACTCGTCCAGCTCACAAATCTGCTCGAACAGCTGCGAACCGACTTCATCATAGAAGTACTTACTCGGCAGTTCTTTTCTCGAATCTTGTAACCCTTGCAACACCTCGTCGCGCATTGTCTTGCGCTGCGGTTCAAAGTCGTAGAGCCCAGGTGGGCTCTGTCTCTGCCGTTGGATGTCACACCCCCTTCGCTAAGCGGATGCCCATGAATTGCCATTGGGCGTTGGTCGGAAAGAAGTTGCGGTAGGTGGACCGGGTGTGTGAACGGGAGGTGGCGCAGGAGCCACCACGCAGGACGTACTGGTTGCACATGAACTTCCCATTGTATTCCCCGACCGCCCCCGGACCTGGCTTGAAGTTCGGATAGGGCGCGTAGGAGCTTTGCGTCCATTGCCACACGTCCCCGTACATCTGCGCCAGTTTCCCATCGGTGCTGGCAGCATTGAGGGGAGCCGGGTGGTACAGACCGTTCTCCACGAAATTCCCTTCCACAGGCACATCGTGCGCAGCGACCTCCCACTCGGCTTCCGTCGGCAGGCGCGCATCGGCCCAGCGCGCATAGGCATCGGCTTCAAAGTAGCTCACGTGACAAACCGGTTCAGCCAGGTCGACCTCGCGCAAGCCGGACAGCGTCATCATCCACCACCGGCCGTCGCGTTTTTCCCAGTACAAGGGAGCCTTCCATTCCTCCTGCTGCACAGTGGCCCAGCCCTCCGAGAGCCAGAGCAGGGGGGTTTCATAGCCGCCATCTTCTATGAAGGCCAGGTATTCACCGTTCGTAACTAAGCGTGAGGCCAGTTGGAACGACTGCACGAACTGCCGGTGCCGCGGTCCCTCATTGTCAAAGGCGAACCCTTCTCCCTCATGCCCGATCCAATAGACTCCTTCAGGAAACGACACCCACTCCCCTGGCGGGACACGAGATGTGCTGGTGGGAACGCGGTCGACGTAGCTCGGGCAGAGCGGATTGCAGGAGAAGACATGCTTGATGTCGGTAAGCATCAGTTCCTGGTGCTGCTGTTCATGATGCAGGCCAAGCGTCATGATGGGCGCTAACGCTGTCAGCTGCCCCTCATCGAGCTGCTCGACGAGGTCAAGGACATGCTCATCGACATAGCGGCGGTAGGCATAGGTCTCCTTGACCGTGGGCCGAGAGATCAGTCCACGGTTCGGCCGGCAGTGCCGCTGTCCCAGCGTGTTGTAATACGAGTTGAAGAGATAGGCGTATTGCGGATGAAGGGACTGGTAACCTGGCAGCGCGGGCAAGAGGAGAAAGGTCTCCCAAAACCAGGTCACGTGGGCAATATGCCATTTGGTCGGGCTGACATCTGGCATCGACTGGATGACATAATCTTCGGTGACCAGCGGTTCGCACAAGTGTTCTGTAAAGCGGCGAACGCGCTGGTACTGCTCTATAAAAGACTCCTTGGAAGCCGACTGGGCGCTGAGCGGACTTTCCTGGATGGACTTTGCCATGATAGGTTCTCCTTCTGCTGAGCTATCCCGGTGGATAGCATTGCTGAGACAACTCCACGTACTACTCTGATAATTGTAGCACGTTTTCGTTACAGGTCGATGAGTCGACGTCCTACAGACCCACGGGTTGCGCAACGAGGGTGCTCCTTGGCGTGAATCGGCTCCTCAACCACTGTCGTTCACCCCACGCGTGAAAGCGGTGGTGGATCGTGGCTTTCCTGCTGAAAGTTAGGACTTGCTGCGTGATGCCTTGCTCGAGAAGGACGACCCCAATTGATCTTCACTGCCTGAGCATTTCTCGCTATTCGATATGAGGACGGCTTCTCACCGCTTTTTGTGGTAGTCTGTGAGAAAAGAAGCAGAAAGGAGCACACCCTATGGCTGAACAACAGCTTTCTCTTCTCCCTTTTTATACAGGCTGGAATACCTATCAGGAGCTGCTTCTCAATGCTATTGAGCCGCTGTCACTCGATCAACTGTCCCTGCGTACCACACCGCAGCTCCGTTCGATAGGTGAAAACGCCGCTCATATCGTTGGTACACGTGTTGGCATGAGCCATGGAATTCCGGGCGAAGGTGAGGCGGCAATCGAGCCAATGGACCTGTGGGATAGTCCCGGTGCCTCGGCTAGAAGTGCTGCAGAGCTGATCGAAGATTTGAACGCCACCTGGCAGATGATGGCGAACGCGCTCACCCGTTGGACGCCTGCTGACCTGGATGATGTGATCGAGCATACGACTCGTTCGGGAAAGACACGCCGCTTTACCCGCCAGTGGGTTATCTGGCAGGTCATCGAGCACGATCTCCATCATGGCGGCGAAATCTCGCTTCTTCTCGGCACGCATGGATTGACTGGGATCACGATCTAGAGCCTGTTAAAGACTCGACATGGAGAGGTGGTAGAATGCGGCTATGTTGATTTTCGTCTGCGAGCGACGCGCATAGCTGCGTGGCATCATGCCACCCCTGCGGCGCCGCGGCGCGCCACACAAGGAGATACGACACATGGCTGAAGACAACTTCACGCTCACGACGTTCTACACCTCCTGGAAAGAGTACCAGGATCACATCAAAGGGGCGCTCGCGCCGCTCACCACCGAGCAGCTTGAGCTGCGCGCCGCACCTCACCTGCGCTCCATCGGCGAGCATGCCCTGCACATCATCGCCTGCCGTGCCTACTGGTTCACCGAGTTCCTGGGCGAAGACTGCGGCGAGGAGATGAAGGTGTATGCGGGTTGGAACGAGGTTGCGCTGGCGCTGGGGGCTCCCGTCCCAACCGCCGCCGAGCTGGCCCAGGGCCTCGACCGCACCTGGCAATTCATAGCGGATTGTCTGGCCCGCTGGAGTCCCGACGATATGCGACAAACCTTCCCCGACGACTGGGACGGCAAACAAGTTGACTTGTCGCGCGCCTGGGTCGTCTGGCATGTGATGGAGCATGACCTGCACCACGGCGGCGAGCTCTCGCTCACCCTCGGCATGCACGGGCTCCCGGCGGATTTCCCCGGCTAGCGCCTGTTAGGGGGAGCGCTACGGAACATGTCACCAGCCGCAAGGTGACGGGAATGAACAAGAGAAAGAGCACACGTGCTTGTAGTGGTATCTCCTGGATGGGCGGATGAACATTCCTGTTAGAACAAGGCTCACAGAAGCGCAAAAAGCCTCGCGCAAAGTCCTGGTGGCTTTTTGCGCATGTTTGTCATCGTGATACCCCTTGTTTGCCTCAAACAGTTTCAGGGGGAAGGCAGTCGATGCACACGACCACTTTGCCAAATGCCCGATTCTCTTCCAGCATTCGCTGTGCTTCTCGAATGTCCTCGAAGCGAAACACTGCGGCTGGTTTGGCTTTGTAACGACCTGCGGCTACTTGATCAACAATAGCCTGGAGTGGAACATCCGACAAAGGAAAGTCTGGTGTCCCGAACACAAAACTGCCAAAGAAGCTGAAGTGGACTCCGCTCGGCATCTGTGACAACGGATCGAAGGAGGCTATAGGAGCAAGTCCACCGAGAAAGCCTGCCTGGCATACGCGTCCCCCTCGTCGGACTATGGAAAGGGAATCCAGGAGAGTACTGTTGCCAACGAGATTAAGCACAGCATCGATCCGTTTCCGGTCAGGGATGTGTGCTGAAAGGTCCGGGCTTTCGATCTCAACACGTTGTGCTCCTAGCGCTTCCAACTTCTGAAAGCGTTCCCTGTTACGGGTGGTTGCAATGACATGTGCGCCAGCATTGGCGGCAATATTGAGCGCTGCCTGACCCAGAGCCGATGTTGCCCCGCGGATGACCAGCGTCTGGCCCTCGGCAAGTTCCAGGTTCCGATGCAAGCACGTCCAGGCTGTCGCGTATGATTCGGGGATCACCGCGAGATCTGCCCAAGAAAGCTCCGACTCAATCCTGACCACATTTGTCGCGGGGACGCGTGTGTACTCAGCGTAGCTGCCGTTGATGCTCCGTCCCATGCCTCCCATCAAGGCAGCGACTTTGGTTCCAACCGTGAATTGCCCATCAGGACACGATTTGACAAGACCAACACATTCGATGCCACTGATCTCTGCGGCCTCTGCCCATTCTCCTTTGCGCATATGCATCTCGGCGTGGTTGATCCCGAACGCCTTGACTTCAATGATCACCTGGCCTGTTTTCGGTTCGGGGTCTGGTCGCTCCTGGATAACCAATTGTTCAAGACCACCGAAGCCCTTTCTGACGATTGCACGCATGAAAACATCCTCCAGATGGGGTTTGCAACTGGTGAACGCGGACTCAGGATGAAGCGCGTCCCGTAATTCTTATTTTATGGCAGTGATGCAAACACTACGATCCAATCAAACTGAGCCAATAGCTCGCATGATGAGTTCGGTTCTGGCCAAGGAAGCGTGGCGATGTGGCCCTACGCTGTGTCACGTTGTTCACCATTGGCGAGGAAGATACCCTGTCTGCGAGCCGTTGCCGAGAGGGCTTCTCTCTACAGCTATCCATTGCCAACGCATTGAGGTGTGTGTAAAACGCTGGTTTATTACCGGCTACTTTGCGGCTGGTGACAGCTTACGTAGCTCTACCCCTGTTAAAGACTCGACTCTACTGCTCGGTTGAAATCTTTTTCTGCATCCCGTGGGCGATCGCTTTCCCTCTGACACCCACCAGTTTCTCGCCTGATTGGCTCTTTCGTGTCAGCTTCCTGATTGAGCGCTCCGAGCTTGATACTGATTGAAGTAGGCATGCCAGGGATGCAGGTGAGGTTCAAAAACCCGTGCCAGCACCGCGGGATCGTGTGTGACTATTTCCCGCGCTTGCGCTTCGTTGGCGACATCGAGAATGCCCAGGCCACCCTGATTGTCCAGAAAAGCACCGCCCATGAAGAGCTGCCTGGCCGCAAAAAACTGCTGCATATACCTGCCATGCTCGCGAAACAAGGGCTGTTCGGTTACCTTTTTCCCGGCCTGCCAGGCTGGGCCAGGGGTATAGATCACGACAAACATTACTGGCTCTCCTTTTCAAACCACTGCTGCGCGAGCCGGTACAAAGCGCTCAGGTCCTCGCCCTGAATGGGTGGGATGATATGCTGGCTGCCCACGTAGAGACTGTAGAAGACTCGGGTGACCTGCCGGGCGTACAGACGATCAGCTCTGGTGGCGTAGACCAGCGCTTCGAGATACGCCAACCGCTGCTGGTCGATCCGCTGCTGGTGAACTCGCACCTTTTCGTCTTGTAACGCCCAGGCGCGGAGAGCAACATCGAGCCTGGAGGGTTGTAAGGTCGCTTGCATCACCCGTGCCAATTTGTCTAGTGGCGAAGCCTCCTGTTCCGCCACCTGGATGATGCGAAGCGTTCCTTCTTCTTCCCAAAACTCCAGCAACCGTTCCTGAAAGTCCTGATAATTGGTGAAGTGGTGATAAAAGGACCCTTTTGTCACTCCAAGCCGATTGGTCAGAGACTCGATCGTCAGCGCTTCGGCTCCCGCCTCTTCAAGAAGGACCAACCCTTCTTTTAACCATCTGCGCCTGGTGAGAATCGCCATGATTCGTTCCCTCCTTTGCTCGACCCGTTTCTCTTTCTCAGACAAAACATACCACACGGTATGGTATGTTGGCAGGGGGAGAACGCTCTTTTCCTCCCAGCTTCGTTGGTTTCCATATGCTCTGTCGCTTGCTTGCAAGCTTCTACCTTTGATCAGCTCGTTGCGCATCCCGTGGGACAGACATCACATCCATGCGCACGTCTTCCATCGGGAAGTAGAAGACCGGCAACCGCCACATTCGTGCTATTGAAAACTGCCAAATACGGATAAACGTAATTGCATAGAGGGTAACAAAAACAACTTTGACAGAGATAGAAGGAAACAGAAAAATGGCAGAAAAATTGCGTGGGAAAGTTGCGCTGATCACGGGAGCTTCATCCGGCATAGGCGAAGCGACAGCGTTGGCGCTGGCTGCCGAAGGAGCCCAGGTGGCACTGGCAGCTCGCCGCGTCGACCAGCTGCAGTCCCTGGCCAGGCGCATTGTAGACCAGGGCGGACAAGCGCTGCCTCTTAGCGCTGACGTAGCCGACGAAGCGCAGGTGCGTGAGATGGTGGGGGAAGTGCAGACCCGTTGGCAGCGCCTGGATATCCTCGTCAACAACGCGGGTGTCGCGCTAGTCGGCCCAGTTGAAAGGGCGAATCCCGACGACTGGCGGCGTATGGTCAACATCAACTTGCTGGGCCTGATGTATACAACGCACGCCGTACTACCCATCATGAAAGAGCAGGGTGTAGGAGGAGCTATCGTCAATGTGTCCTCCGTTGCCGGTCGTACAGCGCGGGCTGGGTTTGCTGCCTACAATGCGACCAAATGGGGCGTGAACGGCTTCTCAGAGGCGTTGCGCCAGGAAGTCAACAGGTATAACATCCGTGTGACGATCATCGAGCCTGGATTTGTAGAGACCAGATTTGCCGAGCAGATCCCTGATCCCGAGACAAAAAAGGAAATCGAGGGAAGGATCGCGTCGATAAGACCACTGCAAAGTAAAGATATCGCAGCGGCCATTGTGTATGCAGTGACGCAGCCATCATACGTCGATGTCAACGAACTACTGATCAGGCCAACAGATGAGCTTTAGCAGCTTTCTCAGAGAGAGAATGTATCCAGGATGTATTGGAAAGATTGAGCGAGAAGTTAGGTGCTCTTACATCCCTCACTTCGCCTGGACTTGAACGGGAGTCCCGTGCTGCTGAGCGGTCCCAGGAACGATCACGAGGTAGCGGCGTGGCACGTTGTCCTCTCCCTGCACGACTTGTCGGATCGGGCCGACGGTGTTGACAATGGCGGCGCCCGCCTGGTTCGTCGTGAATGCCTCCAGCGGCTCCAGGGTGCCGTTGCCAAGCGGATCGTTGGAGAGCGCGAGCACATAGGACTGCATGGGCTCCAGCCCGGTCACTGCCGCTTGCAGCACCTGCACCAACCCCTGATCGAACAGCGAGACACTGGTGGGCGCCTGCTGCCCGGTCGCCGGCTTGCCATGCTCCAGCGGCACGAGCAAGAGATGCGTGGCCTGCTCGGCGATGCCGAGCGACACGAGTCCCTGCGTGCCAGTGCCACCCGGCACGGCATTGGGCACATACGTGATCGCCTGACACCCTTGGCCGATCGGGCTCGTCGCCATCACCCGGTTGGTCAGCGTATTGATGGCGACCAGGCGATCTCCGTTCTCAAGCCCGACATAGATCCGTGTACCATCCCCGGACGGCCAGAGTCCATGCGGCAACGCGCCGACCGGAATGGTCGCGACTTTGGAGAAGTTGTCCGTGCGGAACACCTGCACCTCGTTGAGCCCGCCGACTGTGACATAGGCAAACGTGCCGTGGGCATTGTGGACGATGTTGACGTGGTTGGTAATCGGCCCCGTCTCGAGCGTTTTCAAGACCGAGAAGGGCGGACGGGCAGCAAACACCTCTGTCTTGCCCGTGTCCTTCAACGTGAACCAGACCTGCTTGCCGTCCGGCGTCGCCGCAATATTCGGGCAGAACGGGCTCGCCTGGGGGACCCGCCCGACAATCTGGTGATCGGCGACGCTGATCACAACGGTCTCCGGCGTGAAGGAGGAGCAGACATAGCCGTATTTCCCATCCGGGGAAAAAATCGTCATGCCCGGACCGTTGGGCACGATGATGCGGGTCTTCTCCTTATAGGTCGTAGCATCCAGGACGGAGATGTAGTTCTCGCCACGGACGGTGACCCAGACCTGCTTGCCGTCTGGCGTGAAGAACGCTTCATGCGGCGAGCGTCCGATATAGGTGATGTGTTTGACAGCATTGGTTGCCGTGTCGATGAACGCCACGGAATTCGAGGCGATCGAGACGACCAGGAGGGTGCGATGATCGGGCGAGAAGCCCATGCCGTGGACCAGCACTTGCCCATAATACAGGGGACTCAGATTGGCTGGTGTCGGATCTCCGAGGCGGATGACGCCCAGGAGCTTGTTGTCGACCGGGTCGGTGACGGTGACGGTGTTTGACCATTGATCCGCTGTATAGACGCGGTCCCGATGGCTGATGGGTATATCTGGAGAGGTTGCTGTCCCAAACGGAACCTGCCCCGCCCAGGCAGACGGGGTGGTGACAAGGGTCGTCGTCGTGAGCAGTGCCAGGACCAAGGCCGTGGTGGCCAGCAAGACAGTGAAGAAACGACGTTTCATGTGAGCCCTCCTGTGGCATAGGCATATTGCATAGGCGTCCAATGATACGACAGCATGTGCATGCTGCTCGAAGATGGCTGATGGGACGACGGCACGGACCGAGGGAGTGGCTCGCCGAGAGCGCGCCGCATCACCGCGATCTGCTGCTGCTGAGTGACAATGATTTCCTGGGCGAGGCCACGAAGCGGTTCGTTGTGTCCATAACTCAGCTCGGCTTCGGCCATGTCGATGGCGCCCTGGTGATGGGGCACCATCATGGCGACGAAGTCTCGATCCACGTCGTTGGAGGGCTTGATCTTCATCGCAGCCATCATCCTGGTCATGGCAGTATCGTTCCTGGCTAAGAACGACGCTTCCTCAGGTCCGGTGGACGGGGAGGAAGCCGCGCTGACGAGCGCGAGCCGCATCTCAGCGATCTCCTCCTGCTGGGTGACGATGATTTCCTGGGCGAGGCGGCGAAGCGGTTCGTTGTGTCCATAATTCAGCTCGGCTTCTGCCATGTCGATGGCACCCTGGTGGTGCGGCACCATCATGGCGACGAAGTCCCTGTCCACATCGTTGGAGGGCTTGATCTTCATCGCAGCCATCATCCTTGCCATCGCAGCATTGCTCCTGGCTAAGAACGGCGCTTCCACAGGTCCGGTGGATAGACAAGCAGCCGCGCTGAGGAGAGCGAGAGCAAACACTGCCATTCCTAGACCGACTCGCATCCATCGCTTTCTTAGCAACGGCACGACCCCTTTCTGTGTCCTCTCTGGTACTACTATCTACGATAAGGAGGAAGCGTCATGAAAGCGTCATGAAAAGCGTTATGAGTACCATGACGCTTTTCATGACGCTTTCATGACGCTTCCTCCCTATACTCAGATGAGAGAGGGCGAGGCGCCTCAACTGGGTTGTGGCCCCAAACCCTGTCGGTTGGGCCTTGGAGTGAGGCAATGTCCTCATACTAAACAGTGAAGAACACTTTGGGGAACTCTTCAGTAGCCCCATTGCCTTCGGCAATGCGCCAGCGGCCATGCATGAGTATCTGAATAGTTCCCATTTTAGGAGGAAATATGCAGAGTGAGCAACTACAAGCGACCGATCTGCGAGGAAAAGTCGCGATTGTAACGGGTGCAAGTAGTGGTATTGGAGAGGCCATCGCGGAGGAGCTGGTGCAACGTGGTGCACGTGTCGCGCTTTTCGCGCGGCGCGAGAACCGCTTGCAAGAACTTGCGCAGCGGCTGGCAGGCAAGGGGAGCGGTGAGACCTTGATCGTGCCTGGCGATGTGAGTAAGCCAGAGGATGTACAGAAACTGGTGAATCAGACCGTGCAACGCTGGGGAAAGCTCGATATTGTCATTGCGAATGCTGGCTTTGGCTACCGCTCGCCCATTGTCGATGGCGATGTCGAACGCTGGAAGAATCTGCTCGACACCAACGTGTACGGCCTGCTGTTGACCTTGAAGTACGGGGTGGAGCAACTGCTCAAGCAGGGCAGCGGACACGTTGTCGTGACCTCTTCGATCGCCGGTCGTTCTGTAACGGCGGGGGGAGCCGTCTATAGTGGCAGTAAGTTCGCCGTCGAGGCCATCGCTGAAGCGCTGCGTGAGGAGGTAGGCCAGCAAGGCGTACGCGTCACAACGCTCGAGCCGGGGGCAGTCGCGACCGAATTCGCCGCAGTTGCGGGCTATCCGCCCGGGACCGTCGAAGCGATCAAGCAGCTAGAGCCGTTACAGGCAAAGGAGATCGCGCTGGTCGTCATCCAGGTGCTTGAGCAGCCGCGCAACGTCGACATCGCCGAGTTGACCGTCTCTCCCACGAAACAAACAGGCCCGAACATTTTCGCCAACGCAGTCAGCCAGCAATAAGATCGCTACAAGTATGTCATTCCGACATGCAGGTGGTAAATGAAGTGGGATGGAACCACCTCGTAACATCCAGG
>Ga0070708_100004222_pt1 | contig 11280 bp, 13 predicted proteins | sample KBSK5503metaG_FD_65469 | JGI IMG/M metagenome (GOLD analysis project Ga0070708, IMG submission 65469) | Corn, switchgrass and miscanthus rhizosphere microbial communities from Kellogg Biological Station, Michigan, USA - KBS K5-50-3 metaG | ecosystem: Host-associated > Plants > Roots >...
CATCTCGAGGAGCCGATCCGGTGATCAAACGCGCCAGCTCGACGGCGGTCGTCCTGACACTTGTGGCGGTCGCGTTCGCATTCGGGACCGCGCGCGCGGCCGACCCGCCGGGCTCGGCGCGCGAGACCGGATACATCACGCTGAAGGACGGCGTCAAGCTCGCCTACACGGCGGTGTACCCGAACGACCATCAGCGGCACCCGACGCTGTTCGAGTACTCGGGCTACAACCCCGGCGCGGTGCCCGACGTTCCGTACATCGAGCGCTACGTTCCGATGGGTTACGCGTTCATCGGTGTCAACATCCGCGGGACCGGGTGCTCGAGCGGCACCTTCGACTTCTTCGAACCGCAACAAGCGAAAGACGGCGCGTACGTGATCGACCACTTCATCCCGACGCGTCCGTGGTCGAACGGCGACGTCGCGATGATCGGGAAGTCCTATCCCGGCATCACACAGTTGTTCGTCGCCGAGCAGAAACCGTCGCACCTGAAAGCGATCGCCCCCGGCCACTTCTACGCCGACGCGTACCGCGACGTCGCCTACCCCGGCGGGATCCTCAACTACGCGTTCGCGTCGTTGTGGAGCTTCATCTCGCAACCGGAGCCCGGCTACGCCTCAGCCGTCCAGCAAATCGCGGGCGGCGACCAGACCTGCGCCGCGAACGTCGCAACTCACACCGTGACGAACGCTCGATACAATCCGTTCATCCAGGCGCAGGAACATCGGTTCGACGACGCGCTGACGAAGGAGCGTTCGCCGGGCCCGCACATCAAAGACATCGATGTTCCTGTCTTCACGGTGCTCGCGTGGCAGGACGAGCAGCTGGCGTCGCGCCAGTCGCACATCCTCGCGCAGCTCGACGTGCCGTACTGGGCCATCCTGACCAACGGGGACCACGGGATGTACCGAACGCCCGAGTCGTTGGCGATGCTCGATCGATTCTACGACCACTTCCTCAAAGGACTGAACAACGGCTTCGAGCTGACGCCGCACGTGACGATCTGGTGGGAGGCGACGAATGCGACGCGCGGCCCGACCTGGATGACGGGACATCCGTCGTGGCCCGTCCCGGCCACGTCGCGCCGGCTGTACCTGTCGGGCGGAGGGACGCTCCAGCCGTCGGCGCCAGAGATCACGTCAGCGACGCCGGATCCCTATCTGTACCCAGCGGGATCTGAAGGGATCGGGAATCCGCGCTACGGATATGCGGCGCTTCCGGACGTGTACCTGTGGGGATTGAAGCCGCCGCCGGGCACGGCGCTCGCCTACACGTCGGCGCCGCTCGAGGCCGACACGGTCGCGCTCGGCAGCGCGTCGCTCGACCTGTGGCTCGCGTCGACGGCGCCGGACACCGATCTGCAGGCGACGCTGACCGAGGTGCGCGCCGACGGCCAGGAGATGTACGTGGAGAAGGGCTGGCTCCGCGCCTCGCACCGCGTGCTCGACCCGTCGCGGTCGACCGAGCTGCGTCCGTATCAGACGCACCGGCAGGCCGACTTCGCGCCACTCGTGCCGGGCCGTCCGACGAAGATGCGGATCGAGATCTTCCCCTTCGGCCACGTCTTCCGGAAGGGCTCGCGCATCCGGATATGGATCGAGGCGCCGACCGTTCTCCCCGAGCTGTGGGGGTTCGCGCTGACGCCGATCCCGGCGGTGAACCTCGTCTACCACGACGCGGCTCACCCGTCGTCGCTCGTGCTGCCGATCGCGTCCGTTCCGATCTCCAGCGCGACGCCGCCGGAGTGCGGGTCGCTGGTTCGGCAGCCGTGCCGCCCGGCCTGAGGGCTCCCAACAGGAAGCATTTCTCGCCGGGGTATGCTTGGTGCATGTGCAGGAGCATCAAGACCCTCCGGATCGATCGGCCCGCGACCGACGACGAGGTCGAGGCGGCGGCGCTGCAGTTCGTGCGAAAGGTGAGTGGGTTCCGCCAGCCGTCCAAGGCCAACGCCGAGGCCTTCTCCTCGGCCGTCGCGGACATCGCCAACGCATCCAGGCGCCTGCTGGACGCGCTTCCTGCCGGGCCGCCGCCGAAGCCGCCCGTCCGACGCCAATACCCTCACCCGGCCGCGCGATGAGCGCCGGGCACGTCGAGGAGAACGTCCGCCTCACCGCGTTCAGTCACGGCGCCGGGTGCGCGTGCAAGCTCGGGCCCGGCGACCTGGCCGAGGTGATGTCGCACCTCAACCCGATGCTCGCCGCCGACCCGGCGCTGCTCGTCGGCACGGCGACCGGCGACGATGCCGCGGTGTACAAGCTCGACGACCGCACCGCGCTCGTGTTCACGACCGACTTCTTCACCCCGATCGTCGACGACGCCTACGACTGGGGCAGGATCGCTGCGGCGAACGCCCTGAGCGACGTGTACGCCATGGGCGGGCGGCCGATTCTCTGCCTGAACCTCGTGGGGTGGCCGGTGGAGCAGCTGCCGCTCGCGATGCTCGCGCGCGTACTCGACGGAGGAGCGGCCGTCGCGACCGAAGCGGGCGCCCTGGTGGCGGGCGGCCACACGATCGACGACCGCGAGCCGCACTACGGGATGGCGGTCGTCGGTCTCGCAAACCCCGCCAGGATCGTCACGAACGCGGGGGCCCGCCCCGGCGACGCGCTGGTGCTCACGAAACCTCTCGGCGTCGGGGCGACGACAACGGGGATCAAACGCGATCTCGTCACGCCCGACGCGATCGAGCGGGTCATCGCGCTCATGACGCACCTCAACCGTGGCGCGTCGGAAGCGATGCTGGCGGCCGGGGTCGTCGCGGCGACCGACGTGACCGGGTTCGGCCTCCTCGGTCACCTCCATAAGATGATGCTCGCGTCCGGGACGGAAGCGCAGGTGTGGTCGAACGCCGTGCCGCTGCTCGAGGGCTCGCGCGAGCTCGTGCACGCCGGCGCGGTGGCCGGCGGAACGCGGCGGAACATGGCGTTCGTCGAGCCGTGGGTTACGACCCCGTCGGGAGTTGTCGGCGAGGACGATCGGATCCTGCTCGCCGACGCGCAGACGTCCGGCGGTTTGCTGATCGCCTGCCCGCCGGAACGGCTCGATGTGCTGCGTCGCGAGCTGGGCGAGCGGGGTGAGGCCGGCGCCGAGATCGGCTCGATCCGCGACGGGCGCCCGGGTGCGATCGAAGTCGTTACCGGCTCCTGAAACGCCCGATTCCGCAGCTCATGGGCTGTGCTATCCTCCCCGCTCCGGCCCCGGAAAACGGCGCGCCGGGGACCCGTCGCGAACGGGAATCCTGGAGGCTGCGTGGACGTTCTACGACTTCCGAGCGAGATGGCGACTCAGCTGATCGAACACGCCCAGGCCGAGTATCCGAAGGAGGCGTGCGGGATCATCGGCGGACCGCCCGGCGAAGCCGTCAAGGTGTACCGCCTGACGAACGTCGACCCCGATCCGGTGATGCGCTACAACGCCGACCCGAAGGAGCTGAAGCGCGTCACCGACGACATCTACGATCGCGACTGGGACGTCGTCGCCATCTATCACTCGCACACGCATTCGCCGGCGTTCCCGTCGCCGACGGACGTCGAGCGGGCGTTCTATCCGGAGGCGTCGTACGTGCTCGTCTCGTTGATGGACCGCCAGCGACCAGACCTTCGGGCGTTTCGTATCATCGAGGGGGAGATCAGCGAGATGGATGTCGCTCCTCGAAACGACGGTCAAGGGCGGTCGTGATGTCGGTCGAAGTCCGTATCCCGACGATCCTCCGGAAGCACACCGGGGGAGCCCGGGCGGTGGAAGCGAAAGGCTCGACCGTCCGGGAGGTGATCGATCAACTGGACCGCGATCACCCCGGCTTGCGTGCGGCGATCCTCGCCGAGGACGGTGACATGCACCGCTTCATCAACATCTACCTGAACGACGAAGACGTCCGCTTCTCAGGAGAACTGGAGACGCCCGTTTCGGACGGCGACGTGGTGTCGATCCTGCCGGCGGTCGCAGGCGGCGCCGCGGGCGGATGAGATCCGACGACGTCCTCGCTTCGATCGGCAACACGCCGCTCGTCGGCCTGCCCGCAATGTCGCCGCGGCCCGAGGTGCGGCTGTGGGGAAAGCTCGAAGGACACAACCCCACGGGCTCGATGAAGGACCGCATCGCGCTGCGGATGATCATCGAGGCGGAAAATGCCGGTGCGATCACGCCCGACAAGGTCGTGCTCGAGCCCACCTCCGGGAACACGGGGATCTCGCTCGCGATGATCTGCAAGCGCAGGGGCTACCGGCTCGTGTGCGTGATGCCGGCGAACGTGTCGATCGAGCGGCGGCAGCTGCTCGAGATGTACGGCGTGGAGATGGTTTTCTCCGAGGCGACCAAGGGCTCCAACGGCGCCATCGCGCTCGCGCAGGAGATGGTCGCCGCCGACTCCAAGTACTACATGCCATTCCAGTACGGCAATGAGGCGAACCCCGGCGCCCACTACCACGGCACCGCGGCGGAGATCATCGCCGACCTTCCCGAGGTTGACGCCTTCGTCGCCGGGCTTGGGACCGGCGGCACGCTCATGGGATGCGGCCGGCGCATCAAGGAACACAATCCCGCCGCGAAGATCGTCGCCGCGGAGCCCGAGTACGGCGAGCTCGTCTACGGCCTGCGCAACCTCGACGAAGGATTCATCCCCCCGATCGTCGACCTCGCGGTCCTCGACCGGAAGATCAAGGTAGGGACGCGCCAGGCGCTTGCGACGACGCGCGAGCTCCTCGAGAAAGAGGGGATCTTCGCCGGCATCTCCTCGGGCGCAGCGCTGTCCGTCGCACAGCGTTTCGCGCGCGACTCGGACGCGCGCAACGTCGTCGTGCTGCTTCCCGACGGCGGCTGGAAGTACCTGTCGACCGGCGCGTACGCGGGCGACTTCGACTCCGCTGTTGCGCGGCTCGAGGGCATCCTGTGGGCGTGATCGTCGCGAACGGGACGCTCGGTGCCCGGGAACCATTCAACCCCTCGGATACACTTCCGTGATCATGGATCCTCGTCCTATCGGGGTGTTCGATTCCGGCGTCGGCGGTCTTACCGTCGTGCGTACGTTGATCGACGCGTTGCCCTCGGAGTCGATCCTGTACTACGGCGATACCGCGCGCGGCCCGTATGGTCCCCGTACGCGAGAGGACGTGCTGGCGATCACCGGCGAGGTCGCGGACGCGCTCGTGGCCGAGGGCGTCAAGATGATCGTCGTCGCCTGCAACTCGGCCTCGTCCGCCGGTGTCGAGCACATCCGGGATGCTCACCCGGACGTGCCGCTCGTCGAGGTCTGGTGGCCGACGTCGCGCGCGGCGGTGAACGCGACGCGCAACCGCCGGATCGGGGTGATCGGAACTGAGCTCACGGTCGCGTCCGGGATGTACGAATGGGCGATCCGCTCGACGCGCGAGAACGTCCAGATCTTCTCGCAAGCCTGTCCGCTGTTCGTCGACTTCGTCGAGCGCGGCGAAACGACCGGTCCGCGAGTGATGGCCCTCGCCGAGGAGTACCTCGCGCCGCTGAAGGCCCGAGAGGTGGACACGCTGATCCTCGGCTGCACGCACTACCCGCTTCTCCGGGCCGTGGTCCAGCACGTGATGGGCCGCGACGTGGTTCTCATCGAAAGCGACAAGGAGATCGCGATCGACGTCTTCGCCGAACTGACCCGACGCGAAGCGTTCCGCCCGCGAGACGGTTCGCCGCAGTACCGGTTCGTGTGCAGCGGCGATCCGGACGCCTTCCGCTCGCTCGGGGGCCGGTTCCTCGGGCCCGAGATCGCCACGGTCGAAGCTCGCCCTTTCGAGCACCGTAAAGGCGCTTGATGGAGCTGACCGTCCTCGGCGCGAGCGGAACGTACCCCAAGGCGGGCGGAGCCTGCTCGGGGTACCTGGTGCGGCACGAGGGCTTCACCCTGTGGATGGACGCCGGGCACGGGACCTTGTCCACGCTCCAGACCTTCCTTCCGGTCACCGAGGTGGACGCGATCTTCCTGTCGCATGCGCACCCCGACCACTTCGTGGACGTCTATCCGTTCTTCTATTCGCTGTTCGTGCACACCGACCGCCCGAATCAGAAAGTTCCGATCTATGGGCCGAAGATGGTGCAGGAACGGATGGGACGACTCCTCACGCGGCGCGACGGCAAGGACGACTTCGACTCGATCCTTCCGTGGCAGACCTTCGAGCCCGGCGACGTCGCGGAGGTCGGTCCGCTGCGGATGACCGCGTTCGAGTCCGCGCATTCCTGTACGAACGTCTGCCTGCGCGTCGAGGCGGGGGGGTCCGTGCTCACCTACACGGGGGACACCGGCCCCCACCCGGCCATCGAGAAGGCGGCGGCCGGCGCCGACCTGTTCATCTGCGAGGCCTCGTGGCTCGAGGACGAGCGGTCGATCCCCGAACCGATCCACCTGCGCGCGCGAGAGGCCGGCGAGATCGCCACCCGCGCCGGCGCCGAACGGCTCGTGTTGACGCACGTCTGGCCGCACAACGACGTGACGAAGGTCCGCGAGCAAGCTGCGGCGGCGTATTCGGGCCCGCTCGAGCTCGCGGACAGCCGCATGGCCTGGTCGATCTGAGCCAGTTATGCGAAAGGACGGACGAGCAGCCGACGAGCTTCGTCCGATCGGCATCACGCGCGGATACCAGACGTTCGCGGAAGGCTCGTGCTTGATCGAGCTCGGCGCGACTCGGGTACTCTGCGCCGCGACGTTCGAAGAACGCGTGCCGCAGTTCCTGCGGGGCAGCGGTCGCGGGTGGGTGACGGCCGAGTACAGCATGCTGCCCCGATCGACGCTCGTGCGGACACCTCGCGAGGTTCAAGCGGGACGTCCCTCGGGCCGGACGCAAGAGATCCAGCGCCTCATCGGCCGGTCGCTCCGGGCCGTGACGGACCTCGGCGCGTTGGGGGAGGCGACGGTGACGGTCGACTGCGACGTCCTGATCGCCGACGGGGGAACGCGCACCGCCTCGATCACCGGCGCGTACATCGCGCTGTGCGACGCGCTCCGGGCGCGCGTCGTCGCCGGACGACTCGAGCGGATCCCGTTGACGACCGAGGTGGCCGCGGTCAGCGTGGGCGTGGTCGAGGAGTCGCCGATGCTCGATCTCTGCTACGAAGAGGACGCGGCGGCGTCGGTCGACATGAACGTCGTCATGACGGGGGCCGGTGCGTTCGTGGAGGTTCAGGGCACCGCCGAGGGAGAGCCGTTCGATCGAGACGCGCTGTCCTCCTTGCTGGACCTCGCGTCTGGTGGGATCACTCGTCTGGTCGCCGCGCAACGGGAGGCACTGGGCCCGTCGTGACCGTGCCACTCATCGCGCTTGCGTCTCGCAACCCCGGAAAGCTGCGCGAGATCCGCACCATCCTTGAGGCGGCCGGCGTAAACGTTGGCATCGCGTCCGCCGATGAGTTTTCGGGCTGGCAGGCCCCGCCGGAGGACGCGCCGGATTACGAAGGGAACGCGTTCCTGAAAGCGCGTTCGCTCGCGGCGTTCGCGGGCGTGGCTGCGCTGGCCGACGACTCTGGGATCGAGGTCGACGCGCTCGGTGGTGAGCCGGGCTCCCGTTCCGCGCGCTTCGCCGGGGACGACGCGACCGACGATGCGAATCTGGCAAAGCTGATCTCGCTGATCGGCGAGGTCCCGCCCGAACAGCGGACGGCGCGCTACCGGTGCGTCGCCGCGCTCGTCACGCCGGCCGGGGTCGAGGAGGTCGGGGAGGGGACCGTCGAAGGCATCCTCGTGACCGTCCCGCGCGGGACGGGAGGGTTCGGATACGACCCGATCTTCGTTCCGCTCGCCTCCGACAGGACGATGGCCGAGCTTTCACCGGACGAGAAGGACACGATCAGCCACCGCGGGAAAGCGTTCCGCGCACTCGTGCCGGCGATCGCGAAGCTCGTGACGCGATAGCGTGCGAGAAGAGACTCCAACGCCGCTTCAGCGTGAGGCCGCAGTAGCGCCGACCAGTGGCTGCACGCCCGCGAAATGGCTCAAGCGGTTCCAGGTCGGGAACGCCCGGACGAGAGTGCGCGGGCCCTCCAGCCGGATGCGCCCCGAGCCGACCAAGCGGCTCCAGGTTTCCCGGCCCATGTGCCAACTCGCGAACGCCTCGGAGTCTGCGGTCACGTACAGGTCCTCGTCGATGCCCGGATGCTTGACGCAGACCTCGCCGGAACCGCGTTCGAAGAGCAGCCAGAACCGGTTCGGGCGCGGGCGGTCGGGGAAGTCGAATCGCACCACGACCCGTTCGGAGGGAAGGCGATCACGGTCGAGGCTGTTGCACATCGACCACAGCACGACATACGGGTCGAGATGCTCCGGCGCGACCTCGAGCCAGCGCGCGCCCCACGTGCCGAGCGCCTCGCAAACGTCCCAGAACTCCAAGCCCGCGCGGGTGGGCTCGTATAGGAATCCCCGGCCGGCCGGGTTCGGCACGCGCTCGATGATGCCGAACCGCTCGAGCTCCTTCAGCCGCTGCACGAGCAACGTCCTCGAGATGCCCGGCGCACCGCGCGCGATCTGGGTAAAGGTGCGACAGCCGAGGAGGATATTCCGCAGAACGACGGGCATCCATCGCTCCGCGACGATCTCCGATGCCCGCACGATGGGACAGTACTGGTTGTAGCGTTTCACGAAGGCAGTCTCCCACACCAGGACCAAGCGAGCTAGTCCATTTCTTGTACTTGTCTGGGGTGGCCGGGCTCGCGATCATGCTCGCATGGACATCCCCGGATTCGACGGCCTCCTCGTCACCCCGGAACACCCAGAATACGAAGCGTCGAGAGCCGTCTGGAATGGCGTCATCGACCGGAGACCGGCGGTCATCGCGCGCTGCACGAACACCTCCGACGTCGCGGCTGCGATCCGGTTCGCGCGCCAGCGCGACCTGATCATCTCGGTGCGCGGGGGCGGGCACGGCGTGAGCGGAGCGGCGATGAACAACGGCGGCCTCGTTGTCGACTGCTCGGGGATGAAGGCGATCACCGTGGACCCGCAGATGCGTGTCGCGCGCGCGGAGGCGGGCGTCCTGTGGGGCGAGTTCGACGCCGCCACGCAGGCGTACGGTCTGGCGACGACCGGCGGGATCGTCACGCACACAGGGATCGCCGGTCTCACGCTCGGCGGCGGGATCGGGTGGTTGATGCGGAAGTTCGCGACGACCGCCGACAATCTGATCGGCGCCGACGTCGTCACGGCCGGCGGCGAACGACTTCGCGCGTCCGAGGATGAGAACGAGGATCTCTTCTTCGGGCTGCGCGGCGCCGGCGCGAACTTCGGCGTCGTGACGTCGTTCGAGTATCGGCTGCACGAGCTCGGACCGACCGTGCTCGCGGGGCCGGTCGTGTGGGCGCTTGAGGACGCCCCCGAGGTCCTCCGGTTCCTTCGAGACTTCGCCATCGAGGCGCCCGACGAGCTCACCACGATCGCCAAGGTCGGTAAGCTGCCGCCGCTGCCCATCATCCCCGAGGAGCTCCGCGGACGCCCATTCGTCCAGATAGGAAGTTGCTGGGCGGGACGGCCCGACGACGGCGAGATCGCTCTGAAGCCCCTGCGCGCTTTCGGACGACCACTGCTGGACCTCGTCGCAGAGAAGCCGTATGTCGCGAATCAGGCCGCGAACGACCCGACGGTGCCGCACGGCTGGCACTACTACTGGAAGTCAACCGACATCACTGGACTCGAAGACGGCGCGATCGATGGTATCGTCGAGCACGCGACCGCGATCGAATCACCCCGCTCGTACGCGCTCATCTTCCAACTCGGCGGAGCGCTCGCGCGCATCGACGAGGACGCGACGGCGTACTCGCATCGGTCGGCCGCGTTCAACGTGAACATCAACGGCGTGTGGCTGCCCGACGAGCCGATCGCGGAGCAGGAGATCGCGTGGACGCGCGGCTTCTTCGACGCGCTCGAGCCTTGGCAGGCGGGTGTCTACGTGAACTTCCTAGGGGAAGAGGGCGAGGCGCGCGTACGCACCGCGTACGGAGAGGCGAAATACGGGCGCCTCGTGGCGCTCAAAGACCGTTTCGATCCCGACAACGTGTTCCGAATGAACCAGAACATCACACCGAGCCACTGAATCGCGCGACTACTACCCACGGCTTAGCTGCTGGCGCGCAGGAGGCGGCTGCCGCCTGAGCGTGACTGGGGTCAGGGACACACGAGTTGACGTGCGGAAAGTCAGTGCGAGAGGGGAGACTTGAACTCCCACGGGTTTCCCCACAGGATCCTAAATCCTGCGCGTCTGCCATTCCGCCACTCTCGCGTTGTCGCTCGAAGGCTAGCGCGCTTCTGAAGAACGATGCCCGAGCGATGTCGCTCGGGCATCGTGGTGGGCCGCCAGGGACTCGAACCCCGAACCCCTTGATTAAGAGTCAAGTGCTCTAGCCAGTTGAGCTAGCGGCCCATGTCTCCTTCAGTGCGTCGATCCACCCCAAGATCCGCTGCAGGAGTGCGCCGCTTTGACGTGGCCGGATCGAAGCCGTGCCATTATATAGAAGCCGTTTCCGATGCCCCGTGCCTTCCTTCTTCCAGAACGTCTTCGTGAAGCCGGTGAGCGGGATTCCAGTCACGTCTGACCAGTAGGCGCGGCGCTCAGATTCATCCTGTCCGTCATGCAGGTGAAGCTGGATCGACATCTCTTTCGGACTCCTGCAGAGATAGCGCTCACACCACGAAACGAAAAGCCCGATAAGCGCGGGGTCGGAATTCGCGAATTGAACTCTTCCCCAGACCTTGCCCCCTTCGGACCAATAGGCGACCACACCGGCGACCCAGAAAGGATCGTGAAGCAGAGTGAGGCCTTCTTCGGCGGCGCGGCGCCGGATCGCGTCGCGGCGGTCCTGAGCGCGCTCCCGGCTGCGTCTTCCCGCAAGGATCCGGATGGCAAGGGCGGGACGGATGGTCCGAAGACGCTGTTCCTGGTCTGAGGTCAAGGCTACATCGCGACACCAACCTGAAAGCGTCGCTTGCGAAACAGGAACGATGGCTCGGATTTCTCCGTAGCTCAGGCCGAGCAGTCGCAGCTCCCGGCCGAGCTCCCGGCGTTCCCACCGCTTCATCTCGCTCCAGCGCTCGGCGCGCGCGATTAGCTCGGCGGGAACCGGTGGGGTCATACGTTGAGCGTACCAAGCGGGTGTGACACCAACGGCGCCTAGAAAGAGAGGGTGACCGAGGGGACTCGAACCCCCAGCCTCCAGGACCACAACCTGGCGCTCTAACCACTTGAGCTACGGCCACCACGAGCGGCGACAACGGTTCCGCCGCGGCGCGCCCGAGAGGACTCGAACCCCCAACCCGCTGGGTAGAAACCAGCCGCT
>Ga0070708_100004224_pt1 | contig 11277 bp, 10 predicted proteins | sample KBSK5503metaG_FD_65469 | JGI IMG/M metagenome (GOLD analysis project Ga0070708, IMG submission 65469) | Corn, switchgrass and miscanthus rhizosphere microbial communities from Kellogg Biological Station, Michigan, USA - KBS K5-50-3 metaG | ecosystem: Host-associated > Plants > Roots >...
ATCGGTAACGCGATCCGCTCTGCCATGACGGCAGACGTCGGTGCTCGGATCCGCTCGCTCCGGACGGCCCGCAGCCTGACCCAAGCGCAGCTCGCCGAGCCTCAGTACACGAAGGCCTACATCTCCATGCTCGAGTCCGGGCGGACGCGCGCCTCCATGAAGGCGCTCGAACACATCGCCGGCCGGCTCGGCGTGCAGCCGTCCGATCTTCTTGGCGGATCATCCTCACCGGCTGCGCCCCAATACGATCTTCTTGAGGCGCGTCGCCTGGTCGAGCAGGGCCAGGCGAAGGACGCCATCGTGATCCTCGAGTCGTTGGACGAGGGGCTGACACCCGGTGACCAGCTCGTCCGCCTCCGCTACCTCGCGGCCGCGTACAACGGCATCGACCAGGCGAAGCAAGCGTTCCCCGTGATCGAGCGCGCACAACGGATGGCGGAGCTGTTAGGCGATGAGGAAGAGCAGGTCAGGCTCAAGTCGGTCCTCGCCGCGGGATACGCGCGCACGTATGCCTATGAAGACGCTGCCCGTCTCTACCGTGAATGCGTGCAGGCGTGCGATGAGGGCGTGGTCAGCGACCCGATGTTCCAATTCCGTCGCCTCTCGGATCTTGCGACGACGCTGACGAATCAGCGTCAAGCGAAGCAGGCTATGCCGGTATTCGAGCGCGCGATCGCTCTCGCCGACCAATTCGGGGACAAGCCTTCGGTCGCGCGAATGTACGCGGCACTGGCTGCGGCCCACCACGACCAGGGCGACGTCGAGCTCGCCATCCGATACAACCAGCGCTCATTGCAGTCATTCGAGGAACTCAATGCGCTCGAGCAGGTCGCGTGCACCTTGGACAACATCGCGGTCCTCTATGCGGAGTACGGCAACCGCGAGCGCGCCCGAGAGAGCCTTGCCCGCGGCGCTCGAATCGCGACCGAGATCAAGCGGGACACGACGCTCGCATCCATCAGGACGACCGAGGCCGAGATCATGGCGAAGGGCGACGCGGACGAGGGCATGGCGCTCGCGCAGGACGCACTGAAATTCGCGCGGAAGGTCGACCAGATCGACGCGCAGATCCGCGCGATGGTCCTCATCGGAGAGCTGAAGATGAAGACGAGCGCCACGGCATCACGGAAGTCGTTCCAGGAGGCGCGCCAGCTTGCCGAGGAGCGCGCGCCACACCTGTTGCGGATGATCTTCGATCGCTGGTCGCACGCCGCCGAAGAGGCCGGTGACGGCGAGGAGGCCCTCCGCCTGGCGCGCCGCGCCCTGGAGAGCGTCAAAGGCTGACCCGGCTCACGCGTGAACGGGTCCGCGACCTCGTCGCGGGCACGATCCTCGCTTCGATCGGCGACACGCCCCTGGTGCCGCTCCGCCACGTCGGCGCCGGGCTCCGCGGCGAGGTCTGGGCGAAGCTCGAGTCGTTCAACCCTGGCGGGAGCGTGAAGGATCGCGCCGCCTTGTGGATGGTCCTTGACGCGGAGCGGCGTTTCGATCTCGAGGGGAAGACGATCCTCGATGCGACGAGCGGCAACACCGGCGTCGCGCTCGCGCTCGTCGGTGCGGTCCGCGGCCACCCCGTCGAGCTCTGCATGCCGGACAAGCTGTCGGTGGAGCGCAAGCGCATCGCCGCGGCGTTCGGCGCGACCCTGACCCTCACCGATCCACTTCTTGGGAGCGACGGTGCGATCATCGCCGCCCGCGAGAAGGCCCGCGATCCGCGGTACGTGTACGTCGACCAATACGCGAATCCGGCGAATCCGCTCGCCCATGAGGAGTCGACCGGTCCCGAGCTGTGGGCAGAGACGGTTGGCCGGATCACGTATTTCGTCGCCGGCGTCGGGACGTCGGGGACGATCGTCGGCGCCTCGCGGGCGCTTCGGCCGAAGGGTGTACGCGTCGTTGCCGTGCAGCCGGACGACGCGCTGCACGGGATCGAAGGCTGGAAGCACATGCCGACGGCGATCCGTCCGCCGATCTGGGACGAGTCCGTCGCCGACGAGCATCGAACCGTCGGTACGGAGGACGCGATCGCGATGGCGAAGCGGCTGGCGCGCGAGGAGGGGGTCTTCAGCGGGCCGTCCGGTGGTGGGGCCGTCGCGACGGCGGTGCGGGTCGCGAGGGAACATGAAGGAGTGGTCGTCGCGTTAGTGGCAGATGGCGGGGAGCGCTATCTCTCGACGCCGATGTGGGAGTGATGCCATGGCAGTGACCGTTCGCCTACCGGGGGCGCTCCGCGACGCGGTGGGCGGGGAGACGAAGATCCAGGCGTCCGGAAGGACGCTCGCCGACGTGTTCGCCGACATCGACCGGCGGCATCCCGGCTTCCGCGCGCGGGTGCTCGACGACCGTGGCGGCATCCGCTCGTACGTCAACGTGTACGTCGGCGACACCGACGCGCGCGACTCTGGCGGCCTCGGGACCGCGGTCCCGGATGGCAGCGAGGTCACCGTCATCCCGGCGATGGCTGGCGGCCGCTGACCGATCGGTTCGAGCTTCCCGCTGCGTTACGCGCGCAGGTCGTCGCGCACGCGCGAGCCGAGGCGCCGAAGGAAGCGTGCGGCCTGGTCGCCGGCCGCAACGCCCGTGCGACGAGGGTCATCCGGTGCGCGAACGTGCACCCGACACCCATCAACCGCTACTCGATCGATCCACGCGAGCAGCTGCGCGCGTTCCGCGAGATGGAGGCGAACGGCGAGGAGCTCCTCGCGATCTACCACAGCCACCCGATCACGCTGCCGTATCCGTCGCCGACCGATCGAGCTGAAGCGCACTACCCCGATGCGTACTACGTCCTCGTGTCGCTCCGCGACGCGACGCCCGAAGTCCGGGCCTACCGCGTCCGCGACGGCTGGGTCCGCGAGGTCCCGCTCTCCTAACGGCCCGGCACGCGCCAGGACGCCGCGATGGACGTCGACTCGCTGATGGCGGCGACCTGATCACGGGGCTCGATGTAGCGGAACAGGAGCGCCATGCCCTGCGTGCCGACGACGGTCGTGAACTGACGCAGGAGCTCCGGGCGGCCGTCGACCGTGCCGCGATACGTGTCGTCGACGATGACCAGGGCGCCATTGCGCTCGATCGCGCGGTCGAAGCCGGTGCGCTCGAGGCCGCGCCGCCACGCGAGGGCGGCCGTCTCGGCGTAGCCGTCGGGCGTCACAAAGGGACCGGCGCTCGCCCGCGTCACCACGAGGACGTCCGTGTCGGTCTCATACCGTGCGAGCTCGCCCGCGATCCCGAGGTGCACCTCCCTCCACCGCGCTGGCAGGACGAGATCGAACCCGTCGCCGCGGACGCTCGTGCCGCCGACCGGGGGGCTCGCCGCGATCGGCGGTGCGAGGGCGGGCTGGTACGCGAGCGCGGTGAACGCGATGCGCGAGACCTGATCGGGCAGCGTGAGCGGCACGCTCGCAAGGACGATGACGACCGCGGCGAGTGCGAGTCCGAGCGGCGCGAGCGGCCGCAGATTGGCGAAGAGGCCGTAGACGAGCCGCGCGACGAGGAGCACGGCCAGCGCGCCGACGATGGGGAGGGATTCGGGGAGGATCCCGAGGGCCGCGGCGAGCACGGGCGTCAGGATCAGCGGTGTCAGAGCGAACGTCACCGCCGTAAAGACCTGATCCATCGAGAGCTCGGCATGACGGACGAGCCGCATGAAGAGGGCGACCGCCGCGGAAACGAGCGCCCCGACGATCGCGAGCCGGATACCCAGGAGCAGCGCGTCGATGAGGATCCGACCGGTGAAATCGAGGACGCCGAAGCCCTTCGACGCGAGGAGGAGGCCATCGATCGAGAGCGACAGCGCCACCCCCGCGAGGAGCGCGACCAGGACGCCGGCCAGGCCGTAATGCTCGCGCGCCAGGCTGTCGGCGAAACGTCGCGGGCGCAGGAGCGAGTCCCGGATCGAGCGGCGGAACCACTGCCACTCGGTCTCGAACGTCTCGTCCATTCGATGTCAGCCTAGACAACAGAAAGCCCTCGCCGTCGCGAGGGCCTCTGTGATGTTCAAGACACTCAGGTCCGCCGGGGACGCCGCTCCATATCAAAGTGTTGGCCAGGCATCCGGCCTCATGTGGGAGACACCTTTGACGGTGGTCTCGCTTCACGCGCTTCGTGGCCGGCGTCCCCGATCGACTGGCCCCCTTCCGCCGGGGGCGTCATCAATCGACTTCGAGCACCTCGAAGCGAAGATGGATCCGAACCATTTGACCTCCGATGGCATCGTCGGTCGCGCGATTGGAGCTCCGCCTCTGTTGTACACCCGCCCACTGGCGTCGTGTCAAGGGGCCGAGGTGTCCGTGTCGTGGATACTCGCCGAGCGAACGAGCCGTTCTCGTATTTCCTCGGGAACGACGCGTACATCGGGCCACCAGGATTCCTCTTCGTCGGCCGCGGCGGCGATCGCCGCTTCCGCGGACAGCGCGATCCCCGACAACAAGTCCTCAACCCGGATCATCTCCGGCACCAGAGAGCCATCCGCGCCAGCGTTGTGGTAACCGGTGTTCGGTAACGCGATGCCGGTCGCGACCCATCCGAGCCGCACGAACGCCGAGGACTCGCACGTTCCGCCGGGGAGGAGCCGCCGCTGCGTCGCGATCCCCCGAGCCGTGAGTCGTTCCTGCGCGACGCGCAGAAACCGCTCGGCCTCGTTGCTGAACGTGTTGTGGTAGTCGCCGGCGCGGATGACGATGCCCGCGCCAGCCGGCGCGTATCGCGAGTTGCTCGCCTCCACGGACACGATGTAGGCGTCCCTCGGGAGGCTCCCGTCCTCGGCGACGAGCCGCGCGCCGAACAGGCCCGCCTCCTCGGCTCGGGTGAAGATCGCGTGCACGCTGAACGGGCGCGTCTCGTCGCGCAGCGCGGCGAGGGTCGAGAGGATGAGCGCACACCCCGCGAGATCGTCGGCGCTCCGGAGGTAGAGCTCGTTCCCTCGCCGCTCGAACGCCGGCACGTCGAGCACCGCCCAATCCCCGACGGCGAGGGGCCGCTCCGCGCGGATCTCGCAGTACCCCGCGGACCAATCGGGCAGCACCGGATCGTGCACGTAGCCACTGCCCATGGCGCGATGACCGTCGGCGACGCCATCCCGATGGACGACGAGCGGGAACGATCCAACGAAGTACTTCGGGTCGATCCCCCCACGGAATCGAGCGACGCCACGGGCGCCATCGACGTCCGCGAGCTCGAAGCCGGGATGATCGGTGTGCGCGACGAAGGCGAGCGACCGCTTCGCGGATCCGCGTCCGATGTGGACGGAGAGCTGACCGTACCTGTCGCGTGTCGGCACGATGCCGAGCCGCGTCAGCTCCGCGGCGATCGCGTCGAGGGCGCGCCACTCGTGGTATGGCACGGTCGGAGGCGACGCGACGCGCTCGAGCGTCGCGAGCACGTCCTGTTCGTCCGGCAAACGGATCACCGATCGCGAGGATATCGTCCGGAGCGCGTGCTGCGCCTGTACGACACCCGCCGACGCGCGATCGCTCCGGTCCGCGCGCGCGGCCGTGTGGTCAGGATGTACGTCTGCGGCATCACGCCGTACGACACCACGCATCTCGGCCACGCCCGCACGTTCCTGACATTCGACGTGATCGCGCGGCTCCTCGAGGCGACCGGACACCCGGTCAAGTACGTGCAGAACGTCACCGACATCGATGAATCGATCCTCCAGCGGGCGGCGCGCGACCTGGTCGGCTGGCGCGAGCTCGGCAAGCGCGAGGAGCGCTCCTACCTCGCGGACATGAAGCGCCTCGGATGGCGCCGGCCGGATGTGTTCTGTCACGCGACGCAGGAGCTCCCCGCGATGTTCGCGCTCATCCGCGACCTCGAGCGCCGGGATGCGGCGTACGCGCTGCCACGTGGCCTGTACTTCCCGGTCGCGGCGTACAAGCGCTATGGCGAGCTGTCGCGCCTGTCTGCCGCGGCGATGAAGCGCATCCTCGCGGGCCAGGACGACGCGAAGCTCGAGGACGCCGCACGGCGCGATCCGCGCGATTTCGCGCTCTGGCGCTTCGTCGACGACGGTCCGACGTGGCCGAGCACCTGGGGCCGCGGCCGTCCCGGGTGGCACCTCGAGTGTTCCGCGATGATCCGCCATCACCTCGGCGACCAGATCGACGTCCATGGCGGCGGGAGCGACCTCATCTACCCGCATCACGAGAACGAGATCGCGCAATCGGAGATTGCGACTCGCAAGCGTCCGTTCGCGCGCATCTGGACGCACGTGGCGCCGATGCGGCTCAGCGGCAAGAAGATGTCGAAGTCGGACGGGAACATGATCTTTGTCCGCGACGCGCTGAAGACGACGGAACCGCGCGCGCTGCGGCTGTACCTGCTCGATCGCCACTACCGGAAGCCGTTCGATCACGACGAGGCACTGCTCGATCGCGCGCGTCTTCGCGGAAGAGCGCTCGCCGACACGTTCGGACGTGGACCGGTCGGCCCGATCGGCCGCGATGGCTACACGCGCGGTGCGCTCGCGGCCCTCGAGAACGATCTGAATGTCCCGCGCGCGCTCGGGATCATCGAATGGTCAGCACCCCGCGTCGACGCGACGACGCGCGCCTCGCTGCGGGCGGTCGCGCGGATCATCGGTATCGCCTAGAGCGGCGCGAACCGCGCGGTGAAGTGCCGCAGCTGCGGCGGCTCGGAGACGATCTTGTAGCCGGGAAGCGACGGCGCCCGCTTCGCGACCTCCGCGACCACCTCGATCACGTAGTCGATATGACTCTGGGTGTAGGTGCGCCTCGGGATCGCCATCCGCACGAGCTCCATCGGGGCGGGCGTCTCTGTTCCGTCGGGATGCCGGCCGAACATCACACTGCCGATCTCGACCGTACGGATCCCGCCGGCCTCGTACAGCGCGACCGAGAGCGCCTGCGCCGGGTACGAGAGCGGCGGGATGTGCGCGAGCATCACACCGGCATCGATGTACACCGCGTGACCGCCGGCCGGCTTCACGATCGGCACGCCCGCACGCTCGATCGCGTCGGCAAGGTACTCGGTCGAGCGGATGCGATAGCGGAGGTAGTCGGGCTCGACGCATTCCTTCAACCCCTGGGCGATCGCCTCGAGGTCGCGGCCGGCGAGGCCGCCGTATGTGGGGAAGCCCTCGGTGAGGATGAGCAGGTTGCGGCAGCGCTCCGCCAGGGCGTCGTCGTTCATCGCGAGCCAGCCGCCGATGTTCGCCATCGGGTCCTTCTTCGCGCTCATCGTCATGCCGTCCGCGAGCGCGGCCGTCTCGCGCACGATGTCGGGCACGGCTTTGTCGGCGTAGCCGGGCTCGCGTGTCTTGATGAACCACGCGTTCTCGGCGAAGCGGCAGGCGTCGAGGAACAGCGGCACGTGGTGGCTGTCGCAGATCTTTCGCACGCCCCGCACGTTCTCGAGCGACACCGGCTGCCCGCCACCGGAGTTGTTCGTGATGGTGATCATCACCAGCGGGACGTCTTTCTGCCGCGTCCTCAGGAGCGCGTCGAGCGCTTCAAGATCCATGTTCCCTTTGAACGGATGCACCAGCCCGGGCTTGCGACCCTCCGGGATGACGAGGTCCACGGCCTCCGCGCCGGTCGCCTCGATGTTCGCGCGCGTCGTGTCGAAGTGCGTGTTGTTCGGGATGACCTTGCCCGGACCGGCGATCGCCGAGAAGAGGATCCGCTCGGCGGCGCGGCCCTGATGCGTCGGGATGACGTGTTTGAACGGGAAGAGCTCTTGGACCGCTCCGAGGAATCGGAACCACGACGGGGAGCCGGCGTAACTCTCATCGCCGTGCTGGATCGCGGCCCATTGATCGCGCGACATCGCGCCCGTGCCCGAGTCGGTGAGGAGATCGATGAGGACGTCCTCCGCGCGGAGGTTGAAGAGGTTGTAGCCGGCCTCGCGGATCTTGTCGTGTCGCTCGTCTTCGGTCGTTAGTCGGAGCGGTTCGACCGAATGGATGCGGAACGGCTCGATGATCGTCTTGAACCGCGGCGGCACCGTGGGAGCATACGAGCGGATAATTGAAGTCCACGCGGCCCGGTCGCCTAGCGGTCTAGGGCGCTTCCCTTTCAAGGAAGAGGTCAGGGGTTCGAATCCCCTCCGGGCTACACGACCGCTTGGACATTGGTTCTCGTCGCCGTTGGCCAATCTACGGAGTGGTCCCGACTCGTCGGTACGATGAGCCGATGACGTCCCGTCTTCGGGTGCTCGTCGAACAGCCCACGAGGGGCAAGCGGTGGGTCGCCGTCGCGGCGGACTGGCCGGGTCTCGAACGGGGCGGCAAGACGGAGGATGAGGCCGTCGAGAAGCTCGCCCGCTACGTGCCGCGATACCTCCCGGTCGCGAAGCGCGTCCGGCGGGGCTCCGAACTCGTGACCCAGACCGACCTCGCCATCATCGGCCGGTACAAGGGGGTCGGATCGACTGACTTTTGGGGCATCTCGTTCGCGCCCTCGCCGCTCGACCGCGAGCCGTTCCACGCGCCACTCTTCGAGCGCAAGGTCCGGCTGCTACGCGCGGCCTGGGCCGAGTTCGATGCGACGGCCGCCCGCGTCTCGGCGGAGCTCCGCCCTGGTGTCCGGGGCGGCGGCCGCTCCCGCGACCAGCTCGTTCGGCACGTCATGGCGACGGAGGGTGGCGACTTCTCGAAGCGCGTCAAGGCGAAGTCCGAGCTCGAGGACATGCTGACGCCGGGCCGGCTCGCCCGACACCGCGACCGCTTCGTCGCGGCGATGCGCGCTTGGTACGCGGAGGGCAAGCCGCTCGGCAACTGGACGATCCCGTACCTGCTCCGCCACACCGCATACCACGTGCTCGACCACACCTGGGAGATGCAGGACCGAGACCTGACGGACGACGCCTCCGCCGGATGACCGCCATGCCCGACCCCCCGGCGTCGTGGTAGGCGGAGATCGTTGCGAGCGCCTGCGCTCGTGCGCTGTTCTGCGGTGACGCTCGCTTTTCTGACGGGCGTTTTTCTACACCGAGCCGCGCGGTCCTTCGGTGTAGTGAACGTGTCCAGTGGCCGCACATTGCAGCGCTGCTACGCCGTCGGCCTGTTGGCTCGACCGTCCTCCCACCGCCTGGCCGCCGAAATGCTGCTCAGATCTCCACATGCGTACCTGGCAGGCTCTCGGCTCGGCCGCGCTCGGCGCCACGCTCGCACCCAGCACCGGTCTTGCCGCCAGCCTCATCACATGAATATCGCTGCGGTCCTCGTCGCGACGGTGCTCACGGGTATCTTCTCCGCGGGATGGTACGTCTCGATGCGCGCTCGCGCGGCGGCGTTCGGAGCGGACTGGGCGACGCGTTCGAGGCCTCCGCGCTGGCAGTTGCCGCTCACGTTGATTCGAGCACTCATCGTGGCGGTCGTTGTCGCGTGGCTGCTTCAGCTGACGGCAATCACCGACGTCGGGTCCGCTACCGGGCTTGCGCTCGCGCTGTGGTTCGCGTTCCCGGTGATGCTCCTCGTCGGGTCGGTAGCCCAGGAGAAGGTGCCACTCGCGCTCGCGTCGATCCACGCGATCGACTGGCTCGCCAAGCTCCTGATCATCACGATCGTTCTGACGGTCTGGCACTAGCGGTCCGGTCCCTTTTCTGGCGCGCGGTTGGTCCGTCCGGCGCGTCAACTCATTCCCATCTCGGCGCACGTTCGCGTTGGCCAAAGTCGAGGTCGCTTCTCTGCAGCCATTTCCTTTCAAGGAAGAGGTCAGGGGTTCGAATCTCCGGGCTACAGACCGCGAGTTCCGGGGGAAACTCACGCGAGTCGGAACCCACTGGCACCTTCCATGTCAAGCACAGCGCTTCTTCAGTGCTTGATCCGCTAGGTACGAAAGGCGGAGAAACATGGCAAGCGCAGCGACTGTTGATCGCGTGCAACTCCTCGCGGCCAAACGCTTGGTGGAGCTGCACGGCGGACGGATTTGGGTCGAGAGCGAGGTCGGGAAAGGGGAGCACGTTCAGCTTCGCGATCCCGCTCGGCCGGCCTGCGGCGGTGTGACCCGCGCTCTCGTGGCGCATTACGGCCAAGCTGCGACTGTCATCCATGGAGGTGAGGACATGGTCCTGAACGCCCCAGGACGAAGCCCGCAGCGTGCACGAATCGTGTGCGAGTACACGGCGGTCGCTGGATCCTCAGGAAGATGAGGCGACTCAAGAACGAGAGGCTTTTGTGTACGGGAGCGGCCTGTAGTCGGTCTACGAGCCGCTCGACCTACTCCGCAGGGCTCTACCTGAGCGTCAAGGCGATCTCCGTAAGTAACTCGAGGTCCGCGGCGTCGGTCTTGCCCCTCGGTACGTAGAACGCAACGTACGTGCCGTCCGGGAGCGTCGTGTAAAGCGAGTAGTGCCCATCGACGTCCGTGTGATACCAAGAGCGGCCAGCGATGTCCCGCGTCTTCGCATCCGTGATCGCGACCGGCTTGCACCCGCGGCACTCGTTCACTTGCAGCTCACGTCCGTCCGCCATTCGGTAGTAGCCCACCGCAAATCCGTAGTCGCCCACATTTTCCCGAATACTCAAAACGCACGAGATCAGAGGTGAGCGAGGTGGCAGTGGAAGCTTGCCCGCGTCGATTTGCGCCTGAGGGCTTGCGTCCGCGCACCGGACCGGCGTGGGCGAAGGATTGGCCTGCGTCTGCGGCAGGGTCGACGCGCAGGCTGACAGCGCGATCAGCGCCGCGAGCTGGACAAGGACCTTGGGCGACCAGGGGATCCACTCGAGGTTCACGCCGGGGAGTGTCGCGGGGCTGCCCACCGATGCCGGATGCGAGGTCACGCTGGAACTGTAGCCTTGGGCACTCTCTGCGAACTGCATTCGATGTGCACCCGGGCAGTCTCGAGGCCAGAGTCGTGCGAGCGAGCCTGGCCGCCAAGGCAGGGTCGGAGCAACAACAGTCCGAGCATCGCCTCGTAAACGATCCGGCGAACCTCTAGCAACAACAGTGAGCGGCCCGAAGAGGGCCGCTCACTTCGTTTGACCCACCATCCCTCAAGGGAACCGGAGGGCCCATCCAAGCCGGGCCCTCATCATCATTCGGTCGACGCCCTACGGGCTGACCGTGGTCGCGAACGCGTCGGTGCGATTGGCCGTGTTGCCCGAGTTGGCCTGTATGAAGAACGGCAGGAACTGGTTGCCGACGCTGGTCAGGCCCTGGTAGTCACCGAGGAAGAAGCCGCGCGCCACCGGCGCCGTCTCGATGTCGAACGACGACGGACTGATGCGGGCTTCGCTGCCCCAGCTCGCGGCGCTCGCGCAATCGGAGTGACAGTGAACGATCCAGTAATCGGTCAGCGCGCCTGCCGCTG
>Ga0070708_100004225_pt1 | contig 11277 bp, 18 predicted proteins | sample KBSK5503metaG_FD_65469 | JGI IMG/M metagenome (GOLD analysis project Ga0070708, IMG submission 65469) | Corn, switchgrass and miscanthus rhizosphere microbial communities from Kellogg Biological Station, Michigan, USA - KBS K5-50-3 metaG | ecosystem: Host-associated > Plants > Roots >...
CGCCCGCGCTTCGGTCGGGCACCATCCGGGCGTCTGCCGCCGGGAGCGGCGCCGATCATCGAGGGCATCAATCGCGTCAGACTGCAGGCGCCCGACCCGTTCCTTGTGGACATGGCGTTGGCCACACTGGTAGCGGATGCCCCAGGCGGCCCCGTATCGGATCACGCCGCGGGGTGCCTTGTCGCGCTTGTTCGTGAAGCCCTGACTTCCTGGATTTGGCATGACCCCTAGCCTCCTTGATGCTTCTCTTCCCATCGCTCCCGACGAATCCGTTGCGCGTGAGCCAAGCTGCAGGCCAGCTGTCGCCGGTTCGGGAGAAACAGGCGTCCACACCCTTCCATGGGGCACAGCTTGATCTTCGTCCTCACGGTGTCGAGCAGGCGACTGAGAGCCAGCAGGAGCGCCGTGCGCCAGTCCGGCGCGACGTAGTGCATGGTGTCGCCTTCGCGATGGAACCGCCCCCTGATGGCCACCGACTCGCCCTCGAGCGCCTGCCGCACCTGCTTGAGCGCTGACGGTAACCAGTTGGCCTCCTTCCCGGCCGCCAGAATGCCCAGCTGCTCACAGAGCCGCACACAGATGTCCTCCTGGATCGTCCAGTTCGGCTCTGGCCATCCGGGGGGCGGATAGGCCCACGTCAGCAGGATCCGCAGGAACTCCGCGTGAAACCCGCCCTCGCCTTCTGGCAGGACATCGCGGCGCTGAACGTTTTTCATCGTCCCAATAAACGCTTGACAGCGAGATAACCATCCGGCATCATGTAGCCATGATACAGGACCGGCTAAAGAACGCAAGGAGGAAGTTGACGTGAAGACCACCGACGAGAAATTCCTGACCACGCTCGAGGCCGCCCGGGTCCTGGGGTGTTCGACGGACCGGGTGCGCCAGCTCGAGCGAGCGGGCGGGTTGCCGTGCCTCCGCACCGAGACGGGCCAGCGGATCTTCCGGGCCGCGGACGTGGCGGCCCTTGCACGCGATCGGGCCAAGTCGAAGGCGTAGCGATGGCCAGCAGCAGCCGACTCCTGGACCTGGCCGAGCTGGTGGAGACCTACGGCTCGACGGTCGCCACGTGGCGCCGGCTGGTCCAGCGCGGGCAGGTGCCCCACCTGAAGCTCACCCCGGCGAAGGGCAGCAAGGTCTACGTCCGGGCGCGCGACATCGAAGCCTTCCTGGTCCAGCGGCAGCAGGCCGCGGAGCTTCGTAGGTAGCCATGGCCAAGCGCGCCTTCTCCTCGACGATCGAGGCCAAGCTCTCGGCGCCTGACACCCAGGCCGGGTGGCTGCAGCGCCTCATGCTTACCCGGCTCCGCGCACACGAGGCGGCCGGCGAGATCCCCACGAGCGTCCGCTTCCTGTACTACGAGGTCAAGGACCAGCTCCCGGAGCGCCCGAAGTCCCACCGACGCCTCTGGTCACAGGACATCAGCGACGCGCTCATGGACCTCCGTAAGGCGCGCCTCGTCCCGTGGTGGTGGCTCGATGACGAGGTCCGGTCGCTGACCGAGTGGGAGTCCTCTCCGTCGGTGTACGCGTACGCGAGGAACGGCAGCGGCGCGACGTGGCGCGGCTGTTGCGGCGGACGTAGAGGACCCCGGCACACGGCGGTCACCGTGCCCGGGGCGTGGCCCATCAACCCGACCTACTGAGGAGGTCAAACCAATGAGCACCGAAACTGTAGCACCAAGTCACAGACACGCGCGCGTGCTGATCCAGATGACGAACGGCCGGGAGTTCAGGGTCGGCCCCTGTCCGGGCCATGGGGCCGAGCGCCTCGCCCAGCATCTGCTCGAGGATGCCCCCGGCGGCACGTTCCGGTCGCTCCGGGTCGAGCCCCTAGACGACCTGGACCGAGCCCGCGGGGCGATCTGGGGATCTCTCATCGGAACCGGCTTGTGGGCAGCAGGTGTCGGTCTCGCCCTGGGGGTCATCCTACTGCTGAGTGGATGCGCGACTCCACCCTGCACCGTCTCGTCGCCGGAATCGATCGCCGCCACCAACAAACTCATTGACGACTGGATAGCCGGCGTACAGGCCGACATTCCAAATCTGAAAGCGTTGATTGAAGGCTCCTCGAGCCGGTGCGGAGGCGCGCGGTGAGCGACCACGGTTTCTCCATCCCGCTGAAAGCCGCGCAGCAAGCGGCCGTCCTCACCTTCGTCCGGTGCCGGCGTGCGCTGCGCTGCTACGTGCTGAGCGACCAGGACTGCCAGGACATCGCGGACATTCTCTCGGTGTTCATCGGTTTCGCCACCGAGGAGTACGAGCCGGTCCTCGCGCAATTCCGCGAGCGGGTCCTCGCCAACACGTTGCACGACGACGACCGGGAGCACCTCGCCCTTATCTTTGAGGGCGCCGAAGCGATCATTCTTGAAGACGGCCAGCAGGCCGAAGGAGACTGACCATGAGACCCCAGGAGAACGAGCGGCTACGCCCCGGGCCGCGTATCCCCACCACCGACCACGGCCACATCCGCCCGGACGGCTCTTCCGCACAACAGCCGAGGCCCCAGATCTCCGACCACGGGGCCGCGGTGGATCGAGAGATCGCCGCGCAGCAGGCCGCCAATCAGAGCGAGCGAGGGAAGATCTACCAGGCTCAACACCGGGCCCGCTGTCTGGTCGAGTTCGTCGCGGAGTGCCGGAAGCTCTACCGGAACCCGAACTTTTCCGACTTGCCCGAGGCGCAGCAGGTGCGTCTGTCCATTTCCAGAACGCTGGGCAAGATGAAAGAACCACTCCAATGAATACTCTCGTCTTCATCTTCCAGGCCTATGTAATCGCCTCAAGCGCGATCTTCTCCGTTGTGGCGATCACGCTGGTGTCTATTTACTATCTGCTGCCTCAATCCTCCCGCCCTCTATTTGTTCTATCTCTTCGCCACGGGATGAATTCTCTCAACCAAGCCTTGGCCCTCTTGGTTCGCCTCTTACTGCGATAAGGAGAGCAACAATGAACGAGACCACGCTGGTGTACTGGTTTGGGGTGGCGAGTGGCGCCATGATCCTGTTCGCCCTGGGCTGGCTGCTGATCCGCCCGCATATCGCCGCCATGGTCCGAGCGGTGCAGCTCCTCACCGATGCGATCGACGAGCACGCGGAGCACCTCGAGGGGCTGAACACACGGCTGGAGTCGCTCGAGGTCAAGCTCGACGTGATCCTCGAGCAACAGGAGCAACACCATGGGTAGCCGACCGAATCCATACGAATTAAACGTCCCGGATCGCGCACGCCAGACGGTGCCGCCGCCCCGCCGGACGAAGCCACCGACCGCCCGCGAGCGGCTGGCGCGGGCCATCGAGCGTGAAGCGGCGAGTGAAGCGGATCGGGTGGGGCAGTGGATCGACGCGGCCCCGGCGCGGGAGGCGGCCTTCGAGCGGAGCACGCTGGTCAGGATCCAGGACGATCACGTGACGCAGCAGCGACAGGCTGCGGAGCAGAAGGCCGCGCTCGCGCAGCAAGAGATCGATCGCGTGCAGCGCGAGGCGGATGAGACTGCTCGCGTGCAGGCCGAGGCGGATCAAGCGGCGCAGGAAATTCACGCCGCCATCCTGCGGGAAACGAGGGAGGCGATCCGCTTCACGCTGCGCGCGGTCGACGCCACCGACACGGCGCGTCGCCTCGCGGAGGAGCGGCGGCGTGTGGAGACCACTGGGCGCGTGACGAAGCAGGCCAGCGATCAAGGAGTGACGACGTTCGAGATCGTCCGACCAGACGGCAAAAAATTCGAGATCCGAGCGCCTGCGGGCTCCACGAAGGAGCAGGCCGAGGCCTACTTCAAGTTCAAGACCGGGGGCTAGGATTCCGTCGCGGGGGCTGTCACGACGAGCGTACGGGCCAGATCCCGGATCGTCCTGAGCGAATCGTCGATCCGCCAGCGCCCCCGATCGTCGAGCTCGTACACGCCGGGCCTCACCTGCCGGAGGGCCGCCATCTCAGTCTCGATCTCTTCAACCGCTTCCCAGATCTCTCGGGCTCGAGGCGTCATTCGTCCCGCTTCCAGCCGAACGACAGCCCACCGCCACCGACGTTCAGCCGGATCTGCATCGGCGGTGGCTTCTTGGCGTTCTTCGTCCGGGTGATGTAGTCGAGCACGAACCGATAGAACTCGTAGTCGAGCGGGCGATGCTCCTTCCGGATGCCCCGGAGCCGCAGGTCCACGATCGGGGCGAGGGGGGCCGCCGGCTTCCTTCGGGCCTCGCATTGTAACCAGCGCGCGGTCATTCGGGCCTCAGCCCCATGGAGGGGTCGACCTGGCCCGGGGGCGTACGGTGGCCGCGGTTCCCGGTTCCGGGCCTCCGCATCCACGTAGACGGCCTTGGGGCTGGGCATGCCTACCTATCGCCGGGCAGGAGATCGTTGATTGTGGGGCATCCTGGGGCGGCTCTCCGGGCGCGGTACGCCCGCACCCGTTCCCGGGTGGCCTGTCGGCGCTCCTCAGGTGTTAGCCGGGGCTTGCCGATGTAACGCTTTTCTGCTGTAGAAGTACCTGATTTGGCGGGGCCGAATTCTGGCTTTTTCGCGTACCCCCTATCTACCCCTGGGTGCCACCGATGTAACGCTTCCCGGACCTCCTCGCTCGTCATGCCGGGATGTACCCCGGTCAAGGCATCGGCGGCCCGCATGAGCTGTCTCGCCGTCATCACGATCTCAGCCATGATCAGCCTCGCCTCCGCCGCCCCGGGCCAGTGGGCGGCCGGGCCGGCTGGCGCGGTGTGGGCTGGATGTCGTTCCTGGCCGGAGGATCCTCCTTGCCGCGGTAGGGGCGGTACACCGGTGAATCGGGACACGCCCGGTTATGGCCGTGCAGGTACCCACACACCGAACAGCCGGTCATGGCCTAGGTCGACGAACCGAACCGATTGGGAAAATGCATCGGCAGGCCGCCGCCATTCAGGCCACGCGGCTGGGTGCCCGGAGCGCCCAACGTTCTGACCCCCGTGGCTGGCGGTGGAGAGTTCCGGGGTGGGTCGACCAGCTCCTGTAGCCCCTCGAGAGCCGCGCGCCCCGTCTCACTCGCGACCCCGCTACGGGCGATCACCAACTCGAGTTCTTTGATGCGCGCCGCCTTCCTCGCGGCATCGGCCTCCGCGATGGGATCCCGGCGCGGCTGCCAGTCACGAAGATGGCCCTGGAGAAACGAACTACCGGACGACGGGAGGGTGAGCCTCCCGTCGCGCCGATGCATCCCGCCGCCGGCCACGGCTTAGCCCCTCCGCCCGCTTCTAAATTCCTGAATGACTTTGGCTGCCTCGTCCCTGGCGAACTGCGCCGGGTTGCTAAACAGCTGGGCCACGTTGGGCAGCTCGATCGGGCGCTGCCCGGCGTTCCTCGGGCGTTGCGACTCGCGGGCGCGCTGGAGCTCCACGGCATGATCGACTCGAGCGATCCCCTCGTCTTTCATCATCGTGAAGGTGTCGACCAACTCCTGATCGCTCATGCCGTACTGCTCCTTGATCCGGCTCTTCGCCAGCTCGGCTCGAACCTCGAGGTTCTCCCGCCGCATCTGCTCGAGCTGTGGTTCCACATATTTCGCCGCGTCGATCTCGGGTACGGACAGCTCGGGCTGCACTTCCTTGATAGCCTCGAGGATCTTCCGATGGGTCCGAGGATCCGCATGCAACGTGTCCATCAACTTAGATTTCTGAAGCGCCTGCATTAGCTCATTGCTGTCGTTCATGTCACTCATGGCCCGCTATTCCCTTTCTGTAAGAGGTGAACACTGCATGGTGAACCATCACCGGGACCCCAATTGATCCCAGATCGTCCGGAGGTTGAGTCCTCCGGTATCCCGTTTCTTCTTCTTCGCCAACTTCATCCGATCGGTCTTTGCCTGCACCTTGGCCTGCTCCTCGGCGGTCCGCTCGATCGCCGCGGGGGCCGGCGTGATGCCGATCAGCGGCAGCTCGGGATAGCTGCGCTCGAAGCCTGGCTTCGGTGGCATCTGCCCGGTGCCCGTGAGCTGCCGCAGACCGAACGGGGTGACCTGCTCGAAGGCGTACCGCACGGTGTCGACGATCTGCTGGCCCTCGGGATCCCTCGGATCGCGAATCGCGGCCCCGTAGAAATCTTCGTTCTCGAACATCTCGACCAAGCTCGAGAACAGCGGGTGAATCTTGTGCGTGGCCATCTCCCCGATATTGCCGGCCACCTTGAACGGGGCCATCGGGGACAGCCCGACGCCCTTGGTCGCCGCGAGGACGTCCTTCATGTAACTCGCGAGCTGCACCCGCTCGGCTCGGCCGTCCGGGAAGACCTTGCCGGTGCGCGGGGCGAAGTAGTCCTTGAGCTCGCGCGGTCCCTCGCCGGTCATGAGGTATTGCGCGATTGCGCCATAGAACCCCGTCACGATCGGGAGAGAGATCACGTAGCTCATCTTGTGGGTCAGCTCCGGTGCCTGACCGCGGAGGAGCTTGCCGCCCGCGCCGATCATCTCCGCGGACCCGCCGCCGACTTCGCGCCCCGTCCCAAGGTTCCAGCCGACGGACCGCACGGCCGCCATGCTCAGATCCTTGAAGGTTTTGTTCCAGAACAGGTTGTCATAGACCATCTGGCCCATGCGGTTGTCCACGGAGTCCCACGCGGTCTGTAGCGCGCGCACGACGTCGGCCTCCTTCGCGGTTGGGCCGAGTCGCTCGATCTCGTATGCGGCCATCTTGTGGAAGATGCCCAGCTTCTGGGCCGGCACGATCTTCTGCATGATCGGATAGGAGACCAGGTCCGACACCGTCTCCGCGGCTTGCTTGACCGCCGCCGGTGCGCCCCTGAGGCTCTTGAGTTTGGTCGCGGTCTCCCGCATCCCTCGACTGAATTGCCCCAGCGCGCTCTGATCCAAGCGCACCGTATCGAGCGAGCCGGTCCGATAGAACGGATCCATGGACGCGCGCCCGCCCGCCTTCACGATCGCATCCACGGTGCCCTGGAACCGCTCGTATCCCGGGATGCCCCGGTACGCCTTCCCGATCTGGCGGCCCTGAAGGTAGTTCTGGATCGGGGTATGCGGCGACAGCCCCGCGACCACGTCCACCAATCCGCGGCCGCGCATCCCAGGCGTCGCGAGCTCCTTGATCCCGAGGGCCATCCTCGAGGTCATCGCGTCCAGCGTGGTGAACATCAGGTGATAGGCGGACATGCCGAGCTGGAACTGATTGAGCGAGTTTCCGATCGACCGCGTGGCGTCGTAGACCTTGTTGCCGGCGAGGCCCGGAGCCAGCCACCGATCGATGATGAGGGCCACGTCCGAGGGCATGTAGAGGCCGGTCGCATGCGGCAGACGATCCGGGGCGCGTTGCCACCCGCTGGGGATCTCGGCCCCCGCCTCGAGCGTGCGGGCCAACCCGCTGGCCTTCAGGTCGTCGATCACCCGCTGGCCGGTCAGGTAGCGGTCCATGTCGGCGAGTCGCTGGACCACGAGACGTGCGGGGTTCGTGTCCTTCAGCTTGAGGCCGGCCTTCAGGCCCACGTCCACCGTGGGCAGCGTTCGCTCCTTCAGGAAGCCGGGACCACCCACCCGCCGAAGCCCGTAGACCTTCTGCGCCTGCTCGGCGTCAGCCCAGATGTGGGGGAAGTAGTTCGCGCGGTACTCGTCTGCAGCTTCGGGGCGAAGGCGCACCACTTCGTTCCACTTGGCGTCGAGCGCCTGCCGAAAGCCCTGCGCCGTCGCATCCAGCGCGGCATCGCCGTGAGGGGTGCCGTGTTCCATCTTGCGGATGAAGTCGAGCCGGGCGGGCACCTCGGCTCGCTCAAAGCCCCGCTCGACCCCGGAGAACAGCTCCGACTCGAGGGCACGGTTGTGGGCCTGCTCGCCCAGTCGGTTGCGGATGATAGCCGCAGCGCCGCCCGCCTCGGGGCTCTTGGTGGCCGGCGCGAGCCACTCCTGGACGCCGCCCGCCAGTTCCTTCGCCTTACGGAACCGGACGGCCGGGGGCGAGACGGCCTCAGTCACCTGACGCACGTGGGCCTGCTCGAGGGGGCGGAGGAGCGTCGTCGCCGGCTTGACGCCTTCGGGGGTGACCCGGACGGTCGGCTTGCCCGTCAGGAGTTCTGGCGCGTAACGAACCTCTGGCGCCGATCTCATGCCCGGCTTCGGGAGTTGTTCAACGAGGGCCTCGAGGCCAGTGGCCGCGGGCTTCTTGAGCGCCAAGAGCCCACGGCGAGCGCCACCGACCACGCCGCCGAGCGCGAGCGGGCCGGCGATCTCGGAACCGATGTCCACCGCCTTCTCTTTCCAGTTCCTAGCCGGCGTCACTGGGGCCAGACGCTCGTAGGTCGACTCCACCGCCTCAGCGGGCTTCCGGAGGAGATCCCCACCAGACGGGCCCGGCTTCGCTGTGAACCCGAGTGCTCGCCACAGCGGATCCAGCACCGCGCTCTCGGCCTTGCCCTCAAGATCCAGCGCGGTCCCCGCCATCTGCGCGGGGGCGGTGGCGAGTTGGACCACCCCGCGGCCCATGCCTTTGCCGATCCGCCCGAGGGTGCTGGTCGGCTCGGTGGACGTCGACTTCGACTGCCCCGAGGTTGGGGCTTCGTCAAGCAGCCGATCAATCGGGTCAGCCGATCGTCGCGACGCGGCCGACTTCGCGGACGGGGCTGGCGCGCCGAGCAGACGATCGATCGAGTCACCCTTCCGACTCCGGCGGGACGTCGGCGTCTCCACCGCCCGCGGGGCGGGAGCATCCAGTAGCTGGTCGATCGCGTCGCCAGTCGCCATGACCGGTTAGTCTTCGGCCTCGTCTTCGGCGTCCGATGCAGTCGGAGTCGCCGGAGCCTGCTGGGGGCGCGAGAGCTTCCGCGCGATGAACTGCCCCGTCTTGGGATCCCGCTCGACCGTGATGCGATACCCGGGATTGTCCCGCTCGAATTGCCGCTCGATGACCTCGCTCATCCGATGGCGGGTGCCGTCGGTCGCGATGAAGTATTCCGGATTGGCGGGGTCAATCGACTTCACCTTGCCCTCGAGGATCTTCCCGACGCGCTCGCTGGCCGCATCCACCGACGGCTGCCAGCGCGCCGCCCCGTCCTTCGTCAGGGCCTCGGGCTTCGTACCGGCCTGCGCCCGCGCCTGCGCGTTGCCCCGGCGTACGTCTACGCCCTGCTGGCGGATGTCGAGCCCGCGCTCTTTCTGGATCGCGTCCACGAAGTTCTTGAGACTCTGTCTCCGATTCGTTGCCTCATCGTGGATGAGGCGATTGGACTCTCTGAGATTCTCCATCGCGAGATTCGTGGCCTTGTCGTTCTCAGCCAGTTCCTTCTCGAGTCCGCCCACGTCGCGGTCATAGATGTACTTCAGCCACTTCTCCGTGCCCTCGTTCTTCTGGTGCCAGAGGAGCGCGCGGTGTTGCCAGTCGTCAACATCGAAGGCACGCTTCCGCACCTCGTCCGAGTAGCTCCGAGATAAATTATTGTTGTGCGTCTCGATCTGCTTCATGTTCGCGTTGTAGGACAGCCAGGCGGTCTCGGCCCTCTCTCGATCCCCAAGACGCCAGCCCTGAAATGCCCCGCTCAGGGCGCTCACGGCGCCCGCGGCGTTCTTCCGAGAGAGCGCGGTACCCATGCTCGCGATCAACGTCAACTGATCCAGCGCGCCCATGATCGACTGCATCGCGGTCGGATTTTGGCCGGGATCGCCGAACGGTCGAAGCTGCGTGCCGGGAGGCGGAGGCGGCAGCTCCTGATACTTCGGAGGCGTCGGCTTCGAGTAGGGGTATTGCTCCTCGAGGCGATCGAGCCCGTCGAGCTGAGTCTCGAAGAACTTCTCCATGGCCGGGTTCAGGTTCTTCTTCGCCTCGTCGCGCTTCTTCAGGATCCGTTCGCGCTCACTACCTAGCCGCTCGAGACCAGACGAGTAGGTCGTGTGTTCTTGCTCGAGGGATTTGAGGAATCCGTCATTCACCGGCGCCAACTGCGCGATGATCCCCGCGAGACCGCCGAGTGGCGCGCCGCGCTGAATGCCGAGTCCGGTCGGCACAGGCCCTGCCGGCCGCGCCGCGCTCACCGGTGGGGCTGGGCTAAGGCCCGCAGTCGGCGAGGACACGGCGGGCGCGACAGGAGACGGGGCCGCCGCGGGAGGCGGCGTGGGAGTCGGAGGCGGCGCCTGCTGCCCGATCATGCCGAGCAGACCAGAGAGCCGAGAAGGAAGTGCAGGCGTACGCGGAACGGTCGGATCCTCGCTGCTGCCCATGAATTGGGAAGAGTCGGTGTCAGCCATAGCTACTTACCGGATGCCCCCAACACGTTGAAGATATTCTGGTACAACTGCTGCTCTTGCTGCTGCGCGGTGCCCGCAGCGCCGCTCGAGATCAATCCGAGTCGCGCGAGATCACCGGACCCGATCTGGAGTCCGGCGGTCCCAGCCTGGTACGTCTGTGCGGCCATCTGCCCGCGCATGATCTGTTCTTGCTCATCGACCCACGACTGCATCTGCTGCATCATGGTCGATTCCGAGATCCCCGATCGCGCGGCCTGATCCCTGATCTGCGCCAGCGTCCGCTCTCTCCATGCCTTGATCTGCGCTTCCTGGCCTGGGGCGAGCGGGCCGCCGAGCATCCCCTGCTGGCCGAACTGGGCGAGCGGCGTCGCCAATCCGACTTCCGTGTTCGCCGCGCCCTGAAGTCCACGCTCGGCACCTCGCGCGACGCGGGCCTGGTCCGCGCCTTGCTTCTGAGACTGGATCCCGGTCGCGAGCTGCATGCCCTTCACACCAAGGCCGAGGCCGGTGCTCAGCAGGCTGCCAAGGTCGCTGCCATTCAGGAGATCGGAATACCAATTCCCGCCACTGCCACCGGGCATCGGGGCCCCGCCGCGGTTTGCACCGAGGAGCTGCGTGAGCCAGTTGCCTCCGCCCTGCGGGATACCCGCCTGATTCATCGTGCCGCCGGCCTGGAGTACGTCCTGATTGAGGCTGCCGGTGAATGCCGGCCCGAAGAGTTCGGTGGTGCTCGTCGGCGCGGGGACCGAGGGGAGCGAGGGCGCGTCGAACCCCATCCCCGAAAGACTGCCGAGATCGAAATCTGCCATCGGTTACTCCTTACGCAGCCTGCTGCTGTTGAGACTTCAGAAAGTCGGTGTACACGTCAGGAAGCGGCGTGCCCGGCGCGGTGGGTGTCGAGCCACCACTGGCGAGCATCGCGATCATGTCGGGGCTCATCGTGTCGGAGGCGGAAGGACTCGCGCCGCGGCCCGTCAACTGCGCGATCATCTTGGTCCACGCATCCGACGGAGCCCCCGGGGCGTTCCCCGGAGCGACGAGGCCGCCACCGGCGTAGCTGTACCCTGGCTGCCCAA
>Ga0070708_100004227_pt1 | contig 11276 bp, 12 predicted proteins | sample KBSK5503metaG_FD_65469 | JGI IMG/M metagenome (GOLD analysis project Ga0070708, IMG submission 65469) | Corn, switchgrass and miscanthus rhizosphere microbial communities from Kellogg Biological Station, Michigan, USA - KBS K5-50-3 metaG | ecosystem: Host-associated > Plants > Roots >...
AATTCCGCGAGCTTCCAGAAAGTCAGTGGCTCGCTTCTGCTCGTCATGCGATACCGCGTATTCCAGCGAATCGTCGGCGACGAGTGGCTTCACGATCAGCGTCTTAATGATTTCGCGATAAAGATCTACCCAATGAAGTCGGGCGATATTCGGATCTGCGGCATGCGTCAGTCGATCAGTGTGCGCGCCGAGAGCGCCCACGCGAACCGGAATGCCGATCAGATCAAACAGCAGGTTGGAAAATGTGGCTCCCTCGTGGAGCGGCCCGAGGGCGATGCCGAGGTCATAAGATTCGATCAGCAGGCGAATTACCAACGTTGGATACAGCGTAAAGAGCAGCAAACGATCTCGCCACAGAGAACGTGGCTGTTCGAACCTCTGCTTAATGTTGCCGCGATCGTATTGCGGCAGGTACGAGACTCGTCCGACCCTGGAATTCCGCGAATAGATATCAATTGCCGAACGACTTGCGGTCATCAGGTGAATTTCAGCCGACGGATAATGCTGACTGAGTAATCTAATTGCGGGCGTCGTCATCAAGGCATCGCCCATCGCCCCGAAGTGGATAATGAGGATCTTGCTTCGGGTGGGGGAGCGACGCCGCCGGACAGAAGCAAATAGGACAACGGCCGGAAAAACCCCGATGAGCAACCAGGTCCAGGGACGGTTTTGCCACCAACTCCACACTCTGTTCTTCAACGTCATAAACATGGACCGAGTCTCTTACTGCGTCTTCGCGAGTCTGCAATGTATGCTCACCAGCCAGACGGGAAGTATTTTGACCATCAGATCGGGAACAGTTCGCGAACGCCGAACGATATAACTGAGTACTTGAGACCCAAAACCATTCAACCTCATCTGCCAACCGTTGTCCTCTTTGTGAAGATTGCTTCTGATATTAACCGAGGCCCAGAGTCGCTTGATGCGCCACTGGGAATCTATGTCTTTGTAGTAGCTGAAGTGATGGGACTGCGTGAAATAGTAAAAGGTCTCGAAAGTGAAGTGCGACACGTGAGTTGGGTCGGCATAAAAGCCGGTCGAAAGTGCGTGCGGAACCGAAATCATTGCTACGCCGTCTGGTTTGAGAATGCGCCAGGCCTCTCCCAGGACCCGGTTAATCTCTTGAAGCGATAGGTGCTCAAGCACGTGACTCAGGATGACTTCATCCGCACATTCTGATTTGAATGGGTAAGGAAAGGATTTTAGATCGTGCACAAGATCCACCGACCCTATAGCAACATTGTCAGTGCCAATTGCGCCATCATGCTTCCTCAGGCCACAACCCCAATCGAGAATTAAAGGACTACGCATGGGCCGCAATGTCGATCAAGCCCGCTTCCAGTTCAGCCATGATCGCCGTCCAGGCGTAGCTTCCTTCAACCAGTTCCCTCGCCCGCCCCGCCGTTTCTCTTGCCGCATCTGGACTGGAAAGAAATTTAAGAATCTGTTCCGCAAACTCTTCGGCAGTGTCTTCCACCGCGCAGTGAACACCGTCCTCTGCGTCGATCCCTTCAACGCCAACTGAAGTTGAAACGACGGGAACGCCCATCGCAAAGGCCTCCAGAGTCTTCAATTTCATGCCGCTACCGAACCGCAAAGGCAGCACCACTACCGACGCGCGCCCATAGTAAGGCCGCACATCCTTGACCACTCCCGTCAGGGTGACGTACTCGTTCGCCAAGGCGTATTCACGCATTGCCGCACTTGGATGACGGCCAACCGCCACAAACTTCACCTCAGGTCGTTGGGCGCGCACCAGAGGCAGAATCTCGCGACAGAAATAAAAAAAGGCGTCAACATTTGGTTCGTATTCGAACCCGCCGACGAACAGTAGAGTCTGGCCGTCGTCTTTGTGCCCATTCCGCGAAAACGCATCGGTATCGACGCCGTTGGAAGAAAAGACTACACGGGCGTTGGGGAAGTTTTGTTTCAAGTACGCTTCATCAGAGCGCGAAACCGTGATCAGGTTATCGTGCCGAGCCAGGACCCGCCGCTCGTAATAGCTGGTCTTGAGCCAATCAACCAGCCTCACGACTTTGTGCGGACGCCACGCAGTGACCTTGTACTGACCACGCAGAGACTCGCCATAGATGTCGTGCACGATCATCGCGTATGGCTTATTCAATTTCGCCGTCAAGGCAGCGTGGCCGGTCAGCTCAGTATCAAAAATAATCAAATCGATGTCGGGCGTTTGCGCGAGACAGGAATCGATAGCTTCGCAAAGCTGACTTGCTGAAAAGCGTTGAAAGGATGCAGGCGGATAAGTGAAAAGATTGCGCAAGGCCATGAGCCGCCCAGTGCTGTTCGTCCACGGAACCGCATAGGGCAGGCGCACCACTTTAGCGCCCCGAGCCGCGAGCCACAAATCAGTCTGGCCTGATTCATCCTTGCCATAAGTGATCACGGTCACCTCGTGCCGCGGAGTCAGGTGATCCAGCACCTGATAGTTGCGTATGCCGATGCCAAAATCCGCGGGCACGCGAAAGAATGGAGTGACAAAGAGGAGCTTCATTTTCAAATCGACCGAACTACGCGCGCCGGATTCCCTACCGCAACGGCCCGCGATGGAATTGAGCGAGCAACGACGGCGCCGGCGCCGACGATTGCTCCTTCGCCGATCGTGACGCCTTTCAGGACAATTGCCCGCGCTCCGACCCAGGCGCCACGTTCGACAATCACCGGCGCGGTCTGAATTGGTTCGTCGCCGACAGAATGAAAATCAGTGTCCATGATCAGAGCTTCATCCGCGATCAGGCTTTGTCGGCCGATTGCGACTTCGCGCAGGCAGGCGATATGAACTCCCTGGTTGAGGAAACAATCGTCACTAAGGGTAACCGTCGCACCGGGCGCGCAGTAGAGTTCAATCGGCAGCCGCGGTGTCGCCCGCAAAGAAACATTTTTCCCGATGACGAAGCGACCGCCACCATGAATCACGCAGGGACCCGACACATCAATTTGCGCAGGCGAACAACCCAGAGAGCGCGCAGCTCGACGAGTGTAAAAATAGCGTCTGAGCCGACTGCATGTTGATCGAATCAATGCCTGGCTTCCTCAAGGGACGGGAGGAGCGCACTCGACCGCGCGCCGGGTTTCACACCCTTCAGAATTCTAGAAAGCTGGTTAAAGTGCCGTTCTGCCGAGTATTGTTGTCGAATCTTTCGGGCCGCTTTCTGTCCTGCTGAAGCAAGGCGGTCCGGTTCTTCAAGCACCTCCATTAACTTGTGAGTCAAGTCCGGCATATGCACAATCCAACTATCAATTTCCGGCGTAATCACTTCGGACGTTCCAGCCTCACCATGCACGGCGAACACGGGAGTGCCGCAGGCCATACTCTCCAGGACAACTTGCGGCAATCCCTCATACACGCTCGGATAAAGCAACAAGTCGGCTTCTCGGTAAATGCCGGGAAGCAGTCGATGATCAACCGCTGTCTCTACGGATACTGCGCGGCTCAAATCATGCAAGTTGATGAACCTCTGCATACCATTCATTGTGGCGGGATCGCCCGGTGGACCAACCATGCGTAGAGTAGCATTAGGATATCTGTGCCGGACGCTGACAAACGCCTGTAATGCTTGAGGCGCTCCTTTGAATGCAAACATGCGCCCAACATAGAGCAGCCGGGGATAACTTGAACTGGGTTCGCGCGAAGCTTGCGATTTGGGTGAGAACAAATTTGTATCTACGCCGATGGGAAAAACCTCCATGTTGTGGCGGGAGTGTCCAAGTTCCGCCAAAGCGTCCAATTGCATCTGCGTATGCGCAAGCAAGCGATGCGCGTTGCCAAAATAACGGGCTAAGGGTTCATTGTATTTAGCATACCAAGCGCCGATGATCACGAGATATGGAATGCCCCGCTTTTCGCAAATCCGCGCACCCAATTGAGGAAAGCGTCCGGATGCTTGAAAAAAAGCAACACAGCCGAGGGGGGCGGTTGCCAGGTATTTGAATGCCGACAGAGAGACTTGCCGGCCACCTTGATGGCTACGGTTGAGCCGTCTGAATGAAACCGGAAACAAAATATTCTCGAGGCCGTCGTGCTGTTCCTTGTAGCGACGCTCTTGTTGAGTGAAGTACACCTGACGGCATCGCCATTCTGTCTCGTCGTTAATGCGACCAAGTACTTGAGCAAAAGGGCGGTTATGGACATGCCCTAACTCACCTTCAGCCAGCCCAGCTACTTCGGGCGACCAAGGAAACCACAGTTCAAAGGTTTTTGGTCGACGCATCACAAACCAGTCATGTTTCTTAGTGAACCCCAGATGTGCGCAACTCGAGGAAACGACTCGGCATAATATTTTCGCCAGCCATATAGTCGCTTACTCATTGAGCATCGTACGCGCCGATGCAGAATCGCCGCTTCGCATTTCACATCGGCCGAAGAATCAAATCGACTGTGGAACGGAAGTACGACGAAGCCGTACCGTCGAGCGAATTCATTAACCGCGCACATTACTCGCTCAAAAGCGGTGCCAGGATTACCGTAGTCGTGACAAAAGATATAGCCCCCCGCGCTAAGATGAGGACCGATTAGAGATAGCTCCGAGTAGACCGCATGGAAGCTGTGATTGGCATCAATCAACGCCAAGTCAATACTCTCCTTTTCAGTCGACAGCCAATCCGACAGGCTCCGGGGCAGACTTCCCTTCATCAGCTTCACGTTTGACGCGGACTGGAAGAATTCGTCGTCTGCTAGCAGGCTATCTATTACTTCTGGCAAATCGAATCCATAGACGGTCCCAGCAATTCCGTTAATCCGTAGAAACTCTGATAGAAACCTTGTTGTGGCGCCTTGCCAAACACCAGTCTCTACGATGACCCTAGGTTGGGTAGCAGATATCAAGATGCCGAGCTGACACTTCTCTAGCGCGCTAAGCGATCCCATCGTCCGGTGAAGGTCAGGTATTCTTAACACGTCGCTGATAGGCACAACATGAGATTCTGCTTCGTTAGTTGCCACGGACTTGTCCAACTGTGCTGTCGAGCCGATATTAGCCGTTGCCATTCATGCCTCGCGAACAAGATGATGACGCTGCGGCTTTCCATCCCGCCGCGTACCACACAGTGGCGAAAACGTTCGGATCAGATATCTTCAACAATACTTTATTGATGATTGCCAATGGATACTGCATGTATTTCGGAAAGACCTTGTAGAGGATCGGATCGTATCGAAGTCCGATTTCGATTTTGTGCCGCTTGATTCCTGCGGCTTCCAGTAAATGACTCAGGTCTGTCCGTGAATAGTAACGAAGGTGAGTAGGATCAACATATGATCCAAAGACAAATTGAGAGCCATCAAATGCAGCCGGCATCCTCGTCGGCACCGTAAGAATCACATTCTTGCGACAGACTCTCAGCGCGTCCGTTAGCAGGTCAACATCGTTTTTGACGTGCTCAAGTATGTCCAGCATCAGAACCGTATCGAAGCTCGCGTCCGTAAATCTGGATAGTCTCTCATTCTCCAAATCCACCTTGAAAACGCGGGGACTATGTTTCGAAGCATCCTCGACGAACAGAGAGTTTGAATCAACACCCGTCGTTTGAAACCCGAGAGCTTCCAGGGCCTCCAAATAAGCGCCCGGACCACAACCAACGTCGAGGATCGAATCCCCGGCATCCACACGAATACGGGAGAGTTTGCTGCGGCTCACAGAACCAAAGTAAGACTTCCCGAAAGCGGCGTATTCTTTTTCGTCAATTGTCTTTCTGCGTTCCATAACTAAAAAAGTGTGTAGAGCCTTTCACTTACCGTAGACTCATTTGAACATCGCCGCTCTTGCTTCCAGTTCTTAATGAGAGCAAGCGTGCCTTGTTCAGATGCTCGCCATGCGCCGGCATTATTTCCCGGCACTTCGGGTCTTACGACGGTGTCTCCGGTCTTCGCTCCGGCGGGGGTCGCCCCTTTATTTTCGCGCGTCTTTTTCATTTGATAGGCGCCCTCGTACACGCTGTTCAGGAGTGCGGAATGATCGCGAATGAAGTTAACCGCCAGTTTGATGGTGCCCGGTTGCTTTCCCAGGTCGGTTATCCTGCCTCGGCTATCTACAAAGAAGGCGTGATCAGTGCCGGGATAGGCGGCGAACATTAAGTCCGCGTTGTTGTCAACCAGATCGTTGCCGAGATAAAAACACAACACGACGTGATCGATCTTGATGGCCGGCTCGAAAAACTCTTTCCAGAGGACGTACTGATAGGCCGTCCCCGTTCCCAGTACGCCGCCATTGATGGTTTCTATCTTCTGGCCGGTTCCCGCGAACTTCTTTTCGAGTCTGATGGTGAAGAGACTCTCGGTGTCTACCTGGCGACCTTCAACGAACGAGTCGCCGATGAACAGAATTCGGTACTTGTTGTTAGCCGTTTCGCGATCTCGGTCGTGAAATCCAAGATTGTTTATCTCAACCCAGTTCTTGTTCTCTTCATAGTTCATGAAACCCACGTTGGGTTTGAGTTTCAGAATCTTGTTGTTGTATCGCTGGACGTTGTTCGTGTGGCCCAAATGAAAGACCCTTACTATTATTTCGCCGAGCAAGAAGCCGACCGCGATGCTGATAAATATGAGGATTAATTTCGTGAAAGCCTTTCGTCGCTTTAGGCCTGACGATCTGGTATTGCTTAAGAGGTCGTAAGTTGCGGTTCGTTCCATGTTTAGGCTGAGTTTGAGGCGCCTCGTCCGTGCCTCTGAAGACTCTTCTGGATGCTTTTGACCGAGATAATCCAGCGCTCTGGCCTTGCGCGCACGGCACCTTCCGATAGTTTCATTGAGTATTAGAAATCACCGCAGCGTTGAGCGGTTCACGCCCATGAGACTGTTCCCAACTAACGCGGGTGTTTGTAAACAAAATAAAATCTGAGTCAGCGATGCGTGGGAACGTTTGATGATCGGCGGACAGCGTGCCGGCGCTCATAACTAACTTGCGAAAGCCGCCATCGCCCTCGCGCACACCGACGTCGAAAACCATTTCCGCCGCAGTGATTCCTGGATTCTCAACCTCAAAACGAACAAGCCACTTGCCCGAGATTTTTTCAGGTGCACGCGCCAGGCGACTACTGCGAAGTGCAAAAAGAGGGACTCGTGTGCCCGTGTAGAACCCCATATCCACTGAGGGCTTATGCAAAACGTCGGGTGTTGAGACCAGCACCTCGATAATCAACGCTTCGCCAAATCGCCAAACGATCGTTGGGTCGCCCTTGGCATTGAGGGTACGGACAGTTATGGAAAGTTGATCCTTAGAACGGCCAGGAGCGGGTACCGGGGGTTCTCTCAGAAGACCCAGATAGTCTTGCACGACTTGAGGCGGAGTGCCGCGTGACTGAGTTTTCCCCTGGTCAAGCAGAATCGTATCTGAGCATAAGCGCTGGATTGCGCCGAGGTTATGGCTAACAAACAGGACAGTACGACCTTGCTTTGCCACATCCCCCATCTTCCCCAAACACTTCTCCTGGAATCCGATGTCGCCAACGGCCAACACTTCATCCACCAAAAGAATCTCAGGGTCGAGGTGGGCGGCGACGGCGAAAGCAAGACGCACGTACATGCCGCTGGAGTAATGCTTGACCGGGGTGTCGATAAATTTGTCGATTTCGGCAAAGGCGACCATCTCGTCAAACTTGCGATTGATTTCGGCGCGCTTCATGCCGAGGATTGAGCCGTTGAGGAAAACGTTCTCCCGGCCCGTCAACTCAGGATGAAAGCCGGTGCCGACTTCGAGTAACGAACCGACGCGGCCATGAATGTCGGCGTAGCCTTCGGTGGGTTCGGTGATGCGCGAAAGAATTTTCAAGAGCGTCGACTTCCCTGCTCCGTTGCGGCCGATGATGCCGACGACTTCACCGCGTTTGACTTCGAATGAAACGTCGCGCAAAGCCCAGAACATTTCGGATTTCGAATTGCGAATTGCGAATTGCGAATTTCCATTGCCGTTGTGGGTTAGTAGATGCTTTGCGGCCCGGAATGGAGCGAGAGCGGTGTGGTTGATTTTGTCTCTCAGCGTGCGATACGCCTGCTGGTTCGCACCGATGCGGTAGCGTTTACTGAGGCCGGAGACTTGGATGGCGTTGTCGGACATAAGTAATTTCGGATTGCGAATTGCGAATTGCGAATTTAAGTAATTGCGAATCGCGAATGCCAGTTAACTTGATTGCGAATTGCGGATTGCGAATTGCGAATTGCGAATTTTCAGCATTACTAATGGCGAATGTCGAATTTCTTACAACTAAGCTCGAGCTGCATATGCGCGGTTTGATTTCGCGGTCTTTCCCGTCTGTGTGAAAATGGCTAGGAGTTCGCCGGCTTCCTGGAGCAACAATAGACGCTTCTCCGCATCTCCGAGCTCTCCTTCTTCGCATAACTGCAACCAGTACTGACTTTCAGCAGCTTCTTTCTCAACGATCCCGATCTTATGAATGAAGTCGTTTCGCGATTCGGCGCGATTTGCCTCGGGTAGTTAGCGCCCACGGAGGTTCCAGCTTTCACCAACTGATAAGTAATAACATCTCCGACCTTATTTTTGGGGAGCGTCGCAACAAAGGCAATAATCTTCAGTGCAAATTGCATCGTTCGCTTCTCTAATTCACGTTTATCCATTTTTGGAAGTCTTTTTTAAATTCGCAATCCGAAATTCGCAATCCGCAATTCTTATCTTTCCTTAAATTCGCAATCCGAAATTCGCAATTCGCAATTCTTAAACAATCCTTCGCAGCCGGGCGCGCCACCGCCAAAGATGGTCGTTAGCCGATCTCGTCAGGTCAATTGCTCTCTGGCCACCAAGAGGCATCGCTAAAATCAGAAGTAGTTTCCGCTGACGCCGGTGACGAGAAAGAAGGAGCGCTTTGAAGAAATTGTGCCAAGCGCGGCGCAGATTATTTGACCGCGCCTGGTAAAGTCCCAGTTCATAGTGATAAGAATCTCGCAACTGGTCCAAGTCGCGCTTTGAATATAGAGAGAGGCCGTGCTGCTCTTGATATCGATCTACCCGCCCAATCGCGAGTAAATGACCGGCAGCGACACGATCGAAATCGTTGGTCGTGTTGCGGCGATGTTTACGGTAGAGGGCCAGCGGTTCGTCAAGATAAATGAATCCTGTTCCTCTGGCGGCGAATTTCCAGAGCAGGAACCAGTCCTCACCCGTCCGCAGATTTTCCGCAAACAATCCGAAATCCCGGAGTAGCGAAGCGGGAAACAGCCAGCGATGAATAACAGTCTCGAAGTCGAATAACTGGCCCGCGGAGTGGAGCGGAAATTCCCCCTTAAATAGATCGCCTCCGCATAAGGCAGCCGCTTCCGAACCATCAAAGCAGCGGAAATCACAGGCGCACAGATTCGATTTCGGCGCGGCTTCCAGACACTCAACTTGTTTTTGAATTTTTTCCGGCAAGAGCAAATCATCCGCATCAAGGAATTGAATGTACTTCCCGGCCGCCAGACGAATTCCAGCGTTGCGCGCAACTGACGGGCCTTGGTTTTTCTGATAAACGTAGCGAATCTTGCCGGAGTTAATTAACGGCTCAATTATCTTCCTGGTCTCGTCTGTGGATCCATCATCCACAACTATTACCTCGAGTCGCGGATAGGTCTGGCAGAAACAGCTATCAATCGTCTCTGCAATGTACTCCTCGCCGTTGTAAGCCGGTATGATTATGCTTACTAATGGCTGATCCATCCCTGGACCAGATGACGATGTTCGCGAATTATCTTGCACCTGAGAACGCTTTGCCTTTACTCACACTATGTCGGCAAAAGTCTTTTCCATGCGACGAAAATAGAACGCGCCGGTCACGAGAATCACGAGCGCCGCGGCGGCAGAGACGGCGATGATTGGGCCGGGCGCGGAGTTGCTCTTCAGAAGCGCCCAGCGAAAACCTTCAACCACACCAACCATCGGGTTCAAGCCATAGATCGTGCGCCAGGGTTCGTGCAGCATACTGCTTGGATAGGCGATTGGCGTGGCCAGCAACCAAAACTGGGTGATGAAGGGAACGACGTAACGCACGTCGCGATACTCGACGTTCAAGGCGGAAAGCCAAAGGCCAACACCCAACGAAGTCACCAGCGCGAGCAAGAGAAACAACGGCAACCACAGGACGTTGAGGGTCGGAAACAAACCGTAGTAGATCATCATCGCCAGCAGCACGACGAACGCCAACAAGAAATCAACGATGCCGGAGAAGACTGATGCCAGCGGAATGATCGATCGCGGGAAATAAACTTTGCTGATCAGCGTGCTGCTGCCGACCAGGCTGTTCGATGACTGCCCCAGTCCGTTCGCGAAAAAGGTCCACGGCACTAGCGCCGCGAAACTGAAGATTGGATACGGGATGCCATCCGAGGGGATTTTGCCTAAATGCCCAAAGAAAAGGCTGAAAACGACCATCGTGAAGAATGGTTGTATAATGGCCCAGGAGGCGCCGAGCGCGGTCTGTTTGTAGCGGACTTTGATGTCGCGCCAGACGAGAAAGTAGAGCAGCTCGCGGTACTCCCAGAGTTCGCGCAGCTTGAGCGGAACCCAACCGCGCGACGGCGCGATGCGCAGCGTGGGAAAGTCGAATTTCGGATTTCGGATTTCGGAATGCGGATTTGAAACCATCGAAGTCAGAGGTCAGAGAACAGAGATCAGAAATCAAAAGTTACAGGTCATAATGTTGTGCGAAAGCGTAAACACCAAAGGGCGAAGAAAAGCTAAAGGTTAAGTTCCAAGGCAAGCGTTGGCAGTTTGCTCTCGCCCCATAGCTTTTAGCCCACCGGTTCTTCGCCCTTTGCTATTTACGCTAAGAATCTCACGTACAGCTTCAATAACCCGCAAAACGTCGTCGTCGGTTAACTTCGCGGACAGCGGCAGGCTGACGGTTTGCCGGCCGATCTGTTTGGCGTTGGGATAATCCTCCGGCTGCCAGCCAAACATCTCCTGATAGACTGGGTGTTCCGGAATGCTGAGATAATGAACTCCCACCCCGACATTGGCGGCAGTCATGGCATCAAGGAATGCATCACGACTGATGCCGGTGAGTTCTTCAGCGACGAGAACCGTGTAGAGATGATAGGCGTGACGCGTATCAGGCTCGAGTTCGGCTGGCAGTCCGATCGGCAGATCTGCAAATGCGTCGTTGTATCGTTTCCAAATCTCTTCGCGCCGGCGCCAGTTTGACTCAACCCGTCTGAGTTGATGGATGCCCAGCGCCGCCTGCAAGTCCATCATGTTGTATTTGAAGCCCGTCTCGACGACGAAATAGTGTTTGTAGCCTTCATCGCTGAAACGCTTCCAGGCGTCTTTGCTCATGCC
>Ga0070708_100004229_pt1 | contig 11275 bp, 11 predicted proteins | sample KBSK5503metaG_FD_65469 | JGI IMG/M metagenome (GOLD analysis project Ga0070708, IMG submission 65469) | Corn, switchgrass and miscanthus rhizosphere microbial communities from Kellogg Biological Station, Michigan, USA - KBS K5-50-3 metaG | ecosystem: Host-associated > Plants > Roots >...
GTTCGCGACATCCTTTCGCAGGGCCCGGCGGCGTGGAAGCGCGTGAACCTGCTCACGCTGTTCCTCACGCCGGCGCAGCAAGAAGTCGTAGCGAAGATGCAATCGCTCATGACCGTCGTCGAAGGCCATGGCAATTTCGTGATGGATCGTGTCGGCGCCGAGCGTATCCCGAGCTTCGCCGAGATGAAGGAAGCGCTGATGGCGCAACGTCGGCAGGCCGGTCTCGGGGAGCGCACGCTGCAGAAGGCGATGGGCCTCGACATGAAGTACGCGCAGTACACGCAAGGCGAGGCGTTCGTTGCGGCCGTCGCCGACACGTCCGGGATGGACGGCGTGAACCTGCTGTGGGAACGCGCGGAGAACTTGCCGACGCTCCCGGAGCTCGTCGACCCGAAGGCGTGGCTCGCGCGGGTCTTGCGCGAGGAGCCGCCGGCGGGAGCCTGAGCTATGCCGGAGCCCCCTGCGGTCCGGGAGCTCGTCGAACGCGTGCGGGCGACGATCGAGCGTCGGGCGCTTCTCAAAGAGGGCGAGACCATCGTCGTCGCCGTCAGCGGGGGACCCGATTCCTTCGCGATGCTGCACGTGATGGCCCGGCTCGCGCCCGGATACGCTCTGACGCTCCACGTCGCGCACTTCGATCACCGCCTCCGCGCGGGCTCGGGCGCTGACGCATCCTTCGTTGCTCGCGCAGCCGCCCGGCTGGGTCTCGGATCGACCGTGCGCGCAGCAGAGTCGACCGGAACACCGCGGGGCAGCTCGCCCGAGGAAGCGGCGCGGGAGCGCCGGTACTCGTTCCTCGAAGAGGTCGCCGACGCCGCGGGAGCTCATAGGATCGCGACCGGCCACACGCTCGACGACCAGGCCGAGACGGTCCTCATGCGGGTCGTCGTGGGGACCGGGGTCCGCGGGCTCGGCGGCATCCCACCAGTGCGCGGCCGGATCGTTCGCCCACTGATCGACGCCCGCCGCGCCGAAACCGAGGCGTTCTGCAAAGCGCTTCGCCTGACTCCTCGCCGCGACCCCACCAACACGGACCGTGCATTCCTGAGAAACGCGCTCCGCAACGAGCTGCTCCCGGTCATCGTGGAACGGTTCAACCTCCGCTCGCCGGAGGCGCTCGCGCGGCTCGCCGACCTCGCGCGCGACGACGATGCGCTGCTCGACGAACTCGCGACTTCGGCGCTCTCGCCGGGGATCGAGGAGGGTGGTGTTCGTTTCGAGGCCGGCAGCCTCCTTTCGCTCCATCCCGCGCTGCAACGGCGAGTTCTCCGGCTGATCGCGCCGCTCGACGCCGCTCACGTCGAGCGTGTGCTGGCGCTCGCACGCGGAGGTGCCACCGGCGACACGATCGATTTGCCGTCACGGTTGAATGCGCGCCTGGAATATGGTTCGCTCTTCATCGGGCGCGTCCCACCTCGGCCGGTGGCGGCGACGCCGGTCTCGCTCGAGGTACCCGGGGTCACCGATCTTCCCGCTTGGTCGATGCGGATGCGCACATGGGTTTCATCGGAAGCGCCGCCGGCATGGCCCGACGGTCGCCGCTCCTGCGTGCTCGACGCGGCACGCGCGAACCTGCCGCTCGTCGTTCGGCGTCCGCGCCCAGGCGACCGGTTCCGGCCGCTCGGGATGAAAGAATCGAAGAAGCTCGGCGATTTCTTCACCGACGCGAAGGTACCGAGAGCCGCGCGCGAACGGGTGGCGTTGGTGACCTCGGGCGGCGACATCGTTTGGGTGGCCGGCCACCGCCCCGACGACCGTTTCAAGGTCTCGCGGCGAACGAAGCGATTCGTGTGGCTCGAGTCTGTGGATATCGAAGGGGGAGCCAGTTGACGGAGCTGAACGAGGACATCGCCGAGATCCTCATCACCGAAGATGAGATCCAGTCGAAGGTCGCCGGACTCGCCAAGGGAATCACCGAGGACTACCGCGGACGCGACCTGCTCCTGATCGGGGTGTTGAAGGGCGCGTTCATGCTCATGAGCGATCTCGCGAGGCACGTTACCATCCCGCTCGAGCTCGACTTTATGGCCGTTTCGTCCTACGGCTCGGCTACCAAGACGAGCGGCATCGTGCGGATCATGAAGGACCTCGACCTCGACATCTCCAACCGGGACGTGCTGATCGTCGAGGACATCATCGACTCGGGGCTGACGCTCAGCTACCTGATCAAGAACCTGCGGGCCCGGCGGCCGGCTTCGCTCGACGTGTGTGCGCTGCTTTCCAAACCCGAGGTTCAGAAGGTCGAGCTGGACGTCCGCTACCACGGTTTCGCCATCCCCCCTGTCTTCGTCGTGGGGTATGGGCTCGACTACGGAGAGCGCTACCGGAACCTGCCCTATGTGGGTACACTCAAACCCCACCTTTACGAGGAGTAGGGGTCTTGGCCAGGATGTTTCGCGCAACACTCGAGATGACGATGCACAACAAGAGCGCCTTCGCCCGGGTGCCGATCGCGACCGAGGTCGTGTCGGATCTGGGCCTGCGGCCGGGCGATACCCTCCGGGCATCGCTTCGCGGGACGGAGTTCACCGGAAAGGTCCACGGGTCGCTCAAGACTCCCGGGCTGCTCGTGCCGATGGACGTCGTCGAGACGCTCGGGCTGCGCGAGGGACAAGGCGTTCGCGTCACCGTGATCGGCCGGGCCGGCTGACGCGCGGACTCAGCGTCCTCTCACGCTCTCGCCGTAACGTTCCCGAGGGAATGCGTCGCGCGAAGCGAGCGTTTGGCCTGCTCAGATGCGTAAACGATTGAGCGGAGCGTCGCCCGGGTGTTACCCTTTGTCGTCCCCGGGGCTCAGGCGACCGCCGTCCGTCTCCGAACTAGGTTAGAGTCCCTCTCACAGACAAGGACCGGATCCAGGTGCCACCGCTCGGTACGGGAAAGCGGCCTCCGCCGCAGACCCCCTTTGGCCGCCTCTTCCGCGGGCCGGCCATCTATTTCGTGGGGGTTCTCATCCTGCTGTGGTTCTTCCTCTCGGTCCTTCAGGGCTCCCACAACGTCAAAGAGATCTCGCTCAGTGAATTCCAGAAGGACGTCCATGACGGCCAGGTTTCGACCGCGAAGATCTTCGACCGGGACCGACGCGTCGAGGGTGAGCTCAAGGACGGAACCAAATATCGCGTCACATATCCGACGGATTACGCGGACGACCTGACGAACCTGATCCAGGAGCGCGACGACGTCAAGCTCACCGTCGACACACAGAACACTTCGCCGATCATCTCGGTCATCTTCAACCTGCTGCCCTTCGTAGCGATCATCCTGGTTTTCTTCTTCTTCATGAACCAGATGCAGGGCGGCGGCAATCGCGTCATGAGCTTCGGGAAGGCAAAGGCGCGATTAGTCACGAAGGACATGCCCAAGGTGACGTTCAAAGACGTCGCCGGCGTGGACGAGGCGGTGGAAGAGTTAACCGAGGTGAAGGAGTTCCTCGAAACGCCGGCCAAATTCCAGTCGGTCGGCGCAAAGATCCCGAAGGGCGTTCTGCTGTACGGCCCGCCGGGCTCGGGCAAGACGCTCCTCGCTCGAGCCGTTGCCGGCGAAGCGGGCGTGCCTTTCTTCTCGATCTCGGGCTCGGATTTCGTCGAGATGTTCGTCGGCGTGGGGGCCGCTCGCGTTCGCGACCTCTTCGAGCAGGCCAAGGCGAGCGCTCCAGCGATCGTCTTCGTCGACGAGATCGACGCCGTCGGCCGCCAGCGCGGCGCCGGCCTCGGCGGCGGGCACGATGAGCGCGAACAGACGCTGAACCAGCTCCTCGTGGAGATGGACGGCTTCGACGTAAAGACCGGCGTGATCATGATCGCCGCGACGAACCGCCCCGACATCCTCGACCCCGCGCTGTTGCGCCCCGGCCGGTTCGACCGCCAGATCGTCGTCGACAGACCCGACCTCAAAGGCCGTCGCAACATCCTCGAGGTGCACGCCCGCGGCAAGCCGATGGACTCCGACGCCGACCTCGACGTGCTCGCGCGCCGCACGCCGGGCTTCACCGGTGCCGACCTCGCGAACGTGATGAACGAAGCGGCGCTGCTGACCGCGCGCGGTGGCAAGAAGCTCATCGGCATGCACGAGCTCGAGGAGTCGATCGATCGAGTCGTGGCCGGGCCCGAACGCCGCTCGCGCGTGATCTCCGACAAGGAGAAGAAGGTCATCGCCTATCACGAGGCCGGCCACGCGCTGGTCGGCCACGCGCTTCCCAACGCGGACCCGGTGCACAAGATCTCGATCATCCCGCGCGGTCGCGCGCTCGGCTACACGCTGTCGCTTCCGACCGAGGACAAGTTCTTGGTCACGCGCTCGGAGTTGATCGACGGGCTCGCGATGTTCCTCGGCGGCCGGGTCGCGGAGGAGCTGGTCTTCGAGGATCCGACGACCGGCGCGCAGGACGACATCGACCGCGCGACGAAGGTCGCGCGCCAGATGGTGACCGAGTACGGCATGAGCGACAAGCTCGGCCCGTTGACGCTCGGGCAGAAGCAAGGGGAGGTGTTCCTCGGCCGCGACTTCACGTCGCATCCGGACTACTCCGACCACATCGCGTTCGAGATCGACAAGGAGATCCGCCGTCTCATCGACGAGGCGCACACCGAGGCGTTCGAGATCCTGACGATGTACCGGACCACGCTCGACCAGATCGTCGACTCGCTGCTCGAAAAGGAAACGGTCGAGAAGGGCGAGCTGATGGAGCTCCTCTCGCCGGTCAAGAAGCGTCCCAGCCGGAGCCCGAACGGCAAGGCCCGCGGCGGCATCACGGCCGCGCCTGCCCGCCGGCCCGTCAAGCGCGACGGCAAGTAGCCCCGCCCGGTAGGGCCCAGCCGGGCTAACGACGATAGGCGCCGAGCGCCGTTCCCAGCAGCCGTTCTCCCCTTCCGCGAAGGCGCGTGGCGATAGATCCCCGCCCGCCATAGATCACGAAGTGCGAGCGTCCGTGATAGAGCCGATAGCGGATCAGCCCGCGGCGTTCCGCGTGTTCGAGCAGCTTGCGGATCGGAAGAGGCTTGTGGAGGTGCGTGTCGTCCGGCGCCGGCTCGAGAAAGTTCACCGCCACCAGGCGGGCCCTGCGCTCGAGCTCGTCGAGGAACGAGAACGGATCGTCCACGTGCTCGATCACGTCGAAGGAATACGCTGCGTCGAAGCCTCCGGGGATGTCGCCGCCGGCGATGTCGTAGACCGGAGCCTCGATCCGCCTTCGCTCGAGCCGCCAGTGGAGATACCGGGTGCTCGGATTGTCGAAGTCCGCGAACGACACGCGGTAGCCGCGATCGATCAAGCGGAGGCCGTCGCTTCCGATCCCGCATCCCCAGTCGAGCAGCGATGATCCCGCCGGCACGACGTGCGAGAGCTGAGCGCGGTAGGGCACCTTCGTTGGGGTCATCGCGAAAGCGGTTAGGTCGTAGAGGTATATTTGGCTCGTGCGGTAGAAGGTCTGTTCGTCTCCGATCTCTTCCTCTTCGCGCTCGACGGCCGCGCTCGCCGTTCGCAGAAGGGTTTCGTCGTAGGCGTCACCGAGGTAGGAACGTAGCTCGTCGACGTCGCGCGCTCCGTCCCACGCGTTGAGGAATCGCGGACCGACGTGCTGGTAGTACCAATCGTCCGCGCGTGATTCGGCGCGTCTGCGCAGGTGGGGCGAGCCGTGCGGGACGCGATCGACGATCCGAGGCCAGACCTTCGACGATCGAGGCCTGCTCGCTGCGGCGCGCACCCGCGCGAGGAAGAAGGGCGAAAACCACGGATGTTTCGCGGCCATCATGTATTCGCCGCGGGCGATCCCCTCGAAGCGCCGTGTAACCGCCTCCATCGCGTACTGATGATCGTGTAGCGCTCTGGCGCCGCGCTCGTACACGAGGCGCATGCCGCACTGGTCGAATCGGTAGCCCGCGTCGAGGTCCTCGTAGTAGAAGACAAAGTCCTCGTCGAAGCCTCCGCTCGATACGAAGAACTCTCGTTTCAGGGAGACGTTGCTCGAGTAGAAGCGACCCCAGCCGGCGTCCTCGGTCGTGATGTTCCGATAGTCGAACTGGCTCGAGGACCAGTCGAACCAGGACAGGATCGGGTTGCGTTCGAGGTCAGGGTGCCAGTCGACGTGGCCGAGGACGGCGACATGCGGCTCGGGCAACTGGTTGTGTCGTGCGAGGTGTCGTTCGACCAGATCCGGTTCGGGGATCATGTCGTCGCCGAGGAACAGCGCGAGTGTTCGTGACGACTCGCGTACTCCGGCATTGCGAGCAGCGCCGGGGCCGCCGTGTTCCTTGACGATGGTGCGTGCTCCGGGTGTGTCTTCAACCCGCTGATCGGTCCCGTCGACGACCACGACGATCTCAAAGCCTTTGACCGTCTGGCGCTCCAGTGCGCCGAGTGTTCTTCGCAGGATCCTCCAGCGATCGCGGGTCGGGATGACGACGGTCAGATCGGGTCCGCTGAGCGTCATCGACCGATCAGATCTCGAGGCCCGCCGGGCGCGCCTCCGGTGGGCCGAAGTACTCGACGACGCGAGCGGGAACGCCTACCGCGAGGCAGTACGGGGGGACCGGTTTGCTGACGACCGAGTTCGCCCCGATCACGGCTCGTTCTCCGATGTCGTTGATCACCGTGCACTTGGTGTTGACGGCTACGCCGTCGCCGATCGTGAGCGAACGGAACTCGTCGCCCTGATCGAGCCAGTGCCGCGTGTGGTCTCGGAACCTGTGGTTCCCGTCGACGATGAACGTGGCCTGTCCGAACCCGCATCGCTTCCCGATCACGATCGATGTGGAGCATTGGATCAGCGCATCCGCGGTGAATACCGTTGCGTCGCCGATCTCGACCCGGCCGTCGCCGGAGATCTCGCACCGGAAGTCCCTCCGGAAATCGACGCCGGCTCCGACGATGAACGTTCCGCGATCCGGGATATCGAGGGTGAAACCCGGGCCGAGCCGGACGGGTCCGCGGAACTCCACGGTGCAATGATGGTGGGTCAGCGAGATCGACAGCCGCCGCAGGTCGGACGCGAGCTTCGCCGCGGTCCGGTAGCGCAAGTGCCAGGGGAGTTTCCGCCAGTTGCGAGACATATTGGGGTCGGCGACACTATACCGTCGGCTCCTCCTTCCACCCGGTCGCCGTTCTTTTTGGGGAGTCTTATGAGCGCACGAGATCACGCGGCGTCCGGCGGAGAACAGTTGCGCGAGGAGATCGCCGGTCTCGATTGGTACCACACTCTGGAGCTGGCGCCGGGCGTCGTGACCCCAGGTTGGTTCGATCTCCGTAGCGTCGCGTCACAGGTTCCGTGGCCCGATCTTGCCGGTCGTCGCTGCCTCGACGTCGGGACCTTCGACGGGTTCTGGGCTTTCGAGATGGAGCGGCGCGGCGCGGCTGAAGTCGTCGCCGTCGATCTGATCGATCCGATGCGCTGGGACTGGCCGGTCATGTCGGCAGAGGAGGTTGTGGCGCAGGTCGCCCAGAGGAAGGGAAGCGGCCGGGGCTTCGAGATCGCTCGCGAGGCGCTCGGTTCGTCGGTGAAACGCATCGAGATGAGCGTGTACGACCTCGACGCTTCGGAGATCGGCGAGTTCGACCTCGTGTACCTGGGCAGTCTTCTCCTGCATCTTCGCGATCCGGTTCGCGCGCTCGAGCGCGTCCGCGGGGTGTGCAAGGGGGAGGTCATCGTGGTAGACGCGATCGACCTGTCGTTGACGACGCTGCGTCCACGGCAGCCGGCCGCCACGCTCGACGGACGAGGACGTCCCTGGTGGTGGAAGCCGAACGCGGCCGGTCTCGTCAGGATGGTGGAGGCGGCGGGATTCCGCGTTACCGAGAAGCCGCGCCGAATCTACATGCCGCCCGGGACCGGACAATCGGTGCCCCGGCTGCATCCTCGCCTGCTCTTCTCCCGCTGGGGTCGGGAGGCCGCGCTGCTCGCATGGAAAGGCGATCCTCACCAAGCGGTCCGCGCCGAGCCCCGTTGATACGTCGGGGGGCGGTGGTGGGAACAGACCACTCTCCTGAGGCGCTATCCTTTCCACGATGTCCTGGAACCCGCGCGTGGTGATTTCGGCCTCCGAGGCGCTCGCCGAGGACCCCGATCGGGCTTCTTCGCTCGTCGACCGGGCTCGGGTCGAGGCAGCCGTCCGCGAGCTTCTCATCGGCATCGGCGAGGACCCGTCGCGTGAGGGTGTCGTGGAGACACCGCGCCGCGTCGCAGAGGCGTACGCGGATCTATTCGCCGGGATCGCGATCGATCCGGTTTCGGTCCTGGAGCCGCTGCCCGACGAACGCGGTCGCGGCCTGATCCTCGTGCGCGATATCAGGTTCGCGTCGATCTGCGAACATCATCTGCTCCCCTTCATCGGCTCCGCGGCGGTCGGCTATGTTCCCGGCGCCGAGGGTAGGATCACCGGCCTGTCGAAAGTCGCGCGTGTGGTCGACGTCCTCTCCCGCCGCCCGCAGGTGCAGGAGCGGCTCGTCCGCCAGGTCGCAGACGCGCTCGAAGAAGCGCTCGCGCCGTCGTCGGTTGCCGTCATCATCGAGGCCGAACACCTCTGTATGACGATGCGGGGAGTGCGGAAGCCGGGCTCAACCGTCGTCACGACGGAGTTCCGTGGAGCCTTCGCGGACGATCCCGGCGCGCGAGCCGAAGTCCTCGCGCTCGCCCGCGCCGGCTCGTAGCTACCGCGGTGTTACGCTCACCTCGTGCAGCCTCGAGCGCGCGTGCTGGCGGCGGCGGCCGTGCGCGACCTCGCAGCAGCCGCCCCCTGGCTCCGCGGGCGTGACGTCGGGCAACTTGCTCAGTCGCATCCCAGCCGCGTGCTCGTCGTCGAAGGCCTCGACGGAAATCGTGCGGCTCGCGCCGCAGAGTTGATCGAGGAATCGGGCGGAAGAGCGGTCCGCGATGGCGACCGTTTGGTGTGGAGTGCGACGCCGAAGGCCCAAGCGATACTGCTCGACCGCCTGAACCAAGAACCCACGCTGGCCGCGTTCACCGTCGCCGTCTCGCTCGCTCTCGCGCGATGGAACGAGCCCTCCAACGACGTGCCGCTGCCCGGCGGGGGCGTGCTGTCCCTCAGCCAGCGCGTGCATGTGATGGGGATCCTCAACGTGACGCCGGACTCGTTCTCCGACGGTGGCCGATTCCTCGATCCTGCCGCGGCGGTCGAGCAGGGACTGAGGCTCGCCGAAGAAGGCGCCGACATCCTCGACGTCGGGGGAGAATCGTCGCGGCCCGGCGCAGAGCCGGTGAGCGCCGAGGCCGAGGCGGAGCGCGTGGTTGGCGTCGTCGAAGCGCTGGCAGCGAAGTCCGGGCTGCCGGTCAGCATCGACACGAGCAAGTCGGTCGTCGCGCGCGCGGCGCTCGATGCCGGCGCCCAGATCGTCAACGACGTCGCGGCCGGACGCTTCGACCCCGCGCTATTGGGGGTCGCGGCCGAGCGCCGGGCCCCGATCGTCCTCATGCACATGTCCGGCGAGCCGCGCACGATGCAGAAGGACCCCCGCTACGCCGACGTCGTCGGGGAGATCACCGCGTTCCTCGCCGAGCGCGCCGAGGCGGCCCTAGCCGCGGGCGTCACGCGCGACCGGATCGTCGTCGACCCGGGGTTCGGGTTCGGAAAGACGAGAGAACACAATCTCGTTTTGCTGCGCCGATTGCGAGAATTCCGGAGCCTCGGGTTCCCGATCCTCGTAGGGACGTCCCGGAAATCGTTCGTCGGCGCTGCCATCGGAGACCTTCCGGTCGATCAACGGGGTGAGGGAACCGCCGCTACCGTCGCGCTGGCAGTGGTCAACGGCGCGAGCATCGTCAGGGTGCACGACGTGCGCGAGATGGCAAGAGTGGTGAGAATGGTGGAAGCGGTGCAGGAAGCCGTCGAGCCGGGCGACCGGTAAGGGTGAGGGACGCGATGGACCAGCAAGGGACGGACCTCGTCGAGATCCGCGGGCTGAAGCTCCGCGGCCGTCACGGTGTCACTGAGGATGAACGCGGAGCCGAGCAGCCGTTCGTGATCAACCTCGCCGCGCGGCTCGACGCGCGGCCGGCGGCCAAACTCGACGACCTGTCATCGACGCTCGACTACGAGGAAGCCGTACGCCTCGTCGCCAAGATCGTCACCGGCGAGTCATACCAACTCCTCGAGACGCTGGCCGACAAGATCGCGCGCGCGATCCTCGCCAACCCTCGCGTGATGGACGTCTGGGTCCGCGTGGCGAAGACCGAAGCGCCGCTCCCCGAGGAAGTCGAGGAAGTGGCAGTCGAAGTCAGCCGCTCTCGCGACGACTTCGGGAACCTCGACGACCTCCGTTAAAGATGCGCGCGTTCATCGGGCTCGGTTCGAACCTCGGTGAACGCGAGGAGCACCTCCGCAACGCGATCCGCGCGCTCGACGCGACGCCGGGCATCGAGGTAAAGGAGGTTTCGAGCATCTACGAGACCGAGCCGGTCGGCGGCCCCGATCAACCCGACTACTTGAACGCCGTAGCCGAGATCGACTCGCAGCTCGGGCATCGCGCGATCTTCGAGGCGTGCATGACGATCGAGCACGCGCTGGGCCGCGACCGATCCACCGAGGAGCACTGGGGTCCGCGCGCGATCGATCTCGACCTGCTCACCTACGGCGACATGATGGTGTCGGATCCGGACCTCGAGATCCCGCACCCGCGCCTCGCCGAGCGGGCCTTCGTGCTCGTGCCCTTCTCCGAGATCGCCCCTTACATCGACATACCGGGCCTCGGCAAGGTCCACGAGCTCGAAGAACGCCTGCTCGTGACGCACACGGTGCGTCCGGTCGGCGCGATCCGCTGACGAAGCCCCCTGCTAAACTCTTTACCGGAACGAGCCGTACGAACGGTACCCGGCTGCGGGACCGGAACGGAGGGCACGTGAAGTACGCGCCGCGCCCCTCTGCCGGAGGGGCTTCATCGTCTGGTTTGCCGTCCACTCCGCTCGACGTCGCGATCGTCGGCGCCGGGCGCGTCGGCTGCTCGATCGCGCGGGCCCTGCTCGCGCGCGAGCATCGCGTCGTCGCCGCGACGGTCGCGAACCAGGACTCGGCCCGGCGCGTGCTCGACACGCTCGGACACGTTCCGATCGTCGAGCCCGAGGACGCCGCGCTCGCGGCCAACGTCGTCGTGATCGCGGTCCCCGACGACGCGCTCGCTCAGATCGCGCCGCGCGTGTCGCGAGGCCTCTGCGACGGCGGGGTCGTCATCCACACGAGCGGCATCCACGGAACCGGCGCCCTCGCGGCCTGCGGCGCGAACGTCGCGGCGATCCATCCGGCGCAGACGGTCCCCGAGCCGGACACCGACC
>Ga0070708_100004233_pt1 | contig 11271 bp, 11 predicted proteins | sample KBSK5503metaG_FD_65469 | JGI IMG/M metagenome (GOLD analysis project Ga0070708, IMG submission 65469) | Corn, switchgrass and miscanthus rhizosphere microbial communities from Kellogg Biological Station, Michigan, USA - KBS K5-50-3 metaG | ecosystem: Host-associated > Plants > Roots >...
GTCGACCCGACCGAGGTCGTGTCGAAATGCGATCGGGGCGGATCCAAATCGATCATGTGCGTGAAGGTGGAATTTGGGGCAATTGGGCGGCCGCCGCCGGGCGCAACGTCGCCCGATTTGAACGAAATGAGCGAAACGATCGAAATGAACGAAACGAACCGTGGCCCAGGCCACGGGTTGGATCGTCGCGTCGGAACAGATTCCCAACGTCGGTGAGAAAATTCTCACCGGTGCCTCGAATCCGTAAGAATCTTTCTCGTTGTAAGAAAAAATCTTACGGAGCGTTGGGGTAAATCCCCAAGGTGGGAATTTACTCCAACGGAGCTGACTTGGTGATTTCAGGTCCGTGGCCCGGAAACGGTGAGAACTGACCGCGCAGGCTTCGATTCGCAGAGATTCTCACCGCCGTATTCCTCGAGGAATACGGGCGGCCAGGTTGAGCCCGAAGCGACAGGACAGATTCCCCCCGGCAGGAATCCGTTCTGTCATTTCCCCGACGGCCTTCCCTCCATTGCATCGAGGCGCATAGAGACCGCCGGTCATATGCCTTCACGTGCCTCAAGGCACATCGAGGCACATCGAAATCCCCGTTTTCTGTCCCCTCAGCGCAATGGGATGGGATTTGCCGGAGGCTCGACCAGCGCGGTGCCCCTCGGAAGCCGATCCGATTCCCGAACCCCCACCCGCGCCCACATCGGGAAGGCTACTTCTTGATTTCGGGACTTCCGGGCGGCTCGGCCTTCTCCTGGGTCGAGATGGCCGCTCGAACCAGGGTCCGGAGGATCCAGCTTCGCTTCACATTTCCGACGATGGTGCGAAGGTCCTCGTAGATGGTCGGATCGTTGATCATCGCCCCGAGCGTTCCTTCCCCCGCGGCGATCTTGGCGGTGATCCGCTTGAGATCCGCGCTCGCACCCCGAAGGTCCTCGAACATCTCTCCGGCGTCGCCGTAGACCAGCTGGTGCAACGCGCTGTCCGGGTTCTGCCGCGAATCGCGAAGCAGGATCGCCAGCTCTTCCGCGGCGTCGCCGAGCTCGGAAATCACCTTCGCTCCTTTGGGATCGTAGAGCAATGCGTGCGCCGCGCCGCCGCCGCGCTGCACCTGCTCCAGGAGCTGGTCGACCCTTCCGAGCGCCTGGTCGAGCCGCCTGGCGCTTCCCGCCGCCGCGACGAGAAAGCCGGTCATCGCCTGACCGGTCTGGCGATCGTAGATCAGCGCGTGCGCCGCGCCGCTTCCGCCCTGGATCTCCTGGAGGATCATGCGGGCGCTCTTCGCGAAGGCGGCCAGATCGGCGCGCAGCTCGGGATGGGTGTAGGCCGAGACCCCTTCCTTCAGGTCGCGGGTGATCGCCACCACGTTGTCCATCACCACCCCGGAGGCCTTGAGCAACGAGGTGATGTCCCCCGAAGAGCCGACGGGAATGTCACCGCCGGGGGGAATCCGGGGCGATTCCGCGGAACCGAGCGAGATGTCGATCACCTTGTCCCCCAGGACGCCGCGGCTTCCGATCCGCGCCACCGAGTCCGCGCGAATCCGCTCGGCGAACCTCTCGGAGATCTGCATGTGGACCTCGATCCGCTTGTCGCCGAGATCCGGAGAGAAGGTGATCGCCGAGACGTGCCCCACGGCCAAGCCCCCCAGGCGCACCGGCGAATCCAGGTTGAGACCCTCCACGTCATCGAAGGCGGCGCGATAGTTGACGTGCCGTTCGAACAGCCGCCCCTCCTTGCCGATGAGGAAGATCACCACGGCGGCGAGAAAAAGACCGCCGGCGACGAAAAGGCCGGCCCGGATGATCAGGCGCCGCTCTTTCCCGGTCGGACTGAGCGTCGTCATTGCGCGGCCGCCCTGGGTCGCGCCGGCCGGCGCGCCTCGAAGAAGGTCCTGACTTCGGGGACCGTCGAGCTCCTCATCTCGTGCACCGTTCCCACCTGGATGATCTTCCTCTTGGCAATCATCGCGATCCGGTCGGACACCGTGAAGGCGCTGTCGAGATCGTGGGTGACCACCACCGAGGTACAGCCAAGCTTACGCTTCATGGACAGGATGAGCAGGTCGATCGCGTGGGCGCTGATCGGGTCGAGGCCGGTGGTGGGCTCGTCCCAGAGAATGACCTCGGGGTCAACCGCAATCGCCCGCGCCAGGCCGACGCGCTTGCGCATGCCGCCGGACAGATCGGAGGGTTTCATCGACTCGATTCCGGGCAATTTCACCAGCTCCAGCTTCTGGGACACGATCCTCTGGATTTCCTCGTCGGTCTTTTGAGGAAAGTGCTCGCGCACCGGATAGGCGATGTTCTCCGCCACGGTCAACGAGTCGAAGAGGGCGGCTCCCTGAAACACCATTGCGATCTTACGTCGTACCGGGAGGAAGTCGCTTTCTTCGAACTCGGTGAGGTCCTGCCCCTCGAAGATGATCTTCCCCAAGTCGGGATAGATGAGGCCGATGAGGCACTTGAGCAGCACGCTCTTGCCGATCCCGGATCCGCCCATCACCGTGAGGATCTCGCCTTCGATCACCGAGAGATTGAGCCCTTCGAAGACGTGCTTCGTCCCGAACGATTTGTGCAGATCTTCGACGCGGATGAGCTCCTCGCCGGCGGCCGGGCGGGCAAAACTCCTCTCGTGACGGGACGCCTTCATTCAGAGCGAGAGCAAGAGCTTGGTGAGGAAGAAATCGGCCAGACAGATGGCGACCGAGGCGATCGCCACGGTCTCGGTGGTGGCCCGGCCGACCCCTTCCGTCCCGCCTTCCACCTGGAAGCCCTTGTAGCAGCCGACCGCCGAGATGATCACCCCGAACACGGCGCTCTTCATGATCCCGGAGAGAAAGTCGGCCCACTGGACCGTTTCGATCGCCGATCGGTAGAACTGATCGAAGGGGATCTCGTACTCCACCTTGACCACCGCCGAGCCGGCCACCATGGCAAGCACGTCGGCCAGCACCGTCAGGGCCGGGACGACGATGACGCAGGCGAGGATCCGCGGCACCGCCAGCTTCTTGATCGGATCCGCTCCCAGCGCGCGCACGGCGTCGATCTGCTCGGTGACTTTCATCGAGCCGAGCTCGGCGGCGATTCCGGAGCCGATCCGCGCTCCGACGGTCAAGGCGATCAAGACCGGGCCGAGCTCGCGGAAGATGCTCAGCGATACGACCTTGCCCACCGTGTGCTGGACCCCGAATCGGGCCATGAAGAACGCGAACTGGAGCGACATCACCAGGCCGGCGAAGACCGCGGTGAGGGAAGCGATCGAAAGAGACCCGATTCCGAGAGCCTCCAGTTGATAGGCGAACGCTCCGAGCTCATACGGTGGTCTGACCGCTCGCGCGATTGTCCTCGCCAGCAGCACCGAGACCTCCCCGAGCTCCTCGATCGCCTTTCGCAGCTTGGCGCTGAAAGGGATGATCGCCTCGAGCTCCTGCTGGACGGCTTCGCGCAGGGACTCCTCCTCGGGTCCGTTGAAGTCCTGGTTCACGGTGCCTCGGTCCTGAATCCCCGAAGGAATTGCTCGAAGTCGACCAATTTCTCGGCAAAACGGCCGGCCGGGGACACGTAGGTGAAGTCGTAGATGCAGCCGTTCTTTTTCATCACGGCCAACAGCAGCTCGGTCGGTACGCCGTCCAATTTGGCCTGGTAGTGCGAGCGCAGCGCCTCGCGTCCATCCAACGGCACCGTCTCCTGCTCGATCAGCTGTCGCTCGGTAAAGCCCATCAGGAGATGTTGGGTAAGGACCGAGAGCGGCGCGTCCTGATAGCTATCGCAGGTGGAGTTCAAGGCGATCCAGTGGCCGGTGTCCCTGGCGGTCCAGGCGAGGTCATTGTCCTTCAAAGATGCCGGTTGCCAGTTCGTGGGCAACTGGCCGATGAGATAGCGCACGCCGGACTTGCTGTAGACGTTCCCCCGCAATTCGCCGTGACGGCAGCCCGTGGCCAGCCCCGATAACACCAAGAGTGCAAGGAAGGTCCGCCCCACGCCGGTTCGCCGGTTTTCCCAGCCTAATAGCCCTTCCCGGAACAAGAAACCTCGCATTAGTTGACTCTATACGGATGTTCAGGGAGCATATCGGGATACTGAAAGCCTGTGACCCCATCCAGGGCGAGGCAGCAAGGGCGCGGAGGGAACGTCATGGAAGAGCTAACCGATCGCCAAAAACAGATTCTGCACTTCATCGTGCGGGAGAGCGAATTGAAGGGATTCCCTCCGACGATCCGCGAGATTGGCGAGCAGATGGACATCCGGTCGACCAATGGGGTGAACGACCATCTCAAGGCGCTGGAGCGCAAGGGGTACCTCATCCGCGGCGAGCAGCAGAGCCGGTCGCTGGTTCCCACCAAGCGCGCCCGGTTGGTGCTGGGTCTGGGGGCGACGCGCAAGGACGGGACCATGATCGACGTGCCCCTGCTCGGCAAGGTCGCGGCCGGGGCGCCGCTTTTGGCGGCCGAGAATCTGGAGGACTCGGTACGAATCGACAGCTTCTTTCTGGGCAGCGCCGGGAAGGAAGTGTTCGCGCTTCGGGTCAAGGGCGACTCGATGATCGAGGACGGGATATTCGATGGCGACTACCTGTTCGTGCGTAAGACGCCCGCGGCCTCTCCGGGGGACATCGTCGTGGCCCTGATCGAGGACGACGCCACCGTGAAGCGCTTCTACCCGGAGGGCGAACGGATTCGCTTCCAGCCGGCGAACCGGGCGATGCAGCCGATCTACGTGCTCAAGTCCGATTTCCGATCGACGATGATCTTGGGAATCGTGATCGGCGTTTATCGGAAGATGGGCGTCGCGAGGAACTAGCCTCGAGCGCACCCCGAGCCTCCGCGAAAAGCGTTGATGGTCGGTTTCGCGCTGTTAGGATGGCGCGGTGGGACTTTGTTTGTGGATCGTTTTCGGATTCTTCGCCGGCTTGCTCGCCCGGGCGATCACCCCTGGGCAGCACCGGATGGGATTCATCCGCACGACGCTGCTCGGGGTGGTGGGATCATTCGTCGGCGGCGTTCTAGGAGCCCTCATCTCCGGACGGAACATGATGGTTCTTGAACCGAGCGGATTTCTGGGCGCCGTGCTGGGGGCGGTGATCCTGCTCGCCTTCGCCGGCTGGACGCATCGCTCCGCTGCCGATTGACCGCCCGGCGACTGATCGGCGTCCTGTCCCTGATCGCGTTCGCGGTGCTCGCCGCGAGCGTCTCTGGGCACCCGTACTTCGGCTGGGATCTGGCGGTCGCCCGTTGGCTGCAGCGGATTCCCGGTCTTCAAACCCCGATGGAGATCGTCTCCTACTTCGGCTATGGCGCGCGTCCCTATGTGCTGACCATCCTGACCGTGCTGGTCCTGATCGCGCGGCGGCGCCGGACCGAGACGGCGTTTCTGGTCGCGAGCGCGGCAGTGGCCGGGCTGCTCAATCAGGTGGTCAAGGTGGCGATCGGGCGGCCGAGGCCGTCGCCCGCGCTGGTTAGGGTGACCCGCGGCCTGACCGATTTCAGCTTTCCCTCGGGACACGTGATGTTCTACGTCGCCTTCTTCGGGTTTCTGTTCTTTCTCGCCTACCGCGAGCGGGATCGATCGGCGATCCGGATCTTGGTGATGGTCCTCGCCTCGGTGCCGATCCTGCTGGTCGGAGCGTCGCGCGTCTATCTGGGGGAGCACTGGCCGAGCGACGTCCTGGGCGGGTACCTCCTGGCCATTGCCTGGCTCACCGTGGTGATCGAGGCGTATTCCCGTTGGACGTCCCGGTCGGAAAAGTTCGGCGATCCAGCATCCACTACGTCGGCTACCTGAACGTGGCGAACATGCCAACAAGTGCCATCAGTTACGCAAGCACCCCTGCCAAGCGCGTCGACCAAATGTAGCCTGGGCTTGCTATGTGGTGCCGAAAAATTTTGACGCGTGCAGCTAAGCCCACTGCGGTCCACTTTCGTGCGCTGGTCTGTATCCTTTTCGGCGAAACCAAGCAGGCCAGCCCGACAACCAGAAGAAAGAGAGAAATCACGAAGACATAGGCTTTCTCGGAAAAACTCACGATTACCTCCCCACCATGGGCTGGGTGATCTCCACTGTCTTTAGGTCCACGGTGCCCTCAACCTGGCAAAATCGAGGCTTCGTGATCGAGCTATTTTCGGTTCTTTTCTTTTGCTCTTAATGTGATTGTTTTCATTTCTGGCTTCGGCGGGCTGGGATTGTATCTAATGATTTCCTTCGACCGAGAGCGCTCGATGAAAGCCCAATGATGTCTGTCCCAAGCAGGGTTGTCGGGCATCAGCGAGTGAACGGGCTGATCCAATTGCTCTGGCGTTTTCAGCTGGTCCAAGCTCGTCGTGACCCAAAGCTGCAACCAATACGGCCGAGGAAATCGGGTGGAAACCAGCTTATAAAGTTTGCGAAGCGTCTCTTCAGAAAATGCGGCGGCGTCCAAAAGCACCCAGACGTCGCGCCACCCCGGTTCACCACCAACAACCTTGTCGGAATTCGAATTCGGCTCCGAGCCAGGAGCTACGCGGATCAACGAGGGATCGCGCCTAAGTGATCGAGCGGATCCACGGGCACGCCTTCCTTCCGGACCTCGAAATGCAGATGGGGGCCGGTCGTCCGGCCGGACTCGCCGACGGTGGCGATGACCTGACCGTCGCTGACCTGTTGCCCGGTCTTTACCCGAAGCTCCCGGTTGTGGGCGTAGAGCGTGGTCAGGCCATTGGCGTGCTCGATGATCGCGATCAGGCCGTAGCCGCGCTGCTCTCCGGCGTAGATCACGGTCCCGGACCGGGCGGCCTTGATCGGCGTACCCAAGGGGGCGGCGAGATCGATCCCATCGTGGGCTTCCTTCCCCTTGCGACCGAACCGCGTGTAGAGGACGCCTCGCAACGGCCACTCCAGGTCGCCGCGGAGGCTCGCGTTGGTAGATGCCCCCTTCCCTCGCACCAGCGAGGCCGGCCGCTCCTTAAGCGGCATCGGTGGCTGATCAGGTGAGGACGGGCCGCCGCTCTCCGGCTCGGGGATGATCAGATCCTGACCGACCGCGAGGGTTCGGGGATCGTCGATTCCATTCTTCGCCGCCAGCGCTTCGGGGGACACCCCGTAGGCCTTGGCCACCCGATACAAGGTCTCCCCGGACGCAACCACGTGGCGCCTGCCGATCAGCTCGGACTGCCGGCCGCTCGGATCCGGCAGCGGGCCGACCCCATCGGGCTGGTTGCCGACGAGATCAGGTTCCAGATGGCTACTGGGCTCGCCGGCGCCGAGCGCACCGCTGCGGTGCTCACCGGTCCCGAGTGCGCCGCTTCGATGGGCACATGCGCCGAGCAGGAAGATCGCGGCAAGCAGCGCGACTCCCGCAGGGTGTAGACAGTTTCGCCCTTTGGCGGTACGCAAATGTCCACACCCTTCGTTGCCGAAGGCCGAAGCGCGCGGCCCCCGATGCGAGGGGCCTCTCGGCGGCCGCGTCTCTCGGCTCGACTGACGACTCAGCGGCTGTGCCTCTCGATGAGAGTCGCCACCCAGCGGCCGCGACTCTCCATCCGACCGGCGACTCGGTGGCCGCGTCTTGCGATGCGACGGGCCGCTCAGCGGCCGCGCTTTTCGAATCCCTGGATGTTCCACTGTTGAAGCTCGCCCAACAGTTTCTGGTCGGTGAGGTTGTCCAGGTGCAGGGGCGTCACCGAGATCAAACGATCCTCGATGACCGCGTTGCAATCGCTGCCCGGAATGTCCTCGTGTTGGTACTCGTTGCCGCCGATCCAGTAGTACTTGCGGCCTCGCGGGTCGACTTTCTCGACGACGTCGTAGCCGTAGGAATGCTTTCCCAGCCGGGTGATCGCGTAGCCGGGGTTCTCGACGCCGGCCGGAATGTTGACGTTGAGCAGCATCTTCGAGGGCGCCGGGTGCGCCAGCGCCGCCCGGGCGAGCTCCTGGGCAAAACGCGCTGCGGGTTTGAAGTCGAGGTCGCCGCTGCGAGAAACGAGGCTGAAGGCGATCGAAGGCACGCCGAGCAACGAGGCCTCGATCGCCGCCGCGACGGTGCCCGAGTAGGTCACGTCATCGGCCAGGTTCGGGCCGTGGTTGATCCCGGAGACCATCAGATGGGGCCGCCGGTCCTTCATCAAGTGGTTGATCGCCAGATACGAGCTGTCGGTCGGAGTCCCATCGATCGCGAACCAGCGCGGCCGGACCTTCTTGATCCGAAGCGGCCGGTGCAACGAGATGGAATGGGACGCCGCGCTCTGCTCCCGATCCGGAGCCACCACCCAGACCTCTCCGAGCTGCGCCATCGCCTCCGCCAGGGCGACGAGGCCCTCCGCCTGGTATCCGTCGTCGTTGGAGACGAGGATCCGGGGCGGCTCGGAGCTTTGGGCAGCAGGCACTAAAAGTCGCCCCCCGGCAGATGGAACGCGCCCTTGCCGGCGTAGCGCGCGCCGCCGCCGAGCTGCTCCTCGATGCGGAGGAGCTGATTGTATTTCGCGACCCGGTCGCTCCGGGAGGCGGATCCGGTCTTGATGAGGCCGCAGTCCAGCGCGACCGCGAGATCGGAGATCGTGGTGTCCTCCGTCTCGCCCGAGCGATGGCTCATCACCGCGGTGTAGCCGGCGTGCCGGGCCATCCGGACGGCCTCGAACGTTTGGCTCAGGCTCCCGATCTGGTTCACCTTGACGAGAATCGAGGTCGCCACGCCCTCGCGGATGCCCCGGGCGAGCCGCCCCACGTTGGTGACGAACAGGTCATCGCCGACGAGCTGCACCCGCTTTCCGAGCGCCTCGGTCAGCCGCTTCCACCCGCGCCAGTCGTCCTGCGCCATCCCGTCCTCGATCGAGACGATCGGATACTTCGCGAGCAGCCCGGCGTAGTAGGAGATGAGCGCCGTCGCGTCGAACTCCTTGCCCTCCCCTTTGAGGCAATAGACTTCGGATTTCTCGTCGTAGAGCTCGCTCGCCGCGACGTCGAGCGCCAGCGCGATCTGCTCCCGCGGTCGGTAGCCAGCCGCCGCGATCGCCTCCATGATCAAGGAGAGGGCCTCCTCGTTGGCCGCGAGGTCGGGCGCGTAGCCGCCCTCGTCCCCCACCCCGGTCGCCAGCTTGCGCTCCTTGAGGATCCTCTTCAGCGCGTGAAAGACCTCCGCGCCCCAACGCAGGGCCTCGCGAAAGGTCGGCGCGCCCCAGGGGACGATCATGAATTCCTGGATGTCGACCCGGGTGTCCGCGTGCGCGCCGCCGTTCAGGATGTTCATCATCGGCACCGGCAGCGTCGCGGCCTGCGCCCCGCCGACGTAGCGGTAGAGCGGAACCCCGAGCGCCGCCGAGGCCGCCCGCGCGGTAGCCATCGACACCCCGAGGATGGCGTTGGCGCCGAGCTTGCTCTTCGAAGCGGTGCCGTCGAGCTCGATCATCCTCCGATCGACGGCGAGCTGCTCGGTCGCGTCCATGCCGATGACCGCCGGGCCGATCTCGTCGTTCACGTGCTCGACCGCCTTGAGGACGCCCTTGCCGCCATAGCGGGACTTGTCCCCGTCGCGAAGCTCGAGCGCCTCATGCACCCCGGTCGAGGCGCCGGAGGGAACCGCGGCGCGCCCGAGGGCCCCGCCGGAAAGAAGCACGTCCGCCTCAAGGGTGGGATTGCCGCGCGAATCGAGGATTTCGCGGGCGGTCACCTGCACGATTTCCGTCATCCTCGGGGTTGTATCGATCGGGACCGGGTGCCGCAAGCTTCCGGCCGCCGGCCGGTGCTAGGATTGATGTGTGAAGTTTGCGCTGGTCCTCTCCGATCTCCACATCGGCAGCGGTCATCGAAAAGGGGTCGTCAATCCGTACGACGACTTTCGCGAGGACTCCCGCTTCGAACAGCTGCTGGCGAAATTCAGCTCGGGCAAGTACGCCGAGGCGGAGACCCATCTCGTTCTCAACGGGGACATTTTCGACCTGCTGAAGGTCTCGGTGAACGGGAAATTTCCCGAGGCGATCACCGAACGCCTGGCGCTGCTCAAGGTCGAGCAATGCCTCAAGGGCCATCCCCGGGTGGTCAAGGCCCTGAGCGAGCTGCTCGCGAATCCGCAGAACCGGATCACCTACCAGCCGGGCAACCACGACATGGAATTCTTCTTCCCCGGCGTCCAGCGGCTGTTCTGCCGGGCGCTGACCGGGGAGGACACGCATCCCCGCGTCCGATTCATCTCGGACCAACCCTTCTTCGAGCTCGAGGGCGGCGTGCAGATCCATCACGGGCACCAGTTCGAAGCGATCCACGCGATGGACTTCAAAAAGTTGTTCATCACCCAGGGAGTCTCCGAGCCGATCCTGAACCTCCCCTGGGGAAGCCTGTTCATCCTCCAGGTCGTCAACAGCCTGATGGTCGAGCGGCCCTACCTGGACAAGGTGATGCCCTTCTGGCCGCTCTTCGCCGGGGGCCTTTTCTTCGATACCCGGTTCACCCTGAAGATGATCGGCGCCAGCTCCTACTACTACCTCCGGGCGCGGCTGAATCCGGTGTGGTGGCACAAGAGGCCGTTCCACAAGATTTCGAAATTCCTGCGCACCGAGTTCAAGCTCTTCGAGCACCTCGACCAGTTCGCGCACCGGATCCTCAGGGCGCCGGGCGTGCGCGCGGTCTTCATGGGCCACACGCATTGCGAGATGGTGAGGACCTACCCCCGGAACAAGATCTACGTGAACACCGGGACCTGGATGCCGATGATCAATCTGCGGCTCGCCAATCTCGGCCAGAACATCGCGCTGCACTACGGCCTGGTGCGGTACGCGCCGTCGGGAGAGCCGAAGGTCTCACTGATGCGCTGGCGGGGGCGACACTCCGAAACCGAAGAGGTCATCTTCTAAGCCGGCGAGGTCGGGCCCTGATTTTTCCCGCAAAGGCGCCGCCTCCTCTTGCTATGGTCCTGCAAATAGATCCTACGCAGTCAGGAGAAATACATGGGAATGTTTGATGGCAAGGTAGCAATCATCACCGGAGCCGGCGCCGGCATCGGCCGCTCGCACGCACTCGCATTCGCCAAAGAAGGCGCCAAGGTCGTGGTCAATGACCTGGGCGGCGATCGGAGTGGCGGAGGGCGGGGCTCGGAGGCAGCGGATCGGGTGGTCCTCGAGATCAAGACCGGCGGCGGCGAGGCCGTCGCCAACTACGAGTCGGTGGCCACGCGCGAAGGTGCGGAGAATCTTCTCTGGACAGCGCTTTCCAAGTTTGGCCGCGCGGACATCCTGGTGAACAACGCCGGCGTGCTCCGGGACCGGTCCTTCCTGAACATGACCGATGGCGACTGGGACCTGGTGCAGAACGTCCA
>Ga0070708_100004237_pt1 | contig 11267 bp, 15 predicted proteins | sample KBSK5503metaG_FD_65469 | JGI IMG/M metagenome (GOLD analysis project Ga0070708, IMG submission 65469) | Corn, switchgrass and miscanthus rhizosphere microbial communities from Kellogg Biological Station, Michigan, USA - KBS K5-50-3 metaG | ecosystem: Host-associated > Plants > Roots >...
GATGAGTTCCTCGGTGAGCTTGTGGGCATGACGAGGTCCAGTCGGCTGTGGGAGCAAGCCAGCGATGCCTGCCTGTTCCCAGGCCGCATGGGCCGCGTAAAAGGTCGGACGGGAAAGAGCAAACAAGGACGCGGCCTGCGCGACGGAGTAGCCGTCCACACGCACGCGTCGTAAGAGTTCATATTTGACTTGCACCAGGTCGCGTGGGTCAAAGAAAGGCGATCCACTGAGAAAGAGCGGATCACGCACCTGGTCAGGATGCGGATGAAGGGTATGCGATTGGCGTAAGAGAGCAAGCTTTTCGTCTGACATGAACATCTCCTGAGCAAGAACAGTCGTTGTTTCTAGTATGCCCATTGCTCGGCCAAATGTCAAGAGAAAAAGATACCAAAAATGCTCAGAGATCCGCTCTTTCCCTCCGCAAAGTCGCCAGATAGTACCGAGAAATCCGGCATTATTTCCTTTACACTTCCGGCAAAATTGGCTTAACACTCTGCGTCCTCCTTTCGCTCTTCGATCCGCTGGACGAGCTGGGCCAAAGCCAGCAGGTCCTTCACCTGAAAAGGAGCACGACCGGCGGCGAGTAGAACGCTGGGATCAGGTGACACTAGGCTCGTCCAGACCGCTGGGAGCGAGCGCACATGATCCGGGGTCTCGTAAAAAATGACACGATATTCTCCCCAATTGTGGCGGTAGTTGAGGATCTCAAACTGCTGGCCGTACAATGGATGAAAGGGATGCGTGACTGTAAACCTTCCTTCTCCTAGAGATGGAGACGGTGTAGTTGACGGCCTGATCCAATAAGCAGGCCGAACGGGACTTGCGCATGGTCAAAGTCCAGCAAAAGATCGCCGGAACCTTTCGCAGTGCGGACGGCGCGACAGCTTTCTGTCGCATTCGCAGCTATCTGTCCACCATGCGCAAGCAAGGTCATGCGATGCTGGCGGCGCTCGCGGCTGTCTTTGCGGCTCAACCCTTGCCCATCGCCTGGGAAATCTGAGGAGGGATGCACGAATGCATGAGCAAGCCTTCACAATCACCATCAGACCCGCCGAAGCATCTCAATTGGAGCTGCTGGAACACGAGTTTTCTCCTGAGACGCTGTCAAAACATCATTACAAGCGCTACGAGGTCCAGAAGAGAGGCGAAGGAGTCTACCTCATCGCCTGGCATGATCACATTCCCGTTGGTCACTTCTTGCTCCGCTGGACCGGCCCTACTGATGCGCGGGTCATGCGCTATGTGGATGTGACTCAGTCTGCCTTCTTGGAGGCGGGTGGGACACAAGAGGCCTATCGGAGAAAGGGAGTAGCGACGGCGTTAATTCGAGAAGCTGAGCGCTTAGCAAAAGCCAAAGGATGCTTTCAGATTGGGTTAAAGGTAGGAAGCACCGATAATCCAGACGCCAAACGCCTCTATGAGCACCTGGGGTATGTTGACTGGGGACACGGGGATTTGCTCATTAGCTGGGAATACATTGATCGGGATGGCAACACGGGGACGGAATCAGAGATCGTCACGTATATGTACAAACCGCTCTAAGCAGAACTCCTGCACCTCCCTGATGGACAATTGAGTGGAAACAGGCGTATCTGAACAATCTCTACCATTCCCTACCTGAGTAGTTACAGTTATTTTATCCTTTTCGCTGGATTATTGTGAAAGAGGCACAGTCTCATTCACTCGTAAAATAATCGTAACGCTTGCCGTAACGATTTTTGGACGAATCTATGATATGATGAGAATCAGAGGGACATCGCTATAGGGTATAAACAAAGCACCTGTGGTCAGTCGCTGAATGAACAAGCGTCATTGGAGGAGCACACAAAAATGCCGATACAGGCACGAAGTCCGTTGCAGAGAGCTCGCGTACGTCGCCTGCATGTATTCCCCAGCGGTGGCTGACCCTGGCACGCGCGGCATGGATTGTCATTGCGCTGCTGCTGCTGGCGAGCTTTGTAGTCAGCATTCCCGCCTACTATTTATTCATCTACGTCAACGGCATACGAGCGGAGATAAACAATGGCAATTTGAAGTAACTCTGGATCGTCTTTAAAGAAACCTAAGCCGGAGTTACAGTATCTACACAACATAGCTCTTACACGTCCGGTTTCGTGGTCATGATCGACGCACAGGTTATCACCATGAAATTCCCCGCATATCTCACATAACCCTTGCTGCTCCTCAATCATCTCTGCTCGTTCCTCAGTCGTTAGATGGTATTTACGTTTGAGCAGGTACCCGCGTATCCGTCCAGGTTCATGCCGTTTGTATGCCCTGGACTTGATCATAATTTCCTCTCTTTTCTTGAGATAGTAACGCCGCTTTGACTTACGCCTTAAACTTTGTTGATGCCTCTCTGATCTCATATAGTGATCGTGTTTGGGTTTCTTGGTACGCTCGCTCTCACATCGTTTACAGAGATTAGAGAGACCGTACTTCTTTGAATTATCCACATAGAAATCCGCCCTGGTTAAATCGTCGCTTCCGCACGCTTTGCAATAGAAGTACCCGTTATCCTGCAGTGTTGCCATTGAGTACACCCGTTCTCTTTCTCCTCTGTCTACCGATGCGATTTAAATTGCCCTCTTCCAGCGTTTTTGCTGGTAATAGCCAAGGGCGTGCTCTCCAGTGAGTCGCTTACGCTGCTCCTCATCGAAAGGCCTAACTATGCGGCTCATGCGCTCACTCCCAAGACAACCCATCCTGCTATCTGTCCGGCGTCACGTCGGAGCAATTCCTCGCTTAACCATCCCTCTTGCGCGATTTCACACAGGTTACGGATGATCGCTACGATGCTTTCCTCACTGACCGGAAGCTCTGACTTGAAGCGATAACCGCCACATAAGCCCCCGTTAAGCCCTGTCTCGAAGCCCTGTTGAAATTCGACTGTTTGCATTACGATAGCCCCTGTTGTGGCAATATGCTGTTGTTGCATGGTGTATCCCTCTCTTGGCCGTTCATAATGGACGAAATGATATAACTAGAACGCTCAGAAACATTTTAACATATAACGTGCGTTTTGTCTAGTCTATACATTTTGTTCATTCCTTGACCAGAATGTACGGGATTGGTATACTGGTTAAAATACACGTTTTGGAGCTACAGCCATGCAGGAGCGTCCATCAGGCAAGGATAAGGACATGCTCACTGTTGAAGAAATCGCAGAAGATTTACGAGTCAGTGAGGGGACTGTCAGGCGTTGGATTAGGCAAGGGAAATTGCCCGCCTTTGGGTTAGGGCAATATCGCATCAGGCGTGCGGATTATGAAAAATTCCTCGACAAGTATCGCACAGGACAAATAGATTAGTACACCTATTCCTTATTTTCCCTTTCAGTCTTTGTGGAAAGCCACATTCGGGTCGCCTTACCCCTACTCGAAAGATAGAGGAATGCGGCGGTTGTTTTTGACAATTCAAAAGGGATCTCCCTCACTTTTGGGGATTGCTGAGTTTATAATTCCGACTGGTTCCTTTTCTCATGCTCAAACTCATGTCTCATCCCACATTATAGAAGAGCTTTCCCCGAATGTGAGGATGTTCCCAACATCTGAGCCACTTGTTAATTTTGCTCCAAAATGGTACATATAGCTCAGACCTGGAACACTAGGGGGACGTTTTCCCCGCACGAATTGCACTTCGCGTTGTGATTGCCCTTGCCGTAGTATTTTCTGTGTCTTAAACAGAGGAACGAGGAACCACATGGACGAGAACCATCAGGACAAAACAGAGAGCAAATTGACTCCAACTGAGGACAAATCAACACCCGCCTCGTTACCACTACCAGACCAAAGAGGAACTGATCAACTTCAGAAGAACCACATGGAAGAGACTATCGAGCAATTCAGGGATCGTAGGTACCAAGTAACAGAAGAGTACAGTAATAGTGGACAACGCTCAAAAGTGAGCGGAGAACATCCACAAAGAAAGACACTATGGGACTGGCTGCAATTGCTAGTCATTCCCCTTTTGCTAGTTTGCTTAGGGATTGGGTTTACGTGGGGACAACATCAGACGAGTCTTCAAATTGCCAAGGATGCACAGGAAGAGGCAACGCTGAAGGCGTATCTGGATGACATGACGACACTGTTGCTTGACAGGCAACCCAGAAGTCAATACGTGGCAGATAAACTCGTTGGTGCTGATGCTGTTGTAGCACGAGCAAAAACATTGACCGCGCTCCGTCGTTTGACAGATCCACGACTAAAAGCGATAGTTGTGCAATTCTTATACGGGGCACGCCTCATAGGTTACTACTCCTGCGATGATACTTGTCCGGTCGCGCCTGCTGTTATCGACCTGAGCGGTGCTGACCTGAGCGGTGCCGACCTGAGCGGTGTCCACCTGCACGGTGTCCACCTGAGCGGTGCCACCCTGAGCGATGTCAACCTGAGCTTTGCCCACATGTACGGTGCCACCCTGAGCAATGCCAACCTGAGCAGTGCCAACCTGAGCGGTGCCCAGCATCTCACTCAACAACAACTCGATCAAGTTCACTCATGCCGAAACGCAACCTTGCCCCAAGGGCTAGCATGCCACCACAATCAATGAGCAATCCCGTCTCAGCAGAATAGGCCAATTAGTACAGTAGCAAGTAAGTAAAGGACGAACTGTCATGACGCAATCAAATATTTACCTTGCATGTCGCACCCCCATTGAGAATACAGTTGAGGGTGGCTCAATTGAGTAACATCTGGCTCACATGTTGGGCACTCCGTCAAATTGGTGGAGAGCCCCAAAACTTTACCATTTGCCCGTTTCATGGTAATGTTGAGATAGACAGGTTTGCGCTCAGCATCCGGTGTTGAAGCATTTGCCTTTGGATGATATTCTCTCAAACCATGAACTATAACCAATTTACCATGCAGGCAACAGTATGGCTCTATCCAGGAATGGCAGGGTGGCATTTTATTACCCTACCAGCCGACGTGTCGGAGGAAATTAAAGACAGGTTTGGTGATAAGAAAAGAGGGTGGGGATCACTCCCTGTTGAGGTAACAGTTGGCACAACCACTTGGAAGACCTCCATTTTTCCTGATACAAAGGCTCAAGCCTATCTTTTGCCAATCAAAGCCGACGTGCGCAAAAAAGAAGGAATTGCAGCCAATACTGCTGTTACTCTTTTGCTTGAGATACGAGTGTAGTTTGAGCATACAGGTTGGTTGTGGGACTGAAAACACTAGAGGTGGGAATCAAGTGGTACACTTTCAAGACAGCCGCAATAGTCCACTCTGCCATCCCTCCGGCAACAGTGTAACATATACCCGCCTGATTTGGAAAGGGTACGTGAAAAAAATCCAATAACAATGTCTATTTTAAACACATCTGTAGAGAAAACTGCAAATTATTACCGCCTCTGCTGGCTTCTCAGGCCTAAATGGAAACGGAAGATATAGCCATATATGGCCGTAGGACTTTTGGGATAATAACCGAACCATCGGCTTGCTGGTAGTACTCGAGGATGGCTGCCATCGTGCGGCCAACGGCCAGCCCTGATGCATTCAGTGTATGCGGATAATCTGCACGGCTGCTACTGGCCGGTCGATATTTTATACTGGCCCGCCGGGACTGGAAAGACGCGCAGTTACTCACCGATGAAACCTCGACATAACGCCCCTGGGCAGTCATCCATACTTCCAGGTCGAGGGTTTTGGCGGATGTAAAGGGCAGGTTGGCAGCGCATAATGCTACAACACGATAGGGTAGCTCCAGCTGCTGCAAGACGGCTTCCGCGTGTGCCAGCATCTGGTCGAGCGCGGCATACGAGTCCTGCGGCTCTACCAACTGGAAGAGTTCCACTTTGTTGAACTGGTGCAGGCGCAACAAGCCTCGCGTCTGGCGCGAAGCCGAACCGGCCTCGCGTCGAAAGGCAGTCGTCCATGCAACATAGCGCAGCGGGAGCGTACCCTTTGGTAGAATTGAGTCGCTGTGTAAGCCAACCAGCGGCACTTCAGCAGTAGGATTGAGATACAGTTCATCTTCGGTACATACATACGCCTGATCCTCAAATTTCGGCAACTGCCCGGCTCCCTGCATAATCGAGCGTTTCACAAGATAGGGGGGCATGATCTCTGTGTAGCCATGCTCGCGTGCATGCAGATCAAGCATGAAAGAGATCAAAGCGCGTTCGAGTTGCGCTCCATTGCCTTTGAGGACGGCGAAGCGGCTGCCACCGATCTTGCTGCCAGTTTCAAAGTCGATAAGATGCAGGCGTTCACCGAGATCCCAGTGCGCCTGTGCTTCAAAATGAAGTGTTACTGGCTCGCCCCAGCGTTTTATCTCGCGATCATCGTCAGCGCTCTCGCCCTCGTGAACGCTCGCATGAGGAATGTTCGGCAGAGCCAGTAATAGAGGCTGCAAATGGGTATCGATATCACCGGTGCGGATCTCTAGCTGGCGAATATCACGCGCCACTGCCTTAATCTGCTTGTTTAGCTCTGCAAGCTTATCCTCTGATGCAGTACGCACCATGTTATTCAGATCTTTTAGCTCAACATACAGCCCATCACAGCGCGTGATTAGTCCACGGCGCTGCTCGGCAAGACGCAATATTTCATCGATGCTCTGTGGATCACGGCGACGACGCAATCCCTCGAGCACCGCCTCTGGATGTTGGCGGATAAAATCAAGGCTTAGCATAACTAAAGTATAGCATAGAGCGACTACAGCGATAGGTTCTAGCACCAATCGGGAGTCGTCGTATAGTAGTGGCGGGGCTTGCCCCCGCCCTGTTAGGTAAGGCCCTTGCGGTTGCCCTGCTCGCCAGCCCCCGGAACTGCTTAGGAGGAGGCATTTGCCGCAGGTCGCCGAAAGTGCCAGCGCGTCGCATTTCCCAGGGCAGTGGACTCCGGGGTGACTTCTGACTCCTCAAAATGCCAACCGAAGGCGACCTGCGGACGAACGGCATAGAACGGTCCGGGCAACTGCTTCGGATCCAGGTCCCAGTGATACTTCTGGTTGTACAGGCTCACCACCTGCTCCAGGAGAGAGACGTCGCTGACCTGTTGGGCCACTCCCTCGATGATCAACACTTCGCTCCCACTTTCCAGATGGACCGTGATAGAGGGCTGAGCCGCCAGGTTCTGTGCAGCAAGCGAACCCGTGCTGAAATAGAAGGTCGTGTCGAGCCAGACACCCCAGACCGGGCGGCTGTGTGGCTGACCAGTAGGACGAGTCGTCGCGATCCAATAGGTGCGTGCCCTGCCGAGTCGCTCCGTTGCCCACCCCCACGGCAGGCTCGCCGACCCGACATAGCCGCCAAACATCCGGGGCTGGCTGGGCTCTGGGTCAATGCTCCCATCAATCTCTCTCCCTGGTTCCATCGCAAATCCTCCTGAGTTGAGTGCCCGTGTTTTTCCGGTGTATGTCCTGAGTCTACCTGAAGTTTCCTGACACCTTCTGTCATATTTAGATGAAAGTGTCACGAACTTGATTCAGCCATAGAAAGCAACATACAATAGAAAAGAACCGTTCAAGCAGTATCTTTCGAGAGGAGATACCTTATTAACAGCATTCGTTTTATACGCAACTCCTCTGTAGCCCCATGGGACATTACTGATTTGCGTGAGGCAGTCGGCTGGGAACGCCACGACGAAGACTACCCTGCTGCGGACTATTGGGGAACAGTAAGCGGTTTCGATCCTACGGGTAAGCTCGTTGCATGGTGCGCTATTTTAAGCGATGGCGTACGGCATGCAGTACTCCTTGATGTAATCGTCCATCCAGAATGGCAGAGGCAGGGCGTCGGAAAAGCATTAGTAGCAGAGGCAGTCGAGCATATCAGAACGCACGGTATCAGTATCATTCACGTCGATTTCTTACCCGAACATAGAACATTCTATGAACGTTGTGGTTTCGAGACAGGCCTGGGAGGGATTCACGCCGGATGAACGGACCGATGCAGCTCCTCTGTTCCACAGGCACATTCAGCCGGTATTCAGACCATACAGGCTACCAGGCTATCTTAACCTACGGACCAGAGCTTGAGGTGGATGGTTTTGAATTGATGTTTTACCCGGACTGGACGTCAGAAATTGAGCAGATTGCCGCCGGATTAGCCAGGTCCGGCTTGCATTTTCCTGCAATCCATGCTGAGAAAGGTATCGGGCCTGCCCTGGTGAGTTCGCGAGCGCAAGTACGAGAGCAGGGCCGGCAGTGGATGACAGCAAGCTGTCGCCTGGGTAGCCTGGTGGGAGCTAATCTTCTGATATTTCACCTCTGGGGTCTCCCAGATTCCGATGAGCTGTTCGAGCAAAACCTGCAGATGCTAGAGGGTTGCCTCTCGCTGACAGATCAATTCGGGTTGGAGTTGGCGATAGAAACTATTCCCTGCACGAGAGCTGACCCACTGAGTAATGTGCGTCGAGCAATCGAGCGGGATGCTCGCTGCGTGGTAGCGCTGGATACAGAATTTCTGGCACTGCACAATCAACTGGAAGAGGCGCTAAAGACAGACTGGCTATGGCAGAATAACCTGGTGCGCCACGTACATATCAAAGATTACGATGGGGGCGCGTACTCGCCTGACAACTATCGCCGCTACCTGCATCCCGGCGAAGGGTGCATCGACTTTACCCAGTTCTTCGCTGTGCTCAAGCAGCGCAGATTCAGCGGATATATCAGCCTGGAGGCTTCTGTTGTCAACCGCGATGGGACGCGGGATATGCAGCGCCTGAAGAAGAGTTTGACCTTTCTGCGGCGATTGATGCTTGACGCTGATTTGCGACCCGTCATATAAGAACCGCGTAGGGGCGGGGGTGGAGAAGGGAGGGGTGGGGATGCTTGCATCGCCCCGGTTGAGGATCACTCTCAGCCTTCGGTTATTGGTGGAACCCGAAAAATTTGTGAATAATTTGCACATTAGGTGGAAATAAGATACACTATACTATGGTCATGATTACGGTTATCAAGCTGAATCCGCTCGGAGAGGCGAAAGTCCGGTACCAGGGAGAGGTTGCCGAACATCTGGCTCATGGGTTAATCATCCAGGCTTCCTGGCAACAATCAGCCAGGGATCTCGGTTACACACGTTTTGAGCCAGGAGACCGTTTTATAGAATATTACTATACCGACCGGTGGTTCAATATTTTCGATATTTCGACCGCTGGCGGTGCGCGCAAGGGTTGGTATTGCAATATCGCCGAACCAGCGCGTATCTACGCTGATCATATCGAGCAGGTTGACCTGCTGCTTGATGTCTGGGTCGATCCAGAGGGCAGGCCACTTATACTGGATGAAGACGAGTTCAACACTGATACCACGCTCAGCGATGAGCAGCGTGTGGGCGCACGTCAGGGACTGCAGCAGCTCTTGCAAATGATTGCAGCGCGGGCAGAACCGTTTTCCTACAGGCCTCCTGTGCATAGAAGCAACTGGTAAAGATACTGCTGGCGAACCTCGCCGTATCATTGTAAGGGCGGGAGCGGTGGAGTGGGGCGGTGGGGACCCTTGCGGTCGCCCTGGAGTTCGCCAGCGGCAACAAGCAAAGTGTGTCGGAGCCACCTAAGCCTCCGGAAGGACAAATCTTGATGGAGAAGAAAAGCGCCAGGCTGTCCCGGCCAGAAACAGCTACCCCTGGCTGGAACATTGTGGGGCATGAAGTCTTAGAATCTCGCAGGCAGCTTCGTTCGAAGGTAAACGAGCTTATACGTCTTGCGAGCAGTTCTGCCCTTACCACGGGTGAAATCCGCCAGCAATTGCTCCTCGCTGTAGCAACGTTTGGTCCCCAACTGGCTACGCAGCTTGTGCGTTCGCTTCATCGCGACGACTACCAGGAACGCCAGTCCGTTGTCTGGCTGCTGACATTACTGAACGATTCCGCTACCATTCCACCGCTTCAGCGCATGTCGGGCAACAAGCGCGTCCCTCGTGCTATACGGCTCTCAGCCTCACTGGCGCTGGCAGGCATGGGCATAACAGCGCAGACGATAGATAACCACAGGCGTACACGCCTCTATGCCATAAGTTAGCGCGGCTCTTATGGAACGCATCGAGGAACCCGCAGCAACTTCGTCCACTCACGCCGTCAAGCAATCCAGGATTGGGTTGCTCTACGTGTGTATCGCTGTTTTCTTTTTCTCTACCAGCCCCATTTTTATACGCTGGTCAAAGCCTTTCACCGCCGTTGAAATCGCATTCTGGCGCCTGGCTATCGCTGCCCTACTGGTCGCGATGATGGGCCTCATCACCCGCCAGCGCCTCCTGCTCAAACGGCACGAGCTGCCACGTTTCGCGTTCTTTGGACTGGTGACGGCACTGCACTTCATCCTTTACATCGCCGCGCTCAGCTTTACGACGATAGCTCATGCGCTTGCACTTATCTACACCTCTCCAATTTTTGTGACGCTCTTCTCAGCGCTGGTGCTGCGAGAACCGCTACCTCGACGCAAATATTTTGGCATTGGAGTGGTCGTGATCGGCGTAGCGATCATGGCTGGTTTCGAGCCACACTACACGGCCTGCTCGCTTAATGGCACCGGGCAATGCATGGCGTTAGGCGATGCGCTGGCGCTGCTGTCGGGGATCTGCTTTGCCATCTACTCTATTGCGGGACGCGGAGAACGTGACCGCCACCCGCTTTTCCGCTACACGACAAATGTATACGGGCTGGCAGCGCTCTGGCTCTTACCCGTCGCACTGTATTTTGCGTTTCAACATGCGTATCCACTGAGTGCAATAGGCGCCGTAGTTGCCCTGGGGGTCTTCCCGCTGGGTTTGGGGCATACACTCTATAATGCTGCGATACGACGGGTGCACGCGACCTATGCTAATTTGATTGCCACCCAGGAAGTGACGGGAGGAATCATCCTGGGCATTTTCCTGCTCGGGGAGATTCCGTCCGTGACGGCGATTATTGGAGTGGTAGTGACGCTGGTAGGGATTGCGGGAGTGCTGGTATGAGAACCTATCCCAATAAGCCAGCAGCCTGTTTTTCCTCAGGGGCCGAAAACCGAGAAGTTCTCTCGCAGAGATGCAGACACGCATCTTTTGTTCCCTCTTCCGATCCGACGGATTGGTGCTCAGCCCTGTTTCAGCATGGAAGTCGAACTTAAGTATCTTCCTGTTTATCTGCCGACTCGATAATCTCAAGAGGTACAATCGTGCGTATTTCGGGCGGAATGGACAGTCGCCTATAGATATCAGACACGTGGATGGTCGTATTCAGGCTCGCGAGAGGAAAGCTTTCTTCGTGTCCATACTCCTGGTAGTCCCAGCCGGAAGGAGTGCGGGTAATGACCTCAACGTGTTGCACGTATTGGCTGATAAAT
>Ga0070708_100004238_pt1 | contig 11267 bp, 13 predicted proteins | sample KBSK5503metaG_FD_65469 | JGI IMG/M metagenome (GOLD analysis project Ga0070708, IMG submission 65469) | Corn, switchgrass and miscanthus rhizosphere microbial communities from Kellogg Biological Station, Michigan, USA - KBS K5-50-3 metaG | ecosystem: Host-associated > Plants > Roots >...
GCCCCTCCTACCACCAGGCCTTCCACGACATCACACTGGGGAACAACACCGTGCAGTTCCCGCCCAAGACGATCACCGGCTACCAGGCGGCACCCGGCTGGGATCCGATCACCGGCTGGGGCAGCCCCGACGCGCAGGTGCTCATCCCGCTGCTCGCACGCTACGCGGTGCCTTAACATTCGGCACCCCGGCCGGGGCCAGCGCCCTGGAGGCCGCGTTCACCGCTGCGTTCGGCCAGCTCGCCCCGGCGACCCGCGCACGGCACCTGTCCGCGCTGCGCTCCGCGCTGGCCTGGTGAGCCGAGGCCGGCTGGGTTATCGCCGACCCGACCGCCGAGTGGGCGCGGCCGAAGGTCGCGGTGGACACCACCCGGGCGCTGACCCGCGCGCAGGTCGCCGCCATCTGGAAGCTGGACGTCCCGCTGCGGGACAAGGCGCTATGGCGGATGCTGTACGAGACTGCGGCCCGCGCCGGGGAGATCCTCGGCCTGGACGTCCCCGACCTCGACCTGCCCGGCAAGCGCGGCCGCGTCATCTCCAAGGGCGGCACGACCGACTGGGTCCACTGGCAGACCGGCACCGCGATGCTGCTGCCCCGGCTGCTGGCCGGGCGGCGCGAGGGCCCGGTGTTCCTGACCTCCCGCAAGCCGGGCCGCGCGGTCGCCTCTGGCGACCTGTGCCCGGTCACCAGGCGAGCGAGGCTGTCCTGCCGGCGAGCCGCATCGCCCGCCTCACCGTGGACGATGTGACCTGCGAGGACGGCGAAGTCTTCCTTCGCCTCGGCGACCCGCCGAGCCCGGCCCCCGGCCCGGTCGCCGGCATCCTGCTCAGCTGGGTCCGCAGCCGGACCAACATGAGGACCGCGACGAACCGCAACTCGGCATGGCTGTTCCCGGGCCGCCGGGCCGGCCAGCCGATGCGCCCCGACTACCTCGCCAGGCTCCTCAACGAGATCGGCATCCCCGCGACAGCAGGGCGAACCTCAGCGATCCGCCAGCACGTCCTGGAGACGCCAGCGCCCGTCGTGGCCGACGCCCTCAGCTACAGCCAGGGCACCACCGCCAGGCTGGCCGCCCAGGCCGGCGGCACCTTCAGCCGCTACGCCCCCGGCGACCACAAGCGGCAGACAGCAGGCGAAGGAGACTCATGACCGTCCTGTCGCTCCCTGCAGCGCTCCGCGCAGGCGCTGAAGGCCTCTACGCGCTCGAGGCCGCCACCGGGCTGATCATCGCCCACGGCACCTGGCTCGAACGTGACGATTTCTCCTGCTTCATCCACCACGGCAGCGTCACGGCGGCGATCGACTGGGAAGCCGCCATCACCGCCCTGGACGCTGGCGAGCTCCCTAGCTCAGCCGGGGAGAAGCGGATGCTACGACTAGCCGCCAGCCTCGCCGACCAGGTGACCGTCAGCCTCGGCGAGGCCGTCACCGGCATCGACGACCGTAACTTCACCCTGTTCATCAAGGCCGTCCTCCACGCCTCCGGGCAACGGCAGTTCCCCCGCTAGCGCCTTGCCGTCGGAACCCTGCTCGTCCTCTGCCCCTGCGGACTGGTCGCCCGCCTCCTGGCTGACGATGATGCCGTCCAGGTAGCTGTTCCACTCAGGGCTGCAGTGCTCGCGGATCCAGACGATCTGCTCACGACGCTTCGGGTAGTTGTCGAGCAGGTCGAGCAACTGCTTGCGCTTGGTGAAGCCGTTCTTGCTCGCGACGGCGAGGTACTGGTCGAGCGTGTCACGGACGGTCCACGCGAACTCAGCCGCCTGCTGCTCGGTCACTGCCGGTGCGACCTCGCCGTGCACGGCATAGGAACGCACTTGGTCGTACTGGAGGAACGTATCGTCGGGATGGAACCAGTACTCGTTGGCGATCTCGCTGAGTGTCATCTGCCGGAGGGCAAGGACCCCGTTCTTGAGCCCGCCGGACTTGTCGCCGAGCAGCGCCTCGAGGGCGAAGAACCGGAATAGCGTCGCCACCAGCGGATCAGGCGTGAAGACGGCACGGTCCAGCCACTCGACGGCCAGCAGCGCCTTCTCGTTGATGCTCTTCTTCGCAGCAGTCGGCGGGAGCCCGGCAACCGGCGTGGCCAGGACGGCCGCCATCAGGTCCGCCGGCAGCCCCGACGGCAAGGCGACGTCATCATGTATCTGCCAGCCGCCGGCGCCGTCGGCGAACGCGTGCGAGGTCCCGAGCCGGAACCGCAGCTGCACTGGGTGCAGTCCCCGGTCCTGCTGGCGCAAGGCGATCCGCAGGACGCGAAGGGCATGCTCGCCCAGTTTCCTGGCCCGCTCTGCCATCCGGACCTTGTTCGTGCCGGTCACCGGCACAGCCGCCACGCTCGCGATGGACTCGTCAAGCTTGAACAACGTGTTAGTGGCGGGGATGTCGGGGTGATCGAGGGGCAGCAGCCGGGTGCCGACGACGGTGGCCTCCTGATCGACGCGGAGACGCTCGACGCCGAAGTAGCAGACCTGCTCACTTGCGTCCTGCCCGTGGCGCACCATGAATGCCTCGACGTGGTCCGTCTGACGGCCGGTCGCGCAGGCTGCGGCGAATTCCCTGATGATGTCCTCAGCCGGATCGAGGTGCTCGAACCGCTCATCAGCAGCGACAGCGCCCTCGGCTGCCTTCCGGGCAGCGGCGACCGCCGCGTTCTGCAACACCGCGTCAACAGTCTCGTCACGGACTGGATGCTGCCGGACCCGGCCCTGGAGCGCCCGCAGGGCCGACCTGACCGCGGGCGAAGCAGATGTCATGGATGGAGTATCCCCTACTCAGAGTCACGGATAGGCGCCACCCCTGTCCTGCGAACACCCGGCGAATACGCGACAGTTGAATACGCGATCATGCCAGTACGCGAGGTGCGAAAGCAGCCGCTGAGCTGCGTGCGAGCGCTCGCCGGGGTTGGACTCACCACCTCGGAGCCCTCGCGGTTCTGCTCCGGACGTGAAACAGCGCGTACTACCGATACCACCCGCCCGGCACGGGGCATTACGCCGAGGTCGAGGCTCTTATCGAGACGCACGGCGCGTGGCTGGAAAGCGTGGCGCACGGCCGCGCTCAGCTTGCGGATAGTGCACACTGAATGATCCGTTTGCGCTGGTCTTGATCTCGCCGGCGCGGCCCGCGTCAGGTGTCGGGGAAGCCGGGGGCGACCATGACGCGCAGCGCTTCGGGGGCCAGCGCGATCCGGGCCGGGGTGCGGCCGCGGATCTCCCCGTCGACGTCGAGGGGCAGCGGCGGGTCGGTGTCCAGCCACAGCTCGCTGACGGCGAGGAACGCCGGTTCCGCCAGGGTGCGGCGGCCCCCCAGGACCGCGTGCCGGACCGTTGCGCTGACCAGCGCCCGGCGGCGCGGGCCGCCGAGGCGGTAGACCAGCAGCAGCCGGTCGTCGGCGCTGGCGTCGCCGGTGATCGGGCGCCCGGCGTGGAAGCTGCCGTTGGCGATGTTGAGCTGGTGGGTGTCCAGGGTGTAGCGCCGGTCACCGACGGTGATGCTGGCGCGGAAGGGCCGGTGCCGGGGCAGCCCGGCCAGCGCGGTGAGGGGGTAGGCGGCCCGGCCGAGGAGGCGCTTGAGCTGGTGCGGGACGGTGGCGGCGACGTGGGCGGACAGCCCGGCGCTGACGAGGTTGGCGAAGATGGTGTCGTCGGCCCGGCCGAGATCGACGTCGGCGACCTTGCCTGCGGCCAGGACGCCGATCGCCCCGGGCAGGTCGAGAGGGATGCCCAGGGTCCGGGCGAAGTTGTTCGTGGTGCCGAGTGGCAGGATGCCCAGGGCCATGTCGTGGTAGGCGAGGCGGCGGGCGGCCTCGCTGATGCTGCCGTCACCGCCGCCCACGATCAGCATGTCGGGGCGCAGGTCGATCGCGGCGGTGAGGCTGGCGCCCAGCTCGCCGGGCCGGACGGCCGGGAAGGACCCGAGGAGATCGAACCCGGCGGCGTGCAGCCGGGCAGTAACGGCTGGGTAGAGGCGCCGGCCCCGGCGGGACCAGGTGTTGACCACCAGGGCGGCGCGCCGGTGCTGGCGGATCGCGGTGCAAAGGCCTGCTTTGCTGCGTATCCGGGCGTAACCTGCCGGCGCCCCGTGGTCAGTAGTGACGGCGCCCGCCGGTGCCGCGGTACTGGCGGGCCATGTTGAGCAGTTCACCGAGCAGGGCCTGCCCGCTAGCCGGGCCAGAGGCCGCATTGGCGGGGTCTGCCGCGGGACCGGTGCCGGTGAGCCCGGGCGCTTCGGCGGTTTCGAGGCGTTCGAGTTCGCCGCGGTCCAGGAAGACCCCGCCGCATTCGGTGCACCGGTCGATGGTGACGCCACTGCGCTCGATGGGCTTCATCGGGGCCTGGCACTTGGGGCACAGCAGTTCAGCCATTGGATCCTCCATTGTTCCTGGCGGGTTGGGTTGGGATCACGGTCGTGTGCGTTTACCGGCGGCGCGGCCGCCGTTTCGGGAACTGTCCGGCGAGCTCGGCGAGGCGCCGCAGCCGGGCTGAGGTCCCTGTCGGGCCGTGACGGGACTCGAGGGTGTCGCTGGCGCGCCGTAGCGCGCGGACGGCCAGCGGCAGCGCGACGGTGAGGGCTGCCCAGGTGGCCAGGCGGCGGCGAAGACGGAACATCGGGGTCCTTCCGTAGCGGCGGATAGTCGAGGGAGGATCGCTTGCTGGTGGCGGGCCTGTGCGGGGCTCATAGCCGCGCCCCGAGGTGCAAGGCGGTGCGAGCGCCGGCGGAGATGATGACCGCGGCAGTGATGAGCCCGGCGACCAGGCCGGCAGCGGTGGCGGGGAGCGGGGCGAGCCGGATCGCGGCGCCGACGGGGGTTAGGGCCACGAGCAGGCCGGCGGTGGTGGCGGCTGCTGCCCAGCCGGGAAAGGCGAGGTTGGCGCGGAGCGGCAGGCGGGGCTGGGTGCGCAGCGTCCAGGCGATCAGCGCGTGCCCGGCCAGCCAGCCGAGCACCGCGGCGGCGCGGGCCACCGGCAGGCTGTGCCCGGCGGCCAGGAGCAGGTAGGCGGGCAGCACCGCGACGGTCAGCGCGGCGGCGACCACGGCGATGGTGGCAAGTTCGGGCCGGTCCAGGAACCGGGCGCCGGGCGGGCGGGGCGGCCGGCGCATCGCGTCGGGGGCGGCGGGCTCGGACACGAACGCGACCGACGCGCCCAGGTCCATGAACAGTTCGAGCAGCACGATGTGCACCGGCGCGAACGGCGCGGCCAGCCCGGCGGCGAGCGGGATCAGCATGGCCGCCACCAGGGCGAGCTTGGCGCCCAGGTAGAACGCGACCGCGCGGCGCAGCTGCGCGCCGATGTTGCGGCCCTTGGCGATCGCCGCCGCCACGGTCGGGTAGGCGTCATCGGTCAGCACGACGCCGGCGGCCCGGCGGGCCAGGTCCGAGCCGCGCCGGCCCATCGCCACGCCCACGTCGGCGGCGGCCAGCGCGGGGGCGTCGTTGACCCCGTCGCCGGTGACCGCGACGACCTCCCCGCGGGCCTGCAGCAGCCGCACGATCCGCAGCTTGTCCGCCGGGGTGGAGCGGGCCACCACGGTCCGGTCGGTGAGCAGCGCGGACAGCTGCGCGTCCGGGCGGGCGTCCAGGGCGGCGCCGCCGGGCAGGGTCTGCCCGCCGCCGAGGCCGGCCCGGCGGGCGATCGCGGTGGCGGTCGCGGGATGGTCGCCGGTGACCACCAGCGTCGCGACCCCGGCGGCGGTCAGCGCCGCGACCGCGCCGGGCACCCCGTCACGGACCGGATCGTCGAATCCGGCCAGGCCGGTGAAGGCCAGGCCGGTCTCGGCGGCCTCCCGCGCCGCCGGCACGCTGATCAGCTGCCGGCGGGCGACCGCGATCACCCGCAGCCCCCGGCCGGTCAGCCCGGCCAGCTGATCCTCAACCTCGGCGCGCTGCGCGGCGCTGATGTGGCACGCGGCCAGGACCGCCTCAGGCGCCCCGCAGGCCGCGAGCAGCAGCCGGCCGTCCGGGGTCCGCCAGGCCCGGCTGACCAGCCTGCGGGCCGGGTCGAACGGGAACGCCGCCAGCTGCTCGCCGGGCTGGGCCAGGCCGGCCGCGCGGGCGGCGGCGGCCAGTTCGGCTTCCATCGGCTCACGGCTCTGCCCCTCATGATCTGGCGGCTGGCAGGCGAGGGCGGTGGCCAGCACCTGCTCCCGGTCACCGCGGATGCCGGCCAGCTGGAGCCTGTTTTCGGTCAGCGTCCCGGTCTTGTCCGTGACGACCACGGTGACCGCGCCGAGGGCCTCCCCGGCGCGCAGCCGGCGCAGCAGCGCGCCCCGGCGGGCCAGCTGCCGGCCGCCGACGGCCAGCAGCACGATCACCAGGATCGGCAGTTCCTCGGGCACCGTCGCGAACGCGAGCGTCAGCCCGTCCAGCAGCATCTCCCGGAACGGCCGGCCGGCCAGCACGCCGGCCAGCGGCACCAGCACGCTGGCGGCGATCGCGAGCACCAGCACCGCCTTGGCCAGCTCGGCCAGCGACCGCTGCAGCGGGGTCGGCGGCTCCTTCTCGGTGCTGGCCAGCCGGCCCAGGCGTCCCAGCTCGGTGCCCTCGCCGGTGCTGACCACCACCGCGCGGCCCTCACCGGCCAGGACCGGGGAGCCGGCGAACACCATCGAGGCGCGCTCCGCCAGCGGCGTGTCCGCAGCAACTGCCTCGGGGCCCTTCCCGGCCGGCTGGCTCTCCCCGGTGAGGCTGGACTCATCCACCCGCAGGCCCTCGGCGGCCAGCACCCGGGCGTCCGCGGCGACCACGTCCCCCGCCTCGACCAGCAGCAGGTCACCGGGCACCAGGCCGGCGGCCGGGACGTCCGCGACCTGCCCGGCCCGGCTGACCCGGGCGGTCGGCGCGGACAGCGACCGCAGCGCGTCGATCGCGCGGGCGGCGCGCAGCTCGGTGACGGTCTCGGTGACCGTGACCAGAGCGATCACTACGAAAATCGCGGCCGCGTCCGAGAGCTGCCCGAAGATCGCGGAGAGCACGCCGACGGCGATCAGCAGCAGCTGCAGCGGTTCGGTGACTGACTCGAACAGCTCCGCTAGCACCGAGTCCCGCTTCGGTTCGGCGGCCGCGTTGGGCCCGTATTGTGCCTGACGGCGGGCGTGCTCGCCGGCGGGCAGGCCGACCGGGCTGGCCTGCAGCCGGTCCAGGATGGCCGCCGGGCCCAGAGCGTGCCAGGCCGGCCCGGCCAGGCGTTCACCGAGCTGGACGCCACTCAGGATCGGCGTGTCAGCCATCTAGCCTCTTCTGGGTCTTCAGGTAGTCGATCCCGGCCTGTACGGAGGCAACCTCCAGCCCCACCTGCGAGGTCAGCTCGCGCAGCTGGCGGGCGGAGACCGCCAGCGCGGCGGACCGGGCCGTCTCGCGGGCCGCCGCCGCCGCCGCGCACCACTGGCTGACCTGCTGCCCGGCGGCAGGCAGCGTCGCGGCCAGCCGCGCCTCGTCCGGTTCCCGCTCCAGCTGCCGAAGATGCTCCTCCAGCGACCGGCCGGCGTCGGCTAGCTGTCCGATCAGCGCGGGCAACATCCCCAGCGGCGCCGGCATGGCGTGCATCTCACCGGCCTGCCGGCCGGCGACCCTCAGCCCGTCCTCCAGCTGCGCCCGCAGCTCGGCCACCCGCCGGCGCGGCCCGGCCGGCAATGTCTGCGCCCGCCACCGGGTCACTGCCCGATCGGCCAGCTGCCTTCCGGCGGGCAGGCGACGCCGGATCGCCCGCCGGGCCAGCAGGCCAGCGACCATGAGTGCCGCGATCAGCAGCAGCACCACGACCGCGGCCACGACCAGCCCGGACGGGCTCACCAGCCAGCGCAGCAGCGGCGTCAGATCGATGCTCCCGCCCCCGCCACCGTCGCTACCGAATCCGCCGTCAGCGCGCATCGTCACCCTCCAGCCTCAGCATCCGGCTGTTCGCGTCCGTGCCCGGCCAGCGCCGGGGCACGGTCACCGCCGCCACCGGTCCGGCCGCCGCGGGCATCATCACCGGTGACGGCCGCCGTAGCCGGGCCGGCGGGCGAACCCGGACCGATGCAGCGGGCCGGCGCTGAGGAGCCACGACGGCGGAGCCAGCGTGCCACCCCGCGACCGCGATCAGCACGGCCAGGACACCGCCGAGCGCCAGGCCGGCCTGCCCGGCCAGCTGGTGCACCTGCTGATAGGAGTCACCGGCGGAATAGCCGGCCAGCACGACGGCGGGCGCCCACGTCACCCCGCCCGCGACGTTGTACGGCAGGAACGTGCGGTACGGCAGCCGGCCCATCCCCGCCAGCATCGGCACCAGCGCCCTCAGCAGCCCGGCCCAGCGGCCGAAGAACACCGCCCGCCCGCCCCGGCGGGCCAGGTACGCCTCCGCCCGCGCCCACCGGGCCTCCCCGACCCGCCGGCCGGCCCGGCTGCGGCGCAGTGCCGGGCCGGCCCGCCGGCCGATCTCATAGCCGGCTGAGTCACCGGCAACCGCCCCGGCAACCGCCGCGATGATCACCGTCGTCAGGCTGACCCGGCCGGCCGAGGCCAGGAACCCGCCGGCCAGCAGCGCCGCCTCGCCGGGGACCACCAGCCCGACTAGCGCCGCCGACTCCGCGCACGCCAGCACCGCGATCAGCACGTACGCCCACGGGCTGCCCAGCCCGGACAGGGCGTGCAGGACGCTGCCCATCGCGGCTACTCCACCGCCCGCAGCCGGCCGGACGGTCCCGGGGTTTCCTCGCCGCTATCGGTTCCAGCCTCGCCGGCGGTTCCCGCCCCGGCAGCCGGCGGCTCGGGCGACTCGGCGGCCAGCGCCGCTGCCTCGAACGCCGCCAGCGCCGCCTCGCAGCGGGCCACCGCTGCCCGCGCCGGCTCCCGGCCCGGCGCGTCAAAGTAGTCTCTTGCCTCGATCTTGCCAAGCCAGCTCTGGAACCGGACCAGGTCGGCTTCGGACTCCTCCACCTCCGCGTAGGTGGCCCGCCCCCGGGCCCGCTCCATCTCCAGCTCGGCCAGCAACGCCGGCACCCGCTCGAGCACCTCGGCGTACTCGGCGTCCCGGGCCGCCCGGAACTCCGCCACGATCGATGCCTCCTGGGCCGGGTCATCCAGGGACAGCCGCAGGCACCGGCCCGTGCCCCCGGCCCGGCTGACCCGATCGAGCAGCCGGCTGACCTGCCGGGCGACCGGTTCGGTGGCCGGCAACAGGCACACCGACTGATGCAGGTACAGCCCGCCCAGCGAGCGCAGCTTGCGCCACACCTGCACCCGCAGGCTCGCGGGGGCCCCCGCCGTCGACACCGTCACCAGGAGCCACCGGTGGCCGTCCCCGGGATGTCCGGTCTTCCCGCCGCTGTCCATGGGTAAATGTTACATCCGTAACAACAGGATGTACAACCGTACTATCATCAAGGGCCTGCTCATCTCAGTCCGTGCAGAGCATGTCCCGGAAAACCGCGAAGTGCCGACTCCATCCGGAAAGTCGGCGCTTCCTGCAAACGACGACGCAGCGCCATGGCTGAACGCGCGTCAGGACCAGATGGCCCCGCGCCGCGCGGGCTCGTGGAGATCGCGGGCCCGGGAGGGTGGCCGCGCCCGCCGCCTGCCGGCACGGGAGCACGCTGGCCCGGCGGGATGGGTACGGTGGCCCAGTGCTCGCGCTCGTGCTGGTGGCCCTTTCGCTGGGCCTGTCGAATTTCGCCGCCGCGATCGGTATCGGCGTCGCCGGTGTCGACGCCCGGACCCGCGTGCGCGTCGGCGTGGTGTTCGGGATCTTCGAGGCTGGCATGCCGATCCTGGGCCTGGCGCTCGGGCATGGCCTGGCCAGCGCCCTCGGGCACGCCGCGCGCTGGGTCGGCGCTGGCTTGCTGATCGCCACCGGAGGGTACGGGCTCATCCAGGCCCTGCGCCCCGGTGCCGCCGGGGCATCCGGCCCGCCTGCGGACCAGCAGCAGCTCGGCCGGCTGCTCATCACCGGGATCGCGTTGAGCATCGACAATCTCGCGGTCGGCTTCGCGCGTCCAGGCGCAGCTTGATCCCGCAGGCGGCGGCGTAGGCGAATACGTCGGCCAGGGCGTGCAGCCGCCGGCCGACCGGGGTGGCATAGCCGCGGCCAGCCAGCAGTGGGCGGACCTGGCGCACCGCCCGGGTGATGGTGGAGCGGTCCACCCCGTACATCACCGCCAGCGCGGCGTGCGGGATCTGCAGCCGCAGCACCGCCAGGGTGACCAGCACCCGGTCGGTGAACACCAGGTCGTGGCGGCGGCCAGCGCCCTCGGCGCGCTGCCGGTCCCGGCCGCGGCGGCCGCGCAGGTCCGATTCCCGGCGGGCCTGCCAGGGCCCAGCCAGCTCGGCGACGACCCGGCCCAGGTGGCGACGGGAGATCCCGATGAAGGCAGAATGGCTCAAGGCCGCGCGAGCCCATGATCGCTTCGACACCGGCTCATGATCTTGCGCGGCCCTTCGTCATGGGCGGACCGACACGCCGAGATGATCAAACCTCATCCATGATCGCGCGCACCAAGTCGTTAGCACGGCGCGGGAAGGATGGCGCGCCAGGGCTCTGTCTGCCCGAACTTGGAGCCTGGCGGGGGCGGGCTGACGCCCCAGCCGGTGATGACCGTGCCGTCCTCGGAGACGTCGGTGGCGGTCTGCAGGATCCACCCGCTGGGGATCTTCGCCCCCTGCTTCTTCAGCGCCGTCTGAAGGTCCAGCATGCCGCATCTGGCCGTCCAGATGAAGGCGTGAGCGGAGCCGGACGAGGTGGTGGTGAGCGAGGTGCCGACCACCACGCTGCCGTCCTGACTGGTCGCAATGGCGCGGCTGAGCCCGCCGCCGAGACTGCCCAGATTGACCATCCCGGTGGAGGCGGTCCACCGGAAGGCAAGGTAGGGGCTGCCGACCTGCATCTCTCCAACGATCACCGTGCCGGCGGCGGAGATGCCACTCGCATCGCTGTTGCGATTGAAGACGGCATCGATGTCCTGGCAGTTACCTGCCGGCGTCGAGCGGTAGGCGTTCGTGGCTTGCTGCCCGAACATGTCGAGACCACCCGCCCCAGAGCCCGCCGCCACCGAGCCGTCCGCCGACAGATCAACCATGCTGAGCGGAGCTTGAAGCGCACTGCACGTCCCGCCTCCAAAGCTTCCGGTCTGCCCGGAGGTCTTCCACCAGGCGTTGCCGCCGGCGACCATCGTTCCGTCGTCGGTGACCGCATCGGCCTCGTTGCCGAACGTGCCCGCCTGGAGCAACGGCAGCGCGACCATCCCCTGCGCCGCCGTCCACCGGTACGCCCGGGGGGTCCCGCTCGCGTCAG
>Ga0070708_100004241_pt1 | contig 11262 bp, 10 predicted proteins | sample KBSK5503metaG_FD_65469 | JGI IMG/M metagenome (GOLD analysis project Ga0070708, IMG submission 65469) | Corn, switchgrass and miscanthus rhizosphere microbial communities from Kellogg Biological Station, Michigan, USA - KBS K5-50-3 metaG | ecosystem: Host-associated > Plants > Roots >...
GACGTCTTGGCGAGGGCATAGCCCTCCCGCTCGTAGAACCGGTGCGCGCCTTCACGCGTCGTCCGCGAGCCGACCCGGAGCTTGACTGCGCCCCGCTCGCGAGCCCAGAGCTCCGCCTCTGACATGAGCGCGCCACCGATCCCGCGGCCCCGGCGGCGCTCGTCGACCACGAGCGCTATGATCTGCGCTTCCTGGTCCGCCACGAGCGTCCGCCGCAGCTCGACGTGGATCCACGCGATGACGCCGCCCGCATCCTCCGCCACCATAGCCGCGGCGTCGCCAAGTCCGAGCACGCGGGGGATCCGCTCGGCGAGCTGTGTCTCGGTGGATGGGTAGCCCAGCTGCGTCGCGAGCGTAGCCACGGCCCGCGCGTCCTGAACGCGCATCGGGCGGATGACGGGTTTGGTCATCTCTCTCCTGGATCGGCCGGCACGGGCTCGCCTGCGCCCACGGAGGCTGTCGCGCCGGCCCGGCGCCCGAGCTCGGTGATCGTCAGCTCGGCGTTCCGCAGGCGCTCCTCGCAGGCCGCGTGGATGCGCAGGCCCTCGCGGTAGAGCGCGATGCTCTCCTCGAGGCCGACGCTTCCCGCCTCCAGCGCGGCAACGATGCGCTGGAGCTCTGCGACGAGCTCGTCAAACGGCCGCTCGGCGAGCTCCGCGTCGCTGATCGACTCCGCCTGCGTCACCGCAGCAGCTCCTCGCCGCCGTCGCTCCGTGCCTTCTCGACCCTCGTGCCGAGCAGGCCTCGCGCGATCACCACCTCGAGTCGCTCGCCGACCGGGGCCTGGGCCGGTTCGCGGACGATCGTCCCATCCGCGAGGCGCGCGACCGCATACCCGCGGGCGAGCGTGGCGGCGGGGCCGAGCGCACGAAGACCGTCGCGCACGCCGTCGAGCGTGGCCCGATGGCGCTCGAGTCGAGCGGTCAGCGCCCGGTCGCCTCGGTCGACCAGGTCAGCGATGCGCTGCCTGGCGGCGCCGAGGTCCGGTGCCGCACTCACGAGCGCGCGGGCCTCGGCGACGAGCTGGCGACGCCTCTGCGCAGCGCCTCCGAGGAGCGCGCTGGATGCGCGATCTCGCAAGCGGTCGAGGATGGCAGGTAGCTGCGTGCCGTCCGGGACCGCCAGCTCGGCGGCCGCCGACGGGGTAGGCGCGCGGACGTCGGCCACGAAATCGGCCAGCGTCACGTCGCTCTCGTGCCCGACGCCCACTACCACCGGAACGGGAGACGTCACCAGCGTGCGGACCACGCGCTCGTCATTGAAAGCCCACAGATCCTCGAGCGAACCCCCGCCACGCGCCAGGATGACGAGGTCGATACCTCGCTGAGCGAATACGCGCTTCAGCGCCACCACCACCGCCGGTGAAGCGGCCTCGCCCTGGACCACGGTCGGCGAGAGGACGAGCTCGACGAGCGGATATCGGCGCCGGACGACGTTGCGAATGTCCTGCCACACCGCTCCGACCGGCGAGGTAACCACCCCGATTCGTCGCGGCCAGCGAGGCAGCGGCCGCTTGCGGTCCTGGTCGAAGAGCCCCTCATTCGCCAGGCGCGCGCGGAGCTGCTCGTAGCGGGCGTGCAGGTCGCCCGCGCCCGCCGGCGTGATCGACTCGACATACAGCTGGTAGACGCCCTGTGGCTCGTAAGCGCGCACACGCCCGTGGCAGATGACCGCCATGCCGTGCTGCGGCCGCACTGCGGAGCGGGCCAGCTCCTCGCGGAAGATCACCGCGCGGACCTGGGACGCCGAGTCCTTCAGGGTGAAGAAGCAATGCCCGGATGGCGGAAATGACGGCGTCGAGATCTCGCCTTCCACCCAGACATTGGCCAGGGTTGGATCGCCATCCAGCAACGCTCGCACGCGGCGATTGAGATCGGTGACGCGCAGGATGCGGGGCGGCAGGGTGCTCGCCTGCCAGAGGGTTGGCCGCTCTGGAGCAAAGTCAGCCATCTGCGGGGGCCGCCATCGGTCAATCCTAGACCCGGGTGACGTACTCGCCGTTTCGGGTGTCGACCCGAATCGTGTCGCCCTCGCTGACGAAAAGCGGAACCTGGACGACCAGGCCTGTCTCCAGCGTGGCGGGCTTCTTAGCGCCGGTCGCGGTGTCGCCGGCAAATCCGCGTTCGGTCGAGGTCACCCGCAGGTCCACCGCGACAGGCACGTCCACCCCCAGCACCTCGCCTTCGTGGCTCGAGACGAAGACGTCGGCGTTCTCTTTCAGGTACAGCCGATCGTCGCCGATCATCGCAGCGCCCACCGCGATCTGGTCGTACGTCTCGGTATCCATGAAGTGGTACACGCCGCCGTCGTGGTAGAGGTACTGGACCTTGCGCTGCTCGACGCGCGCCCGCGGCCAGCGTGTTCCGGCCTGGAATGTGCGCTCGACGATGTCGCCCTTGCGGACGTTCTGCAGCTTCATGCGGACCTGCGCCGATCCGCGCGCCATCTTGATGTGGGTCCAGTCGAGGACCTTCATCAGCTGTCCGTCCAGCTCGATGATGATCCCCTTCTTGACGTCACCGGTGCTGATCATGGACGCGTCGGCCCTCCCTGATCGCGCGTCATACCGCCGGACACTCCGCGTTTGCCTTGGCGATGTTGGCCTCTTGTTGTGCCAGGGTCCTCGCGAAGTAATGGGATCCGTCGCGCGTACCGCCCGGGCAGGCTGCCACGAAGTAGTAGTAGCCCGTAGCGGTGTTCGCGTTGGCCACCGCCGTGAGCGACGCAAGACCCGGAGCGGCGATGGGCGACGGTGGCAGGCCGGCGTTGAGGTAGGTCTGGTAGCGGGCCAGCTGGGCCGGCAGCGAAACCTCCGCACCCCCGGTCTGCAGCGGCGCCCACCAGTTGATGCCGGCCCAGCCGCTCGGGGGGACAACCTTGTCGCCCGTGAGGTACGTCTTGGTGGCCAGGCCGTACTGCAGGGTCGGGTCGGCATTGAGGATGCCGGCAGTCTCATTGGTGTTCAGGCGGTTGAGGTAGACGCCCGCGATGAGCGGACGCTCCGAGGCCTTGACCGCCTCGCGCTCGACGATGCTGGCCAAGATGACGGCCTGGTCGAGCGTCATGGGCTTGCCACCGACCGTCTTCTTGGCGATCTGCGCCCGAATGGCCGCGATACGCGCCTTGAAGGTATCGAGCAGCTTCTCCACCAGGGCTCGCGCCGTGGTGTTGGCGTCGACGCGGTACGTGTCCGGGAAGAGGTAGCCCTCCAGCGAGCGGGAGGCAGGCAGGTTGCCGAAGAAGTCGTACTTGGCCAGCAGATCGGCCGGCGGATCTCGTACGAGACCCACGAAATCGTCGAGATTCATGGTCAGCTTCGTGGTGGACAGATAGCCCACGATCTGCTCCACCCGCCAACCCTCTCGTATACGGATGGTGAGCTCCTGCCCCTTCTCCTGCCGCAGGGCAGCCACGATCGCCGAAGGCGTGAGCGATGGCGAAAGGTCGTAGTCGCCCGCCTGCAGGTCTCCCTCGCGGCCGGCCTCGATCACCCAGTACTGGAACGCGAGCTCGCTGCGAACGAGGCCCTGCTCGAATAGCTGGTGTCCGATCTCGGTGTCGTTGGCCCCGGTCTTGACCTTGATCGTGACCCGCGCGGTGCTGCCGCTCGCAGGGGTGTCGGCGATTGCAGACGGCTGGTACCAGCGCACGAAGTCGAGGACGATCCCCTGCTTGATGGCGCCGGGGTTGGCCTCGACCCAGGACATCAGCCTTGGCGCGAATGCCAGAAAACCGATGAAGATGAGGAAGGCCGCCAGAGCGGCGACGCCGGCGAGCCAGAGGAGCAGCACGAGGGGCTGGAAGCTGCGCCGTGGGCGCTTTTCCGTCGACTGCCGCTGTGCTCGGAGTTCGCGAATGCGCTCACTGCGACGAGCGTCATCCTCCCAGCGGGCACGCGGTGAGTTGCTCATCCAGCCTCCTGGTGATCCGGCGCCTCGACTCGGGTCCGCTGCTGGCGCCGCGCGTCCAGGTAATCTTGCAGGATCAGGCGAGCCGCCGCCGAGTCGATGTCGCCTCGCTTCCGCTGTGGGCGTTCGCCAGCCGCGGCGAACTGTTCGCCCGCCTCCCAGCTCGTGAGGCGCTCGTCCACGTAGACGACCTCCAGCCCAGCCTCTGCAAGCTGGTCGCCGAAGCGGCGCACCACCTTAGCCTGTGGGCCCTCGCTGCCGTCCATGTTGCGGGGCAGACCCACGATCACGTACGCGGCTCGCTCTGCTCGCGCGAATGCCACGAAAGGACCGATGTCGCCGCCCCGTGCCGCCTTGATGGCAGGGCGCGAAAAGGCCTGGCCGATCTCGGTGTCAGCGACGGCCACGCCGATTCGCCGCGTGCCGTAGTCGAAAGAGATCACCCGGCTCACGAGGCGCTGGCCACGGGCACTGGTGACGCGGACGGGGTGGGCGCCTGCACCGAGATGTCGATCCGGAAGGGAAGGCGCGGAACGGCGTTCACCCAGCCTGGCCAGAAATCGACCTTTGCGGTTCCGACGTCGGCGAGGGCAGCCGCAGCATCGTCCCCGGAGAGGCCGCCAATGCGGCGTTTGAGCTCGTCGTAATCCAGCCGACGGGTCACGGCTCCCCGAGCGGTGACCGTGGCAGAGACCAGATCACCCAGCTGCTGGGGATCGGCGACGCTGGCCATGACGCTGTCGGGGACCAGCATCGTGCCGTTGGGCAGTGTCTTGGTGTCGGCGCTCAAGCGGTCGCTCGCCGCCTGGCTGACCTGATCGGCGGTCACATAGCGGCGGTCGTAGGTCAGGTTTCCGGTGAGCTGGAAGGTAGGTTTGTCCTTGGTGCCAACGAGGCCCGCGGGAACCGTCACCTGCGGCCCCTGCGGCTGAGACGGCGGGGCGTAGGTGCGCTCAGGATGACTGGCGAGCTGCGTGTCGAGCTGCGTGGCGAGCGCCTGCTTGACGCGTGCTACCAGGCCGTCGACGTCGCTCTGGGACACCTGAGGACCGGTCTTGGACGTCCCGCCGGAGGTCGAGTGCTGATTGTCCACGCGTGGGCCGATCTGGGGGAATCCCGAGCTCAGCTGATCGTCCAGGGACTTGTCCACGACCCTGTTGATGGCGTGCGCTGCGACGTTCCCGCCGATGCCTGCTGCGGTGGCGGTGACGTCCACCGACTTTCGGCCCGCGAAGAAGAACCCGGTCGCGGGAACCACGACGTTCTTGTTGGTCGCGAAGACCTGGTCGCCGGCGGCGACTGCAGTTCCCTTGGGGACCTGGACGGAGTCGCTGCTGTAGTTGAGGAAGGTCACGGTGCCCGTCGCTCGGGCGGTCCCGACGCTGTAGGTTCCCGTCGCATTGCCGGTCATCGTGGTCTGCAGGCTCCCCGTGTCCGGTTCCGCGGGCATCGTCACCACGTAGTTCACCGGACCCACCGACGCGACTGACGGGGTGATCCGGACGGTCGCGGAGGGCAGCACCGCAGCAACGAGGGCCGCAAGGACCAGCACCGTCGCGACTATCGCGATCAACCCGCCGCGGCTCGTCCGCGCTAATCGCGCCGATCTCCGCAGGGCCCGTCCGATGGCAGGAGCAGCGCCCGCCGCGCCCGCGACCTCGGAGGGCCCGGGCGGCCGAGCGACGGGAACCACCTGCGTGTCCTCCATCCGCGAGAGACCGGGGCCGCGATCCACCGCGGCCGCCGGAGAGCCATGGACGTCAGCCGGGAGACCGGTGACCACAGGCATGGCAGGCGGGCTCGCCGCCTCCCCGCGGACGACATGGATCGCCGCCAGGGGGCGAGGCGTTGGCTGGACCACGGGATCGCCGCCGGCGACGTCCGCCTGTGCCTCCGCGATGGAAGCGAAGGCCGGGATGCCTGCCTCGGCGGCCAGCGCGCGGGCGGCGGGATCGGCCACGAGACTGAGTTGCCGCCCCACCTCGTTCGCGTGCCGCGCGAGCAGGCGTAGCCCGATCGCACTCGAGGTGGCTTTCGACCTGCCCGGCGCAACGAGCACCAGTCGCGGCAGCTCTGACTCCCGAACCCGGCGAACGACCGAGGGGATCTCATCATCGGGCTCGAGGTAGAGGATCTGGGCCTCGCCCTCGGCGCTCGTCTCGGCCATTCGCCTAGAGGTCCATTGCCCGAACGGCGTCACGCATGGCCCGCTCCACCGCCGTCGCCTGCGAATCCAGGATCAGGCCCTGATGAGCCAACGCCATCGGCGTCACATCCTGCCGCGTGACGAGCATGCCCGTCGTGTCGCGAAGCCCGGCGACGTCATCCGGAGCCAGCGGCCGCAGCTCGGGGCGTCGCGCGAAGGGGAGCCGGCGCCACCAGGTATCGCCCGCCAAAGCCGCCGTGATCTGCGGCAGCCGCGCGCCGCCGCCACACAGGAAGATCCGCGCAGGCAACAGCTCACCCTCCGCCAGGTCGCCGATCATCAGCTCGATGCCGTCTAGCCAGACTGAAGCGTCGGCCTGAAGGGCTGCCTCCAGCTCGTCACGCGGCATGGCGGCCTCGGGAAGCTCGTCCCCGTCGGCTGCGGCAACTTTCAAGGCCTCGGCACGGGCGAAGGTCAGCCCGAATCGCTCGGCGAGACCCTTGGTGAAGGCGCGCCCGCCCAGCGCGAGCATCTTGGTGCCCGCAATGCCCCCGTGTCGGACGAGCGCCACGTCGGTTGTCCCGCCCCCTACGTCGATGAAGACCGCGCCGGTATCCCCCAGCTCCCCGGGTGCCAGGCACGTCGCCACGGCGTATGGCTCGGCTATCACGCCCAACAGCTGAAGTCGGAGCGCCGCGGCCACCGATTGCAGCGCACCGAGGTGGACCATGGGCGCGAACGCGTTGAAGATCGAGAGCTCGAGGTGAGCTCCGGTGAATCCGATGGGGTTGCTCACAGGGTATCCGTCGATCTTGAGCTCGACGATGGCGGCATGGACCAGCCGCACGTCAAGCCGATCGATGCCGCTCTCCCAGCCGATGCGCCGCTCGGCGTCACGCAGTGCGTCATCCTGCACGCGCTCGACGACCTTCTCGAGTTCGGCCTCGTCGAGTGGACGCCGCGGGTCCGAGCGGCGTGCTGCAAGCGACGCGGTCGTCCCTTTGACGAGCTCGCCGGCGATCCCGATCACCACGCTTCGCGGCTCGACACCCGACATCTCTCGCGCCAGCGCCAGCGCCCGAGACGTGTTCTCGACCACCGCATCGATGTCGGTGACCGTGCCGGACTGCATGTGGGTCAAGCCTTGCCGCTGCCGGCCGACACCCCGAACCGCACCGATCAGCGTTCCGTCGGGGCCCGGTTCAGGGGTCACCACCAGCGCCTTGGCGAATTCGGTGCCGATGTCGAGCGCGGCGATCGGCGCCGGACCGCCGTTCGAGGCGCGATGACTGCCCGGCAGCCACCCCGCAACGCGTCCCAGCAGGCTTTGCATTCGGGCCCTCCGCCTGCGCCAGCTCAGCCCGACTCGAGCTGCGCCAGGCTCTCGAGCGCCAGTCGGCCGGCCTCGCGCAGCGCGTCGTCGAGGCGGGCGGGCTCGCGGCCGCCCGCCTGTGCCAGGTCCGCACGGCCACCACCGCCCCCGCCCATGATCGGCGCCGCGGCGCGCACGATGGTCGCGCTGTCGAAGCCCTCACCAACCAGGTCCCGGCTGGCCGCCACCAGCAGCGTTGCTTGGCCACCTCGGTCTCCTGCCGCGACGAGCACGAAGCGACCGGTCGCGGAACGCAGGTCATCTGCGAGCGCTCGGAGCGTCACTGCGTCGGCTTCCGGATAGCGCTCGATCACCACGCGCGTATCGCCGGCCAGCTGCGCCCCTTCGAGCGCCTGAGCTGCATCGAGCCTGGGCGTTCCAGAGGTGCCCGGTCGTCCGTCGCGTCCCCCACGTTCCGCCTCGCGGAGCCGCGCCAGCAGCGCCTCGATGCGGGCCGGCACGTTCTCGTCGCGCTCACCCAACAGCTGCGCGGCGGTATGCAGCGCCTCCAGGCGGTTGGCAACCAGCTCCTCCGCCGCCTCACCCGTCACGGCTTCGATCCGCCGCAGCCCGGCGCCGACGCTCGCCTCGGACAGGATGCGCAACGAACCGATCTGGCCAGTGGTTGCGACGTGCGTACCCCCGCACAGCTCCTTGCTGTAGCCATCGACCTGGACGACGCGAACCGACTCGGGCACGTACTTCTCGCCAAAGAACATGTCCGCGCCGAGCTCCTGGGCGTCGCTCAGGCTCATCCAGGCGGGTGTCACGTTCAGGTCGCGGCGAATCTGCGCGTTGACGCGCCGCTCGACCTCGCGGAGCGTCTCTCGGGGAGTTGGGGCGCTGGCCGGGAAGTCGAAGCGGAGCCCGTCCGGGCCGACCCAGCTCCCAGCCTGCTTTGCCTGCTCGCCGATGGCGTCCCGCAGCGCCCGATGGAGCAGATGCGTCCCGGTATGGTTCCGTGCCGCCCCCCAGCGGGCGCGCTCGTCGACGCGCGCCTCGACCACGTCACCCGTCGCTAACTCGCCCTCGATCCTTCCGACATGCACGATCGCCGTCCCCATGCGCTGGGTGTCGTCGACGCTCATCCGTCCGCGTGGACCGATGAGCTCGCCGCGATCGCCCACCTGACCTCCACCCTCGGCGTAGAAGGGCGTGCGCTCGAGGACGACCAGCGCCGGCTCCTCACCTGCTCCTGTATGACGAAAGCCCGTGACCTCGATTCCGTCGTCCCGCGTCTCGTTCGGGTAACCGATGAACTCGCTCGGCAGCTTCGATAGCTCCTCGTCAACGGGCAGCGCCGCCTTTCGCACGGCGCGCGAGCGGTCGCGTTGCTCGCGCATGGCCGCCTCGAAGCCCTCGCGGTCGACGCCGACACCCGCGTCCGCTGCGATCTCGACCGTCAGGTCGATGGGAAACCCGAAGGTGTCGTGCAGGCGGAACGCATCGGCTCCGCCGATGGTGCCGCCCTTGCCAGCGGCATCGACCAGCTGAGCGAGACGTTCGCTGCCCGCCTCGAGCGTGCGTGAGAACTTGCGCTCCTCCGCCTCGACGCCGGCCAGGATCTCCCCTCGCCGCTCCGCGAGCTGCGGGTACGCGTCGCCCATGATGTCGACGACCACCGCGCACGTCTCCGACAGGAAGGGCCGGTCAATGCCCATCAGCCGGCCGTGCCGAACCGCCCGACGCATGATCCGGCGCAGGACGTAACCCGCACCGTCGTTAGCCGGAGCGACTCCTTCGCCAATCAGGAAGGTCATGGCCCGCGAGTGGTCCGCGACCACCTGATAGCTGAATCGCTCGCTCTCGACCGTGTCCGGATCGTGACCGATGAACTGCGCAAGCCGCTCGATGATGGGCACGAACAGATCTGTCTTGTAGTTCGAGTCGACGCCCTGGATGATCGAGGTCGTCCGCTCAAGGCCCATCCCGGTGTCCACGCTCTTGAACGGCAGTGGCGTCAGCGTCCCGTCGGCGGCGCGGTCGTACTGCATGAAGACCAGGTTCCAGAACTCGAGATAGCGAGGGCACGTCTCGGAGTGATCAGGGATGCAGTCGGGGCCCTCGCTGAACTCGGCGCCACGGTCGTAGTGGATCTCGCTACACGGCCCACACGGCCCGGTCTCGGCCATCTGCCAGAAGTTGTGATCATCCCCGACCGCGATATTCCCCCAGCGCGCGATGCGCTCGACGGGCAGGCCGATCTCCTGCGTCCAGATCTGGAACGCCTCCTCGTCATCGGTATAGATCGTGGCCGCCAGGCGCTCCTGGGGGATGGCCAGGTCTTTGGTAAGGAACTCCCATGCCCAGCCGATGGCCTCGCGCTTGAAGTAGTCACCAAAGCTCCAGTTGCCGAGCATCTCGAACAGCGTCTGGTGGCGCGGTGTGCGGCCGACCTCCTCGAAGTCGTTGTGCTTGCCGGCTACCCGGAGGCAGGGCTGTGCATCGACCGCCCGGCTGTACCCACGCTTCTCCTCACCGGTCAGTACGCGCTTGAACTGGACCATGCCGGAATTGACGAAGAGCAGGGTGGGGTCGTCGCGGGCAAGCAAAGGTGCGGCCGGCACCCTTGTGTGACCACGCGCCTCAAAGAAGCGCTGAAATCGTTCGCGGAGCTCGGCTGCGGGGATCGACTGCATCGGACTACCGGTCGGCACGCGCCGATTCACCAAGAGAGCCGGCGGCTACCGGCTCCCGTCAGTATCGATGAATGCGGGAGCGTCTCAGGACTCGGCGGCCCCCAGCTCGCCACCCGCGGGAGCAGACTCGGAACCGGGGGAGCCGAGCATCCCGGCGCGCGCGATCTCCGCGGCCGCGCGGCCTTCGCTGATCGCGTCGCCAATGGCCGTGCGGCGGTCATCAACGAATTCGCCCACCTGTTCGCGCAATCGCTCACCCGTGTCGGGTGCGAGGAGGAGTCCGATGGCCGCCCCCACCAGACCGCCAATTACCACTCCGGCGAGGAAGCTGCCGAGCCCGGAATCTCTCATTTGCCTTCCGTCACCTCTGTGCGTCCGATGATTCTACGCATCGCGGCCCCTATGCGGGTGGAGGCTCCGTCGGTGCCAGGGCGGCGAGCAGCACGGTGGCGAGCATCGCGATCTGAGCGGCGGCCGACGCAGCCACCGGCTCGAAGCTGCCGATCCGGAGCAGATCCATCCCCAGCCGCCGCCCGACCTCATTGCCCGCCACCGTGCCGGCCAGCGCGGCTATCGCCAGGACCGGGACGAGCGGGCCCCAGCGCCCGCGAATGGCGATGAAGACGAAGAGGTTGATGCCGGCGGTGAAGGCGACCAGGATCAGCCAGGCGATCATGCCGCCGTGGCAGCGTCCCGATGGGCGATCCGGCCACCGCCGAGGCATTCGTCGCCCTCATACAGCACCGCGGCCTGACCGGGCGCCGGCGCCCACACCGGCTCGGCCGTCTCCACCAGCAGCCCGTCCGCGCCTCGCAACGTTATCGAGCAGGCTACGTCCGGAGCTCGGTGGCGAATTCGCACGCGGGCCTCGAAGCGCTCCGCGGGCGGTTCCCCGGCGACGAAATGGCGATCCGTCACCACAAACTGCGACTGAGCGATCTCATCCCGCGCGCCTATCACCACCGTGTTCGAGGCGGGCCTGATCTCGCGCACGTAGACCGCCTCCCCCAGCGCGACTCCCAGGCCGTGGCGTTGGCCGACGGTGTAATGCGCGTATCCGGTGTGGGTCCCGACCGTCGCGCCCTGTGCGTCCAGAATCGGCCCCGGCTCGCCCGCGTAACCGCGCCGCTCCTCCAGGAGGGCCCGATAGTCGCCGGCCGGTACGAAGCAGATCTCCTGCGACTCCGGCTTGGCGGC
>Ga0070708_100004242_pt1 | contig 11261 bp, 10 predicted proteins | sample KBSK5503metaG_FD_65469 | JGI IMG/M metagenome (GOLD analysis project Ga0070708, IMG submission 65469) | Corn, switchgrass and miscanthus rhizosphere microbial communities from Kellogg Biological Station, Michigan, USA - KBS K5-50-3 metaG | ecosystem: Host-associated > Plants > Roots >...
CGGCGGGCAACGCCCCCATGTTCCTCCCCACCGACCAGCGTGGCGTGTACGCCGCCGACATCGCCTTCGATCAGGCCGGCTTCTGGCAGGTGAAGGTGACGGCCGAACTGGGCGGCACCAAGGCCAGCGCCACCACCGACTTCAAGGTCCTGCCCCGCCACGACGTTCCCGCCCCGGGCGACCCCGCCGTCCCATCGGAGAACCTGACCGTCTCCACGCCCGGAGCGCCGCCCGAGGCGATCGACTCCCGGGCCAGCGCCACGGTCCCTGTCCCCGACGCCGAGCTCCACCAGACGACCGTGGCCCAGGCGCTACGGGAGAAGCGCCCGGTCGTCCTCGTGATCTCCACGCCCACGTTCTGCGTGTCCCTGTTCTGCGGGCCCATCACCGAGATGGCCGCTGAGCTGAGCAAGGACTACGCCAACCGGGCCCGGTTCATCCACATCGAGGTCTGGAAGAACTATGAGGACAAGGCGCTCAACGACGCCGCCAAGGAGTGGATCGCCCGAGGGCAGGACATCAACGAGCCCTGGGTCTTCCTCATCGGCGCCGACGGGAAGATCGTCAGCCGGCTGGACAACGTCGCCACCCGGGGCGAGATCGAACCCTGGCTCAAGCAGCTTCCCCTGATGAAGGGCTGAGCGGTCAGGGGAAGAACAGGCGGTTGATGGTCGCCTCGAGCTGGACCTCGGTGAACTCGCCGTCCTTTTGCTCGAGCAGGGTGCCCTTGGGCGAGATGAACACCGTCGTCGGCATGTGCACCAGCCCGTAGTCGAGGGCGACGCCGTTCTCCGGGTCCCAGCCGGCGCCGTAGGTGACCCCGGCCCTGGCCAGCGCCTGCTGCGCCCCCGCCCGGGTGTCGTTGAAGGTGACGCCGACGAAGGCGACCTTGCCCCCGAACCGCTGTGAGACCGCCTCGAAGCCGGGCAACTCCCGCAGGCAGGGCGGGCACCACGAGCCGAAGAAATTGAGGACGACGGGCTTGCCCTGAAGCTTCTCCAGCGAGACGGCCGGCCGGCCCGGACGGACGTCGTCGAGGGTGAAGAGCTTGGCTCCGCCGGCCAGCTTGATGGTCCCCGGAGTCTGGCTCAAGTGGTCGGAGGTGGCCACGCCCGCGCCCACTGCCGCGCCTGTGAGCACCAAGGCGCCGAGACCCCACCACAGCAGTCGGCGGCGCCGGCGCTTTGGATCTCGGGGCACAACCGGTTCAGTGAGCAACTCGCCCCCACCCTCAGCGAGACCTGGTGGACGCCGGCCCAGCTTCATCACAGCATCAGACTAGGGCTGCTGGCGGGGCCTGCGGCGGCACTGTCCTCTGTTCCGCCAGAGCAACTCCCTCGCTGCGCTCGGGGCTCTGGCGGCTAGGCGTGGAGGTTTCTACGGATCCCCTCCAGCGAGACCTCGCCGGTCTGATCGGCGGTGCAGTGCCGGCACGGCTCGACGTGGAGCCACGACCGCAGGACCCGGGTGTCATCCTCGTTCAGGCCGACGGCGAAGGCCCCCGAAGACGGCTCCACCTCGAGGCGGTAATAGGGCGTCCACTCACTCTCGGGTGAGGGCATGTCGAGGCGGGTGCCTCGGGGCACGCGGCGGAATCGCATACGGCCGGGCTCGAAGATCCAGATGCTGTGGCAGGACTCGAGGATCCGCAGGGTTGTCCCGCCGATCTCGATCTCCTCCACCGCGACCGTCGACACCTCAGGCGCTTCCGGCTCGATCTCGTTCTCGTAGAGCACCACACGGCCTCCGTGTTGCAGTCGGTTACCCACCACTTCGTGGGCCGAGGCGTCCCTACGACGACGTCTGCTGCGATTGGCGCACGAGCCCGTGCCCGACACGACGATGCTGGTTCCGCCGGCCGACAACTGACAGCGTCCGCCGCAGTCATCATGGCCGGTCCACACGACGAATGTTGCACGCTCGGATTGCGGTTGCGTGACACTTTGGAACCGGGACGGCCCTGGCATCGTAGCCGAGGTGGTCAAATCCCCCAAACAATCACAATTGCCGCTTAATTACACCACTCAGAGCGGCGCGTAACGGGGAGCGTAGGACGCCTTCCCGACCGGGGTGAAGGTCTTGCTCCCGTCACTGGTGGGGACTGAGAGCTTCTGGCCGTTGCGGGTGAACTGCACGCCGATCACGCCGGCCAGGCTGGTCGCCGTGTAGACGATCTGGGCCAGCGCCATGGTCACTTCCTCGATCCCGTCCCCCTCGGCCGGAGCCCCGTTGAGGTCGATGGTGGCGATGCCAGCGTCCGTCGAGGCTGAGAGCACGGTCGTACCGTGGTTCACCAGGCTGCGCAGGCCGTGGCGGATCTCATCCTCCCGGGGCCCGCTGAACAGCTGCCTCACCAGTTTCTCGACGGTGGCCGGGTACTCGACCAGGCGCTGCACCTGGACGAGCCGCTCGGCCCCGAAGAAATAGACGGCGACCTGCGACGTCGACCCGGGCGGCGACGTGACCGTGGTCGTCACGGGGTTGGCGGCCAGGAGGTCGGCGGGGACGGCGCTGAGCGCCCGGGGCTGGTCGTCGGTCGGGGCACCGCAGCCGACCGCGAGCGCCAGCAATGCCCCCGCCAGCGAAAGGGCGACAACCCGCCTCATCGGGGGTTCCCGTTGAGGGGGAGCTCGACGACGAACCGGGCGCCCACTCCGTCCGGCCCGTCCTCCACCCAGACCCGCCCTCCATGGAGGCGGACGTGCTCGGCCACCAGCGACAAGCCCAGGCCCGAACCCTGTCCCCCGGCCCGGCGCCGGCCCGACACCGAGCCCCGGAAGAAGCGGTCGAAGACGCGCTGGCGCTCCTCGGGGGCCACGCCCGGCCCGGCGTCCTCCACCGCGACCCGAGCCACCGAACGGTCTCGTACCAGCGACACTCGGGTGGCTCCCTCGCCGTAATGGGCGGCGTTCTCCACCAGGTTGGCGATCACCCGCTCCAGGCGGCGCTTGTCGGCCCACACCGTGAGCCCGTCGGCCCCGGGGGCCGCCTCCAGCTGCAGATCGGGGCCGGCTGAAGACTCCAGGGCCCGGGCGACGAGCTCGGCCAGACGCACCTCCTCGAGGTGGAGGTGGCTGACCCCGGCGTCGGAGCGGGAGATCTCCAGCAGATCCTCGACCAGGCGCTGGAAGCGGGCCACATCGCCGGTGAGAAGGTCGAGGGCGGCCTGGGCGCGCTCCGACAGCTCCTCCCGCCGGGAGGCCAGGACCTGGGCGGCGGTGGCCAAGGTGGTGAGCGGGGAGCGGAGCTCGTGGCTCACGTCGCTGGCGAAACGGGCGTCGCGCTCGATCCGGGCCTGGAGGGCGTCGGCCATGGAGTTGAACGACAGCGCCAGGGTGGCCAGGTCGGGGTCCTCGATGGTCGGCAGCCGGGTCTCGAGCCGGCCCCCGGCGATGGCCGCCGCCGCATGGGCCACCTCCGCCACTGGCCGCATGAGCCGGGTGCTGGCCCACCGGCCGACGGCCGCCCCGGCCACCGTGGTGGCCATGCCCGCTCCGAGCAGGGCCACGGCCAGGAAGCGGAGCGTGCGGTTGAGCGCGTCGAAGGGGAAGACCTCGAAGTACTGGGCGTTGACCAGAGGCAGGGGCACCCCGATGGCCAGGAACGTTGCGCCCGTCACCTTGTAGGCCTGCTCGGACGGGTGTCCTTTGCCCACCGCCTGGCGCAGCGCCGCCGGCAGGTTGTCCGACTGTCCTTCGTCGACGAGCGGAGCGCTAGAGAACCAGCCGTCCTGGTAGTGGACGACCGAGGGGGAACCCTGGGGGTTCTGGAGGGAGGCCAGGATCCGGGGGATGTTGGGATCGGCCGCCCGCAGGCCGTCCCGGGTCTGGCGGGCGTTGATATAGGCCTCCCGGGTGGCGGCTGACTCGCCCTGCTGCACCAGGTAGTTGCGGACCAGCCCGTAGCTGACGCTGGATAGGGCCACGGACAGGAGCAGGGCGCCGAAGGCGAAAGCCAGCGTGACCCGGGTCCGCAATCCGAGGTGCCGTCGGAGCCGGGGACCGTACGGGTCGAGGGCGTCCCACTCACCCTCGCTCACGCTCATGAAAAACCCTCCTTGAAGACAACTGCCTTCAGGGGAGGTATGCGGTGGTGGTTCGGGCCGCAGCCCTGCCCCGAATAACGGTCATACCCTGGGGGAGCAGTCAAGTCTGCAGCTTGTAGCCCAGCCCCCGGGCGGTCACGACGTAGCGGGGGTTGGCCGCGTCGGCCTCGACCTTCGTCCGCAGCCGGCGCACGTGAACATCGACCAGCCGCCCGTCGCCGAAGTAGTCGTAGCCCCACACCTTCTCCAGGAGCTGCTCCCGGGAAAAGACCCGCCCGGGACTGCCGGCCAGCTCGCAGAGGAGCCGGAACTCGGTCTTGGTGAGGCTGATGAGCTGGCCGCCCACCAGCACCTCCCCGGCGTCGGGGCGGATCTCGAGGTCGCCGAAGACGAGGGTGGCGGGACTCGAGTCGGTGCTGCGGGCCCGGCGGAGCAGAGCCCGGATCCGGGCCGAGAGCTCCTTGGGAACGAAGGGCTTGGTCACATAGTCGTCGGCCCCGGCTTCCAAACCGGCCACCACGTCGTGCGTGTCGGTCCGGGCCGTGACCATCACGATGGGGACGTCGCTGGAGCGCCGGATGGACCGGCAGACCTCGAAGCCATCGATGCCGGGAAGCATCAGGTCGATGAGAACGACGTCGGCTGGCCGGCGGGCGAAGGCCTCCAGCGCCTCCTCACCACTGGCCGCCTCGATGACCGTGTAGCCCTCGTCCTCGAGCGCCAGGCGCATGGCGGCCTGGATCCGCTCGTCGTCCTCGACAGTCAGAATGCGCGCAGCCACACCCGAATCATGCCTGCTCCGGGGGGAGTTCGGGCGGCTACCGGCCCGGTTCTTCAGGAAATGGGCGAATCGCGGGGGTCTTCGACGCTCGGGGCTTCGTCCCCCAGGCCGAAGACGGTGTCGAGACCGGTGATCTCGAGGACGCGGGCGGCCATCTCGCTCGGGGAACGGACGGTGAACGTCCCGCCGGCTTGGCGGAGGTGGCGGTGGGCCCGCACCAGGAGGGAGAGGCCGGTCGAGTCGATGAACCGGACTCCCGACAGGTCGACGACCACCCGGGTGGCGTCGCCGATCGCCGACTCCAGGGCTTCCCAGACCGGCGGTGCACTGGCCAGGTCGATCTCGCCCGAGAGCAGCACCGTCCGCTCGGTACCACCGTCGGGCAGCACCTCGACCTCGAAGCGATCATCCATCACCTGGTGATACCCCGATTCTGTTTTAAAGACCGGGCGGCCGGGAAGCCTGGCCCCCAGGAGCGTCGGGCTGAGGCTCCGTGGCGACCGGGGACAAGCCGTCACGTCCCGGCCCGACGCTTCTGTTGCGGGCCCGTTCAATCGGACGGCTGCGGCCGGCACGACCGGCAGCGGCCCACGATGGCGAAGTGCCGGCGGTCGAGTTCGAAGCCGTGTTCCTCCTCCAGCATGGCGAACAGAGGCCGCAGCTTGGCGATCGGAACCTCCTGGACGCGCTCGCAATGCTCGCAGAAGAGGTGCTGGTGGGACTCGTCGGTGAGGTGGTAGACGGCCCGGCCATGACCCAGATGGACGTGGTCGACGACGCGAAGTTCCTCGAGAGCCTCGAGGGTGCGGTAGACGGTGGAGAGGTTGACGGAGGGGAAACGGGCCTGGACGGTCGAGGCGATCTCCTCGGCCGTCAAGTGGCTGCCCGCCCCCACCACGGCCTCCACGATGGCCTGGCGGCTCGCCGTCCGCCGGCCTCCGGCGGCCGTGAAGCGGGCCAGGATCTCCTCCACCGTCACCCCGGGCACGACTGCACTCTATCCGGTTCTGCAAGTTGTCTCTCTTGCAGTTTTTGGCAGTTACCTGAGCTGCTTACGGGTTGAACCAGGCGTCCTGGCCCATCTGGCGCCACACGTCGAGGGTGTCGGCCTCGGGCAGGATCCGCCAGTCGTGGACCTTGTAGGAGTGGAAGTACACCTCAGCCAGGATCCGGGGGTAGTCGTTCTCGAGGGTGCGGCGGGCCCGATCGAGCCATGCCGCCCGCTCGCCGGGCAGGGTGGGCTGGGCCCCCCACTCGCCCATCATCAACGGCTTGGGCCGCTGCGCTCCCCAGGCGTAGAACGACTTGTAGATCTCGTCGACGTACCGGTAGGCGCTGTCCGGGTAGAAGTTGTAGCCGTCGGCGCAGATCCAGTCGACGTAGTTGTCGCCCGGGTAGTACGTCTGGGCGTTACCGGTGTTGAAGGCGGAGGCGTTCGGGCACCAGACCCAGGCCACGTTGGTCGCTCCCCGCGCCACGAAGAGGTCGTGGATGTGTTGCCAGGCGGCGATGAAGTTGGCCGGCGACTGGGCGTAGGCGGCGTTGCGGGTGCCGTCCATCTCCCAGAACCAGCGGATGAACACCGGCCGGCCCAGCGCCTTGATGCCGTCGGCCCGGGCGGCGATGTAGGCGTCCTGGGTGCCGGCGGCGATCTGGTCGGCGTAGTACTTCCCCCACGAGATCATCGGAATGCGGCCGTTGTCGAAGTCCCACTGCTCCCGCCAGCCCGGGAAGACGTTGGGCCAAGGCTCGTAGTAGTGGTCGATGGCGACCTTGCGGCCAAGGGCGGCCTCGATCTCCCCCACGGCCGCCTGGTTGCCCGCCTGGGAGAAGTCGGCGGCCTGGGCGTGGACTCCGAACCAGGCCCCCGACAGGGGGGCGAGCAGGGCGTCGCGGATCGACGGCGGAGGCGGGGGGTCAACGGTGACCGACCGGCTGGCGGGGGTGGGGTCGGTGTTGTGGGCGGCATCGGTGGCCCGCACCTCGAAGGTGTGATCGCCCGGGGCCAGCCCGGTAGAGGAGAGGGGCGAAGTGCAGGCAGCGAAGGCGGCCCCGTCCCGGGCGCACTCGAAGGTCGAGTTCGCCTCGGTCGACGAGAACGTGAAGGTGGCCGTCGTCCCGGACACGCCAGCCGAGTCGATGATCGTGTCCGGCGGCGTGGTGTCGGCCACGGCGATGGTGGCCAGCGCCGGCGTCGGGTCGACATTGCCGGCGCCGTCGATGGCCCGCACCTCCAGGCCGTGCTGGCCCTCCGACAGGCCGGAGTACGACTTCGGCGAGGTACAGGCCAGGAAGGGGGCGGAGCCCCCGGCGGCGTCCAGGCGGCACTCGAAGGTCGAGCCCGGTTCGCTGGAGGAAAAGGCGAAGGAGGCCGTCGTCCCCGACACGCCGGCAGAATCAATGGTGGTGTCGGGCGGGGTGGTATCGGGTGGCGGGGAGCCCACCGTGACGACCAGCTGCGGCTGATTGGCGGCCGCTTCCCGGGACCAGAAGTAAGCCCCGTCGGCCGAGGCGGTGGCCAGGTCGAAGGTGTAGGTGCCCGGGCCCGGCACCAGGGCGGTCACGTCGTACTCCACGTAGGCCCCAGCCGTGATCTTTTTCCGGCCGCCCGTCGCCGGGCCCAAACGGGCGGGCCGGTTCGACCAGGTGATTCCGGTCTCCGCCCACGCATTGGCGGCCGGATACAGGACTGGGCTGTCGACCGTCGGGTTGGTCACGAAGAGGCGCAGCATCGTCTTCTGGGCCGGGCCGGTAAGGCCGGCCACGTCGAAGCGCACGAAGCTCTCCACCACCGGCTGGCCGTCGGCCCCGACGTTGGTGGCCGTCCCGAAGTTGGTGTCGGGCTGGGCCTGCTCCACCCGGGCATCGGCCACCGGGGCGAATGGCTGGGTACCGGCCGGCGGAGGCGGAGGCGGCTGCGGTTGCGAGCCGGTCGTCACCAACAGTTGGGGACGGTTGGCCGACGCTTCCCGGGAGGCGAAGGCGGCCCCATCGGTGGAGGTGCCCGCCAGGTCGAAGGAGTAGGTCCCGTTCCCGGTGACCAGCTTGGTGACGTCGAACTCGACGTAGGCGCCGGCGGCCAGCTTCCCCGCACCGGCGACGGCCGGGCCCGTGCGGGCCGGCTTGTTGGCCCAGGTGATGCCGGTCTCGGTCCAGACGTTGGTCGTCGAGAAGAGGGCGGGGCCTTTGGACGAGCCGTTGGTGACGAAGAGCCGCACAGCCGCCGCCGTCACCGCCTGGGTCAGTCCCGTGACGGAGAACCGGAGGTAACTCTCGAGCACTGGGGAGTTGTCGACGCCGAGGCTGGTGGTCTGGCCTTGATTGAGGGCCGGGCTGGCCTTGGCCACGGTGGCGTCGGCCTCGGGGGCCAGCGTGAGCGTCGCCGCCCCCGCGGGGCTGGGCGTCGTCACGGCGCTGAGGGCGGCGGCCAACACGAGCACGGCAAGGCCGGCGGCGCGGCGAGGCACCGAGCGGGTCATGCGGATCTCCCCGGGGTGGATTGAACTCACGAATTGTGGTCTTACTGACCACTCTGAGTGAAGAACGTAGGACGGGCGGTTTGCGTTACAGCGTCCGCTTCGGGCGGGTAGCGAACTCCCCGAACAACCCGCGCCGGGGCCCGGCCTCCCCGGTTGGAGCCGGCAGAGCCGGGCCTATGCTTCTTCGCGGGCTACGGAACATCGATGAGGAGGGCGTTGTGACCGAGGGAATGGGAGAGTCAGGGGGGGCGCCGGGTCCCCGGGGCCAGCCCGTCGGCCCCGGTATCGACGTCGACGTGCTGCCCGACGGCCAAGTGGAGGTCGTCGGCCCCACCAGCGACGACGACGGCGAAGCCGTCACCCAGCCGGCCAAGCTGATCCGCATTGCGTCGATGGTGCGCTCCATGCTGGAGGAAGTCCGCCACGCCGAGCTGGACGAGGCGGGCCGCAAGCTCCTCCGCCAGATCCACGAGCGGTCGCTCCATGCCCTGGAGGACGTCCTCTCTGACGACCTGCGAGCGGAGCTGGCCGACGTCGTGTTGCCCTTCACCGACGACACCCCGTCGGAGTCGGAGCTCCGGATCGCCCAGGCTCAGCTCGTCGGCTGGCTGCAGGGACTCTTCCAGGGCATCCAGGCCACCCTGTTCTCCCAGCAGATGCAGGCCCAGCAACAGATGGAACAGATGCGACGCCGGGCGCTGCCTCCCGGCGCTGTGCCTCCCGGGACTGGGCCGCTGGGCCCCGGGACCGGGCCGACCGGCTACCTCTAACGTGCCCGAAGAAGCGGCAGGCGACGTCGGGACGATCTGGTCTCCCGGCTCGTGGCGGGCCAAGCCGGCGGCCCAGCAACCGGTCTGGCCCGATCTGGACGCCCTCGAGGCCGCCCTCGACCGGATCCGGCGCCAGCCGCCCCTCGTCTTCGCCGGCGAAGCCCGTGCCCTCCAGGCCGCCCTGGCCGAGGTGGCGGCGGGCCGGGCCGTCCTCCTCCAGGCGGGGGACTGCGCCGAGTCCTTCGAGTTCTCGGCCAACTCCATCCGGGACAAGCTGCGGGTCATCCTCCAGATGGCCATCGTGCTCACCTACGGCGCCGGCGTCCCGGTCGTGAAAGTCGGGCGCATCGCCGGGCAGTTCGCCAAGCCCCGATCGTCGGCCACCGAGATCCGTGACGGCGTCGAACTGCCCTCCTTCAGGGGCCACATCGTGAACGACCCCGGGTTCACGGCCGAGGCCCGGGAGGCTGACCCCAGCCGGCTGGTCGACGCCTACCACCAGTCCACGGCCGCCCTCAACCTGCTGCGGGCCTTCACCAAAGGGGGGTTCGCCGACCTCGCCCAGGCCCATGCCTGGAACCAGGAGTTCGTGGCCCAGAGCCCCCAGGGCCGCAACTATGAGGTGCTGGCCGGCGAGATCGACCGGGCCTTGCGGTTCATGGGGGCCTGCGGCATCGACCTCGGTCGCGAGGCGCAGCTGCACCAGGTCGACTTCTACACCTCCCACGAGGCCCTCCTGCTGGGCTTCGAGGAAGCCCTCACCCGTCAGGACAGCCTGACCGGCGACTGGTATGACTGCTCCGCCCATTTGCTCTGGGCCGGGGAACGCACCCGGGCGCTGGACGGCGCCCATGTCGAGTTCCTCTCCGGGATCCACAACCCGGTGGCGGTCAAGCTGGGCCCGACGGCGACGCCGGAGGAGGTCGTCGCTCTCTGCGCCCGGCTCGACCCGGACCGCCAGCCCGGCCGGCTCACGCTGATCGCCCGCATGGGCGCGGACCGGGTGCGCGACAGCCTGCCCCCACTGGTGCGGGCGGTGCGGGGCGCGGGGCACCCGGTGGTATGGGCCTGCGACCCGATGCACGGCAACACGTTCATGTCCAGCAGCGGGTTCAAGACCCGCCACTTCGACGACGTGATGGCCGAGATCTCGGGCTACTTCGCCGCCCACGAGGCGGAGGGGAACTGGCCCGGAGGAATCCACGTGGAGTTGACCGGCGAGGACGTGACGGAGTGCCTCGGCGGTTCCGAGGACGTCCGCTCCGAGAACCTCGAGCGGCGCTACGAGACGATGTGTGACCCTCGCCTGAACGCCCGCCAATCGCTCGACCTCGCCTTCCGGGTGGCCGGGCTGCTGAGGCGATGATCGGGGCCCGCGAAATGGGATTGGGGTGGGGGCCCCACATCCACGCGGCGGGATGCCCGGCAGGGCAGGGGCCCGCCGCCATGTGCTCAGCGGCGGGCTGAGGGCCGGCCCTCAGTCGAGCCGTCCTGGGAGCGCAAGCGGTAGGCGGTGGTGAAGGCCGGCTCATAGAGATGGGACCGCCGGGTGACCGGCCCCTCGCCCAGCGCTTCGCCTATCAGCACGAGCACGGTCATGGTCGCCCCGGTCCCGGCCAGGTCGGCGGCCAGCCGCCCGACCGTCGTGCGCACCACCTGTTCGTCGGGCCAGCTGGCCCGCACCACGATGGCGGCGGGGGTGTCGGGGCCGTAGCCGGAGCCGGGGGTGAGCAGCTCCGCAGCCAGCTCCTCGGGACGGGCGGCCGAGAGGAAGACGGCCATGGTGGCGCCGTGGGGGGCGAAAGCGGCGGGGCCCTCGCCGGCGGGCATCGACTCGGCCGTCCGGCCGGCCAGCCGGGTGAGCACGACGCTCTGGCTGACTCCGGGGACGGTCAGCTCCCGCCCCAGGGTGGCCGCCGCCGCCGCCACCGACGACACTCCGGGCACGATCTCGAAGGACCGCTGCTCGGCCAGGCACCAGTCGATCTGCTCGCCGATGGCGCCGTAGATGGACGGGTCTCCGGAATGGAGGCGCACGATGGGGGTCTTCTCATCGTGGGCGGCGTAGACGAAGAGGACGTCCTCCAGCGTCATGGTGGCCGAGTCGAAGAGCTCGACACCCGCCCGGCAGTGGGAGAGCACGGCCTCGGGGACCAACGAGGAGGCCCACACGACGACGTCGGCGC
>Ga0070708_100004243_pt1 | contig 11260 bp, 8 predicted proteins | sample KBSK5503metaG_FD_65469 | JGI IMG/M metagenome (GOLD analysis project Ga0070708, IMG submission 65469) | Corn, switchgrass and miscanthus rhizosphere microbial communities from Kellogg Biological Station, Michigan, USA - KBS K5-50-3 metaG | ecosystem: Host-associated > Plants > Roots >...
CCCAAAGCGGAGAATCAGCCGGCAGCGGCTCCTTTTCGAAAACATCTAAGGCAGCTCCGCCGATTGCGCGTTCGCGCAGCGTCTTGACTAAGGCAGCCTCGTCAATCAGCGAACCTCGCCCAACATTGATGAGGCAAGCATCGGATTTCATCTTGGCAATCTGCTCACTCCCGATCAGGCGTTGGGTTGACGGAGTCACAGGAACTGCCAGCACGACATAATCTGATTGCGAAAGCAAATCGTCGAGCTGATTAGCGGGGAGCACCCGCTCCACGTTGGCGACGCTTCCCTTTTCCGGGTGCTCTCGAACCGCAATGACCCGCATTCCTAAGGCTTTTGCATGCTGCGCGACAGCATGCCCGATGCTGCCCAGGCCAATCAGACCAAGCGTCGCGCCGGATAGCTCTCGCGGGCGATGTTCGCGCCACATGAGCTCTTGTCCCCAGATGTGCTTTTGTTGGAGGCGGACGGCCGGAGGAATTTGTTTTGCCAGCGCGAACATCAGGGCAATCACATGCTCAGCGACGACCGGCCCGTGTACATCCCTTGCGTTGGTGAGGATGACATCACTATTCACCAGCTCGGGGAACATAAACTGGTGGACGGCCGCGGCTGGAGAATGGATCCAGCGGAGCTTGCGGGCGGCCGTGAATTGGTCAGGACGTAGTGAGAAGCCAAAAATCACTTCGGCGTCGATGATGTGCTCTTCGATACCTTCGTAAGAATTATGCTGAATTATGTCAAGCTGAGGAAATTGTTTGCGCAATCGTTCGGAAAACCAAGTGGGAGCAATCCAGAGGTCCAAGCGGTGGTGCGTAACGATGAGCAGTTTCATTGCGCAAATGAACCACGTAGGGGCGGACGCCCTCGTCCGCTCACCCCGAACATTTGTGAATCAACGAATTACTTTTTTTCACTCTCAGATCCGTGCCTGTCATTTCCTTGGGTTCGGGCAAGCCTAGCATGCCTAGCATGGTCGGGGAAATGTCGCGCAGCGAGCCGCCATTCCGGAGCGTGAATTGCTTGGAGTTCTCCGCCACAATAATGAACGGCACCGGATTGGTTGTGTGCGCGGTATGCGGACCGCCGGTCGCAGGATCAATCATCATTTCGGCGTTGCCGTGATCGGCAGTGATGAGCATGGCGCCGCCTTTCGCGCGGACGGCCAGCTCAATCCGTCCCAGGCAGGCGTCCACAGTTTCTACGGCTTTGATTGTCGGCTCGATCTGCCCGGAGTGGCCTACCATATCGGCGTTGGCGAAGTTCACGATGAGGACATCGAAGGTTCCGTCTTCGACGGCCTTCACTACAACGTCGGAGATTCCGGCGGCGCTCATCTCCGGCTTCAGATCGTAGGTTGCCACCTTGGGAGATGGCACCAGAGTCCGATCTTCTCCTGGGAATGGCTGCTCGATTCCCCCGTTGAAGAAATACGTGACATGAGCATATTTTTCCGTCTCAGCTACCCGTAAGTTGCGCATTTTGGCCTGGGCCATGACGTTCGCGAGAATGTTTTCGAGAGACTCGGGAGGGATAACGACCGGCAGCCTGAAGTTTTTGTCGTATCGCGTCATGCAGACGTAATGCAGATTCTTGGGCACTCGGCCGCGCGGAATAGTGGCATCCAGGTCTTCAGCGCCCGGCAGATCGCGTCCACCCTGCTCGTTTAAGCCGCTGTTGCGAGTGAGCGCTCGGGTTATTTGACGAACGCGGTCGGCACGAAAATTGAAACAGATGCAGGAGTCGTCATCGTGGATTGTGGAGGCACGGGCGTCCGCGCCCGTGCTTTTGGAATCACTGCAAACAAAAGGAATAATGAATTCATCCGTTACGCCTTTGTTGTACGACTCCTTCACACCTTGCACGGCGTCGGTGTACTTGCCACCTTCGGCTTCGCCGTAAACCATCGCGCTGTAAGCCTTGGCAATGCGCTCCCAGCGGCGATCGCGGTCCATGGCGTAATAGCGTCCGCTGACGCTGGCGATCTTTCCGGTGTTGTAGTCCCGCATGGCCTGCTGCAATTGTTCGAGATATCCCGCGCCATTAGTAGGAAGTGTGTCGCGTCCGTCCATGAAGGCGTGGACGAAGACGCGCTCGACTTCATTCTGCTTCGCCATCTTGAGCAGAGCATGGAGATGGGTCTGATAGGAATGCACGCCGCCGTCGGAAACTAATCCGAACAGATGAAGCTGGCGGCCGCCGGTGCGGGCGTTCTTCATGGCATTAAGCAGCACCGGATGTTTGAAGAATTCGCCATTCTGGATCATCAATTCGACCCTCGTCGAATCCATGTGGACGATGCGGCCGGCGCCGATATTCAGGTGTCCGACTTCGCTGTTGCCCATCTGATTGTCCGGCAACCCCACGTATTGGCCGCTGGTGTGAATCAGCGTATTGGGATATTCGCGGAGGAGCCGGTCGTAAACCGGCTTGCGAGCAAGGGCGATGGCGTTAGCTTTGGTTTCGGCGCGGTAGCCCCAGCCGTCGAGGACGATGAGGATTACAGGCTTTGGGTGGGGCAATCTTTTAGCTCCTGGCTTTTAGCTTTTTGGGTTCACTACCGTTTTGCCTACCAGATCGAATGAATTTGGTACTTTTCGAAATGTGGATCCGCCGTTACGAGTGGAAGATCCTCAGTTAAGCTCTGCGCAATGACCATCCTATCGAATGGATCCCTGTGATGCGTTGGCAAGGTTTCGATCTTCAGGACATGATCGAGGGTTATTGGCAAGGTTTCGATCTTGTTGTCCGCCAGCTTTTTCAGAATGTAACGACCAGTGGGAACCGGCAGATCCAGCTTTCCAACTTGTACTTTGATCAGAATCTCCCAAACGCTGGCGACGCTAAACCAAAGATCGCTGGGCCCCACAAAAATCTCTTGCGCACGGCGGGAAAGCCTCTTGTCTCCTGTTATCGCCCACAGGAAAGTGTGCGTATCGAGGAGCGCTTTCATTTGTAGAACAGATCCTCTATTTCCTTCGGCAGAGGATCATTGAAGTCTTCGGGGACAACAAACTCGCCCTTCGCACTGCCAAGGATGCGTTTTTTCGGTTTCGTGCTGATCGGGACAAGCTTCGCGACGGGAGTTCCCGCCTTGGCGATAACAACTTCCTCACCCATCGCGACCCGCTCGAGCAGGCGAGAAAGGTGGGTTTTGGCTTCATGGATATTGACTTCCATGGGCCAATGCTAGACTAAGTCATGGACTAAGTCAACATTGGCTTATTTCTGCTGAGAGTCGCTTTTCTCCTGTCCTCTCTTGGAGGCTGCTTCGACTGCGGCCTGTATCCGCGGATAGGCCGCTTGCATCGTTTCAACCGTGACTGCAGGCATCTCGCGGAGGAACTTCTGCCCAGCGGGTGAAGAGTAAAAAGTAATCAAAGCATCGATGTCTGACTTGGTGAAGTGCCGCTGGTAAACCGGAATCATGTCATTCAGCATCTCGTCGATGGGAAAATCCTTGATTAATTGATCCTCTTCGCGATCGTTTCGCGACAGTTCTTCTTCGGAAATGTCAGGCTGCGTTTTTTTCGTCCCTTCCCGGTGCATAGCTTTCATTTGCGCAAGCAGCTGTTCCATCATCCGCCGCGTTTGATCTCTATTGTTCATCACGGCGAACAACCTTTGAACATCTTCTTTCGTCGCAGGAGCCTCATTCGAAGACGCCTGCTGGGCCCATCCCGCAGAAGTCGCAAGTACCACACTAAGAATCAACTCCAACAAGCCCTTCATAGAATTCCCCTTGTGAATCTGAAATGTCTAGCCTTTGTAGTTCAGCGCCTTCAATCCCAAGAACCTCGCCCCGCCCCCCAACTCTTCCTCAATCCTCAGCAACTGGTTGTATTTTGCGATGCGATCGGTGCGAGAGGCTGATCCGGTCTTGATTTGACCTGCACCTGTCGCAACCGCGAGGTCCGCGATGAATGTGTCTTCAGTTTCGCCGGAGCGGTGGGAGATGACCGAGGTGTAGCGGTTGCGGCGAGCGAGATCAATTGCGTCGAGGGTTTCGCTGACCGTGCCGATCTGGTTGACTTTGATCAGGATGGAGTTGGCGACGTGCTTATCAATTCCCTCCTGCAGGAAAGAGATGTTGGTGACGAAAATGTCGTCGCCGACGAGCTGAATCTTGCCGCCCAATTCTTTTGTCAGGTTCTGCCAGCCGTCCCAATCGTTTTCGGCGAGGCCGTCTTCGAGAGAGACGATGGGATAGTCATTCGCCCACTTCGACCAGAAATGCGCCATTTCGTCAGAACTCTTCGAGGACTTGTCGGACTTCTTAAAGACGTATTTGCCGTCCTGATAGAACTCGCTGGCGGCGGGGTCGAGAGCGATTGCGATTTCTGCGCCGGGCTTGTATCCCGCCTGCTGAATGGCTTCGAGGACGACTTCAATCGCCTCTACGTTCGATTTCACTGATGGTGCGAAGCCGCCTTCATCGCCGACTGCAGTGTTGTATCCGCGTTTCTTGAGCACGCCTTTCAATGTGTGGAAGACTTCCACTCCCCAGCGCAAAGCTTCAGAAAACGACTCCGCCCCGACGGGCATGACCATGAATTCCTGGAAGTCCACGTTGTTGTCGGCGTGCGCGCCACCGTTGAGGATGTTCATCATTGGCGTCGGCAGAGTGTTCGCGCCGGTGCCACCAAGATAACGATAGAGCGGGAGTTCGAAGTAATTGGCTGCTGCTCGAGCCGCGGCCATTGAGACCGCCAAAATGGCGTTGGCTCCCAGCCGGCCCTTGTTCTCGGTGCCATCGAGCTCAATCATCTTCTGGTCGAGCGTGCGCTGATCGGCGGCATCGAAATTCGCTAGAGCATCGGCGATCTCGCCATTCACGTTCTCGACTGCCTTAAGTACCCCTTTTCCAAGATAGGTTTGGTTATCGCCATCGCGAAGCTCAACGGCTTCATGTTCTCCGGTGGAAGCGCCGCTGGGAACAATGGCCCGACCCAGCGAGCCGTCGGCCAGCCGGATTTCTGCTTCCACTGTAGGATTGCCGCGCGAGTCGAGGACCTGACGGCCGCGAATTTCGGAAATATTGCTCATGGATGGATGTCTTTCCTTTTGTGAAGTAATCTTGGTGGTGTCATGTACCGGAACAACTGCCCTGCCTAAGGCGGGATGAGTCAAAGCTCGTACCGCGCCCCGAATATCCGCTGAATTAAAAGTGAGACGGCGCCCAGTCAGGTATCCAACACCTTTATAAGTCTTGGGCATGGGTACTTTGGAAACTTGCGATTATAAACGATGACGGAACGCCTCAGTGCGCGCTAATCCCAAAGAAAAACATGTAGGGGCAGGTGCCCTCACCGGCCCGCATCCCGAATGCCCGAGCTAGGGCCGGTGGGGGCACCTGCCCCTACATGTGCATTTCTCCGGGAGTGTTCAGTGCGACAGCGCGATCAACTCCTCCTCTGGGAGGAGTTGCAACTCCATCCATCCTTCGACGGGAAGGGCGTCCACCGGAAGCCGATTCTGCCAAATACTGAAGCGGAGACGAAGCCCGGTTGCAGCCGGACTTGCTTCTGAAGCTGAGGATTCGCGCGGCAGGGCGTAAAGCAAGGCCAGCGGCACCTTAAATTCGAAGTCGCGCGCCAGCGCCACCGCAGCGTCGGCATTTGGCGGAAGCCTGTCTCCATCGTCAGAAATCTTCCAATGCGAAATCTTGCCGCTTGTGACTTCCGCATTCAACCGTAGCGCGCGCCGGGGGCGGCTCGCATTCTCCGCCCAAGATTCGATATTTACGACCACTTCAACATCGCCCGGCGGAATCTGTTCGGCGAAATCCATGCGGCCGTATACGTTCATCTCGTCAATGCCCGCATAAATCGAATCCAGCAGAAAAACTTTCCCGTGCATCGCGCCTGAACGTCTGTCGGCCCTGTAAAGCGCGGCTCCCATCCATTCGAAATAGCGGATCATCTCGCCGGTAATACGCGGATGAATGTAATGCGTTTGCGACATGAACGACGGCTGGACGGTGCCGCCCATAATCGGCTGAGCCAGATAATCCGGCGGGGTCGCGCCCAGCGCTTGGTAAACGTTGGAAAGATGCTTGCGATATAGTTCGTCGAATTCGCGGTCGTTGGCGGAGTGATGTTCCGGGCCATACCACCAGTTCCAGTCGCTGCCTTCGGCGATGAACAATTCTTCAAGCGCAAGTTTGCGCTGTTCGTCTGAACAACTCTGAGAAGCTTGAGCGTAGAAATTGCGGGCGTGGTAGAGAGAATCCCACGAGCGGTTGTCCTCCGGCGCGCCGATCCATACATTGAAGTTCGCGTGAATCCAGGAGCCGGGAGTGAGCGATCGCAGCGGGTCAAAATTTCGCTGCCGCTCGATTGCCTCAGAAACCGTTACCGCTTCGATGGAAGGATCTTGCTGGAGCGCATCGTAGAAGCGTCTTAGAAACTCGCGTCCGGATTCCGGATAGTATTCCCAGGCGTTCTCGCCATCGAGGATGATTGGAACAATCGCATCATTCCCCTTATTTAGAACCGGCTGTGCGGAGTCTTTAATGCTTTGGATTAAATGAGCGGCTGCTTCCATCGGAGGCATTCCGGAATAGACGAATCCAATAAGATCGGAAATGGCGTGATCGCGAAAGATGAGATTCATGCGGGTCGGGCCGCCCTCGTAACCATGAATCGTGTAGAGCTTTTCCGCCGAAGCGTCAGGTAACCGCCCACGGCCGTCCCGCATAAACGACATGCCCAAAGTTCGCGACAGTACGCCTTCGTCGGTAGCCATCCATTGCACACCCAGCCCCGCAGCGATTGCGAGAACCTCTTCTGAGACGCTACCTTCTGAAGGCCAGACTCCCCTCGGACGCAAGCCGAAAACTTTCTCGTGCAAATCCAATCCGCGTTGAAGTTGCTCCTTCGCATCTTCCGGATGACGAAAGCGGTTTTGCGGAAGTGGCAGGCCGGGCGTAGATGCTGCGCCCGCGTTTGTGTCGCAGACTAGTGGCAAAATCGGGTGGTAGAAAGGCGAAGTGGAGATCTCGATTCTTCCCTGTTTTGCCGCATCGGCATGCGCAGGCAGAACTTTTGCAATCAATTCCTGCTGGCGGGCGATCACGAAACTTTGGTCTTCGAGCGAAAAGCTGCGGCCCTTGCGAACTAGTTCGGCAATCTCCGGTTCCTTGAGGAAAAATTCATCGAACCACGCAAGTTGCGACAGCACTTGTAAGTCGGTAAACTCTTGCGGCTGAAAATATCTTTCCGCGCGTTCAGGCGCCGCGCCGGTACTCTGAAACCGGTCCCACAGCTCGGCGTATCGTGGATATCGCCCGATCAGGTGTTCGGCATTCGCCTGAAACAGATACTGCAACGCAAAACGACGCTCGTCAGCGGTCAAGTCGTTCGCTGGCCGTGCCGCCACACGAAGAAAGGGATCATGTGCGGTTCCTTCCACATAGTCCTGAATTTGCGTAATCAGAGAAGGGACAAGATTAAAAGTCTGGTGGACGCCGGGAAACTCCTCCAGCAATTTCACCATCCCGTAGTAATCTTTAAGCGCGTGCAGACGCACCCAGGGCAGGCGGTATTCCCCGGTGGCGAGGTCTTTATAGAAAGGCTGATGCTGGTGCCAAAGAATAACAACGCGAAGAACGGGCATCGGCAGCCGATTCCTGATTAGAATGAATTTGTTATGCAGTCTAGCATGCAGATGCATCCAAACACGCGCGGGAATATTTGTTGCTGTCCCCACACAACCCGATGAAGACCAAAACGCCGATTGCAACTCCTGTGCGCCACGATGTCAGCCTTCTTTCGCCCGACGATCTCTACCTTTTCAATGAAGGCCGGAACTATCGTACTTACAACCACCTCGGCGCGCATCCAACCAGCTTCGACGGAGAACCAGGCACCACGTTTAGCGTGTGGGCGCCCAATGCCCGCAAAGTCTCGGTGATTGGAAGCTTCAACGACTGGAACAACACTTCGCACCGGCTCGAGCCCAGAGGAAATTCAGGTATCTGGGAAGGATTCATTCCTGGCGTAAGTAAAGGGTCGCTGTACAAGTTCCACATTGTTTCTCATAGTCAGGGCCATATCGGCGAGAAGACCGATCCTTTCGGTGTCTATCACGAGCAGCCCCCGCGAACCGCCTCGGTGGTCTGGGATCTCGACTATGAGTGGGCAGACCGCGATTGGATGAAGTCGCGCGGCGGTCGCCAGTCTTTACATTCGCCAATGTCGATCTACGAGGTCCATTTCGGTTCGTGGCGTCGCAAGCCTGAAGAACACGACCGCTCCCTCACATACCGCGAGATGGCGCCTCTCCTCGCTGAGTACGTCGAGCGCATGCAGTTCACTCATGTGGAACTGCTGCCCATCATGGAGCACCCGTTTTACGCCTCATGGGGATACCAAACCACCGGCTACTTCGCTCCGACCTCGCGGTACGGCACGCCACAGGATTTCATGTACTTGGTGGATTACCTGCACCAGCATGGCATTGGCGTAATCCTCGATTGGGTGCCATCGCACTTCCCTTCTGACGCCCACGGGCTGGCCTATTTCGACGGCACGCATCTCTTCGAACACGCCGATTGGCGGAGCGGATTCCATCCTGACTGGAATACCTACATCTATAACTACGGTCGCAATGAAGTGCGCAGCTTTCTGCTATCGAGTGCGATGTTCTGGCTGGATAAATATCATGCCGACGGCCTGCGCGTGGATGCGGTCGCCTCCATGCTCTATCTCGACTATTCGCGTCGCGAAGGCGAGTGGATTCCGAATAAGTATGGAGGCCGAGAAAATCTTGATGCGATTGAATTTCTGCGCCAACTAAATTTGGAAGCCTACAAAGAGCATCCGGACATTCAAACTTTTGCCGAAGAATCTACCGCGTGGCCCATGGTTTCGCGGCCAGTTTATGTTGGCGGCCTCGGTTTCGGCATGAAGTGGGATATGGGCTGGATGCACGACACGCTCATGTATTTCTCGCGTGACCCGATCCACCGCCAGTTTCACCACAACCTGTTGACCTTCCGCATGCTCTATGGGTTCACGGAGAATTTTGTGTTGCCGCTTTCGCACGATGAAGTCGTCCACGGCAAGGGATCATTGGTCGGCAAAATGCCTGGAGACGAGTGGCAGAAGTTTGCCAACCTGCGTCTGCTCTTCGGCTACATGTTTGCGCAGCCCGGTAAGAAGCTGCTGTTCATGGGAGACGAATTCGGGCAAGTACGCGAATGGGGGCACGACATGAGCCTGGAGTGGCACGTCCTGCAATTTGGCGTTCACAAAGGCGTGCAGAACTGGGTGGAACAATTGAACCGCCTCTATCGCACCGAGCCTGCACTGTATGAGCTCGATAACGATCCGGCGGGCTTCGAGTGGGTGGATTGCAACGACACCGGAGCGAGCGTGATTTCACTGCTGCGCAAAGGAAAGAAGCCAGAAGAGACGATTCTGGTGGTGTGCAATTTCACTCCGGTGCCGCGAGATTCATACCGGATCGGAGTCCCCTTCGACGGCTTCTGGCGGGAATTGCTTAACAGCGACGCGGCTGATTACGGCGGCAGCGGCACGGGCAACTTGGGCGGAAAGCAAGCGGAAGCGGTGTCCACTCACGGGCGTCCGTATTCGCTGGCGCTGGCGCTTCCTCCGCTGGGGATTGAATTTTTCAAACGCGGCTGATTAGCTGGCAAGGCAGAAGACCATCAACCACAAAGGGCACGAAGTACACGAAGGAAAACTATTCCGCTGAGTACTGCAAACTTGCTACTGTAAGCGCATGCCCACCACTGGAGAACGATTCGAGCGCGCGGTTTCCATCATGGCGCGTCTGCGCGGGCCGGGAGGTTGCCCGTGGGACCGCGAGCAGACGTTCGATTCCATCAAGCCTTACACGCTCGAGGAGGCTTACGAGGTCCTCGAAGCCATTGACAATCGCGACTGGGACGAGTTGCGCGGTGAACTTGGCGACTTGCTGTTGCAGGTGCTGTTCTATTCGCAGATGGCACAGGAGGAGAAACTATTTTCGATTGATGACGTGGTCGACCGGCTTTCCACCAAGCTGGTAAACCGCCATCCGCATGTGTTTGGAGACGTGACAGCCGAGACTTCTGCTGATGTTCTGCGCAATTGGGAAGCGCTGAAAGCTGAGGAGAAAAAGAAGCGGCTGGAAGCTGGCGGAGGCAAGTCGGCTAAGACCGACTCGCCGGAGTCAGTGCTCGCGGGTGTTTCTTCCGCGATGCCCGCGTTGCTCGAAGCTCACAAACTCAGCTCGCGAGCCGCGCATGTAGGCTTCGATTGGCCGGAGATCGCCGGACTCTTTGAGAAGCTTGAAGAAGAAGTTACTGAATTAAAGGACGAACTCCAGCACCTTCCCTCGCTAGCAACGCCCGCGGCGAGCGGTGGGGCAGGTTCGGGCAAGCCGCAGGCTCCCGAAGAACTCCGCCATCGCCTGGAAGAAGAAGTCGGAGACATGTTTTTCGTTCTCGTGAACATCGCGCGATATCTTTCGCTCGATCCCGAGTCGGCACTGAAAAAGACTAATCGCAAGTTCAAACGCCGTTTTCAGTGGATGGAAGAGCAACTGCGTGCCGGCGGCCGCACTCCGCAGCAGGCGACCATGGACGAACTGGAGTCGCTCTGGCAACAAGCCAAGCAGCGGGAGCAGCAGCAAGACCTCGCACCGAGCGCCAGCAAATCATGAAAGTCGAAGCCATCACCCTCCGCGAACTTCGCATGCCGCTGAAGCATTTTTTTGAGACCAGCTTCGGCCGTATCGAGAGCCGCCGCGTGCTGCTGGTGACCGCCCATTGCGAAGGAGTCGAAGGCTGGGCGGAATGCGTCGCCGGCGACAGCCCCTTTTTCAGCTACGAGTGGATTGAGACCGCCTGGGCAACTATGCGCGATTTTCTGGCTCCGGCGTTGATTGGGGCAAACTTGGCACAAGCCAAAGAAAGTGCCACTCTGATGTCGCGGGTTCGCGGCCATAACATGGCCAAAGCCGCTTTGGAAAATGCACTTTGGGACGCCGAAGCCCGCCAACAGCAACAGCCTCTGTGGAAGCTGCTGGGCGGAACACTGAACGAAATCGCATGTGGAGTTTCGATCGGCATCCAGAACTCACACGATCAGCTACTGGCGAAAATCGAGACCGAGCTCGCGGCTGGCTATCAGCGAATCAAAGTTAAAGTGAAACCTGGATGGGACGTGGAAGTACTCGATAAGATTCGAAAACGATGGCCGAAGATCTTGCTGAGTTGCGATGCTAACTCCGCCTACCGGCCAGCCGACCT
>Ga0070708_100004244_pt1 | contig 11256 bp, 13 predicted proteins | sample KBSK5503metaG_FD_65469 | JGI IMG/M metagenome (GOLD analysis project Ga0070708, IMG submission 65469) | Corn, switchgrass and miscanthus rhizosphere microbial communities from Kellogg Biological Station, Michigan, USA - KBS K5-50-3 metaG | ecosystem: Host-associated > Plants > Roots >...
TAGATGAACACGCGCTGGCCGCCATAGATGTCCACGTCCAGCTTCTCGATCAGCTTTCGAATGGTATCCATCTCCGCCTTACGGGCGTGGATGACGAGGGAGTTCGACCGGCGCTCGGCCACGATGAGCGGGCGGTCGGCGGTCGGGGTAGTGGGCGACGGTGGTATCGCAGGCGGTACGGGTGCCCCGGGAACAGGGGGTGGCGGCGTGGGCGCTCCCGGCGGTACCGTGCCCACACCTGTCCGCAGCCGCCCGGTGGAGAACATTTGGTTGAGAAGCTGAGCCAGCTCCTGGGCATCGGAATGGCGGAGGGGGATGATCTGGAGCTCGTCCACCGCCACTTCCACGTCCACCAGCTTGACGATGTCGAGCACGCGCCGAATGTTCGCGGCCGTGTCCGTGATGATGAGGAGGTTCGTTTCGCGATGGGCGGAGATGGCGCCCTGCTGGGGCACAAAGGGGCGGAGGAGACTGACGGCGTCCACGGCGCTGATGTAACGGAGCGGAACGAGCTGGGTCAGGACCTCATCGCCGCCGCGCGAGGGATCCGCTTCGCGTCCGACCACGGTCCGGATCGAGGACTGGGGCGCGCCCTCCTTCGGGATGATGCGATAGAGATTGCCCGACTTGACGGCGGCCAGGCCGTTGACGTCGAGGATGGTCAGGAGCACGTTGAAGACGTCGTTGTTGGCGATCTTGCCTATGGTCTGGACCGTCACCTTTCGACCGCGTGCCGCGGGGGCCAGCACGTAGTTGAAGCCGACGATCTCGGCGGCGGCCTGGATGACCACCTCCACATCGGCATTGTCGAAGTTGAAAACGATGTTGCGCGAGGGTGCGGCAGGCGGCGGCGTGGGAGCGTCCGGAATGGCGACGGCGGCCGGGGGCGGTGTCGGCTCGGGCGGGCGCGCGGGACCCACGGACAGCGAAGGCGAAGGGGTGGGAGCCGAGGGGGGCGGCGGAGACACGGGAGTCGGGAGCGGCGCGACGGCCGGAGGCGGGACCGGCTCGGTGCGCACCTCTACGCGGGTGGAAGGGGAAGCGGCGGCGGGCTTAGAAGTGCGCCGCGTCCCCGTCGAGGTGCAGGCTCCGAGGGCCAAGATGACCAGCAGCAGCCACGCGATGGATCGGAAGCTAGTCATTGCCTGGCGCGGGCAGGCGGCGCCTGAGTGGAGGAGACGTGGGAACGGACGGGGGCGCACCGATCACCGGGCCCTGTGGCGATGGGGCCTGTCCAGCCGGCGGAGCCTGGCCTACTGTCGGCACTTGCGGGGCCGGGGGGACCTGGGCGCCGGGGGCAGTCTGCGGCGATGGCAGTGTCGGTGACGCTGGTGCCGCGCTTGTCGGGGCGGGCCGAGGCTTGGACGGATCCTGGAGCAGGACCTCCAAAGGTCCTTCGGGTCGCGCGATCACTACTCGGTCATCGGTGATCCGCTGGATCCGTCCGCCGCTGATCGTGTCGCCCACGGAGTAGCCGGCCACGCGCTTGACGGCGGGATCCTCGAGGAAGGCGCGGCTCTTGGCGCCGTCCACCACCACGCCGTGGAGGATCGGCTTGCTCACGGGCGCGGCCGCGGTCGCCAACGTCTCGCTTCGCGCCGGGTTGAAGAGATTACGGGAAGCAATCACCGCGTAGCTCGACAGCCCGGGGTCCGCGCTCGTCGACCCGGCGGCGGGCGGTGGCGTGCTTGTCGCGCGCGCCGCGGCCGGCACGGGCAGCGGACGTTTCACGACCAGAGTCCGCACAATGCCTGTGGCGAGGGCGATGCTCACGATGCCGAGCAGGACGTTGAGAACGAGGAGCCGTCGCGACATGGCTAGTGGACTCCGCCCCTGCTCGGAGGCAGCACGTAACCCGCGACGGTGAGGGTGGTCAGCAGCTCACGCGGCTGTCCGACCGCGACCACCCGGATCTTCACGTCCTTGATCGCGAGGAGCCGGGTCGTCCGCTCGACCTGGTAGAGGAGCGTCATGGTCTCTCGCACATTGCCCGCCACGGTCAGCTCTATCGGCACTTCCTGCACTCCTGCCAGGTCCGCCGGCGGCAAGACGCGCTCGCTGCGCACATCGACGTTGGCGGAGGTCGCCACTTCTTTCACGAGCTTCTGGAGCTGCGAGGCGGCCAGCGGGGGGGTGGGCCCGGGCAAGAGCCGGGCGGCCTGCGCCTCGAAGCCCTGCTGGGCGGATGCCAGCTCCTGGGTCAGGCGTGAGCGCTGGGCGATCAAGCGCCGGCGCGCGTCGAGGGTGGCCTCGCGCACCGGCGCCAGCTCGCCCAGCTCGCGGTTCTTGGCCACGAGCGGCTCGACCGCGTAGAGGTACACGGCCGCGACGAGCAGGCCGCCCACGGCCAGGCCGATGAGGCCCCGCTCGCGCCGAGAGAGCGTGGCCATGCTACCGGCGCTCCCAGCTCGCGCGCATTCTGAACTGCTCCTTGCCCTGCGTCCTGGTCACGGGCGACGTGAACTCCACGCGCTCGAGCCAAGGCGAATTCTCGAGCGGCTGGATGAGCTGGCTCGCCGCGCCGGCCTGGCCGATGAGCTCCACGCCCTGCGGCTCCATGGTGAGCGCCTGAAGCCAGGCGTCCTGGGGCAGGAGGTCGGTCAGATCGCGCAGGAAGGGCAGGGCGCGCAGGCTCTTGGCCTCCACGCTCTCGAGCGCGGAGACTAGCTTCTTCTTCTGCGCCACCTCGGCGGCGAGGCGCTCCACTGCCTTCACTTCGGGATCGAGCCGCCGGATCTCTTGCGAGAGGCTTTGCACGTAGCGGTTGCGTTGATACACCTGCGCCCCCAGGAGTCCCATGCCGAGAAGCAGGGTGAGGCCGACCATCACGGCCGTGACGAGCTGGCCGCGCGAGGCCCGGCGGGGCCTGAGCGCGCGCGGCAAGAGGTTGATGCGCGGATGGGAGGAACCGAGCGCGACGGCCAGGGCAAGGAGGGCAGTGCCGCGCTCGGTCTCGGGCACATTCTCGACGATGGCCTGGATCTCGGGCGCATAGGGCGGCTCCGAGACGGCGAAGCCGAGATCGAAAAGCGCGGGCGCCGAGAGGAACCGCTCGGTCTCGTCGCCGGAGATCCACAGTGCCTGGCAGTCACGCCACTGCAGGAGCAGGAGCGTACGCTGGATCTCGCGAACCAGCTCCTGAGGCGTCTCGGCCGGCACGGACCGACTCGAGCGCACGAGCCCGCGGCCCAGGAAGACCAGGTCGGTGCGCCCGTCATGGCGATGCGCCCATACGGCCCGCTTGGGCTCGACGGTGCGAAGCAGGAGCGTGCGCAGGTCGTGGCAGGCGACGGACACCGCGCGCGGCCGGCGCTGGGCCTCGCTCAGCAGCCGGAGGGCCTGATTCAGCGTGCGCGACTCGCAGGCGCCGACCAGCACCCGGAGCGGTCCGTTGGCCTTGCCGGGATTGACGCTCCAGTCGCTGGCCATGTGCTCGGGCTCGAAGGGGACGTACAGCTCGAGCTCGAAACGCACCATCTGGCCGAAGCTGGCCCCGCCGGCGCGCGGCATTTCGAGCTCCTTGACCACCACCAGGTTCCGGTCAAGGCCCACACGAAGCCGGCCTCGCTTGAAGCCGCGACGGTCGAGCTCGCCCGCGAGCTGCGCCCCCGGGTTGTCGGTCGGGTCGAGCGCGAGACACTCGAGATTGCCGCCCGCCGAGACCACGGCCAGCGTGAGCCGACCCTCCTCCATCAAGAGACCCGCGCGGGGCGTCATCGCTCGGCCGGGCGCCAGGACAGGACGGCCACGCGCATGCCGGACGGTGCATTGCCGGAGGGCTGGCCGGCGCGCCGCTGGACGATGGCGACGATGCGGGCCCGGGGCTCGCCGCCCATGAGCCCCTCGGCTTCGATCCGGAAGGTGGTGCTGCCAACGGCAAGGCCTCGGCCGGCGTACCGTCCGGGGACGGCGGTATAGGGATTGCTGGCGCGACCGCCCGTGATGTCCGACAACTCCGCATCCAGAAAGCCGAGGGCCCTGAGCACAGCCTCGGGGGCCGTGTTCATGTTCACCGTTCCGCCTCCGGTGACGGTGACAAGGTCGGCCAGCCCTGCATGTCCTGACGCGCCCGTGTAGATCTCGCGCGTCACGCCGCGAATCTGAAGCAGCTCCGCCGTGTCCTGGAGCGGCCCGTTTCGCGCCCGGTACGGCACGGGGAGCTTGAGATAAAAATCCTCGCTTTCGGCGCCATTGATCCGATGGAGATCGTCGGGGTCCTTCCAGTCCTGAAGCGAGTCGTTGATAGTATCGCGCGCCTGCTTGTCGACGCCGGCCGCGGCGAGCAGTCGATCCACCCGGTCCGCGGGAGCGGTATTGAGGTTGATCCGCGCCTCCTCGTCGGTGATCCGATACGAGAACTCACCCGCGCCGAAGGCCACGCGCTGGCGTGGAAGCTTCGGGAGCTTCACGGGCAGGGACGCGCCCGCCGCTCCCTGCAGGAAGACAAGGGTGCTCCCTTCCTCGAGCGCCTGGATGTTGCCGGGGCCCAGGATCTCGCGCATGGCCTGGTGGATGGCCGCTTCGGCCAGATGAGTGGCCAGCACGCTCTCCTTGTAGGAGCGAACCATGGAGGCTTCGAGGCGCATGGACACGGACAGCTCGGTGACGACCACGCCCAGGAGGGCCAGCACGAGCATGACAGCCAGGAGGGCGAAGCCGCGCTCGTTGGTCACGGAGTCGTCACCGGGAGCGTGATCACGAGTGGCGGCTGCTCGACGCTGTTCCCGCCCCGCATCACGGTCAGCGTCATCTCGACGGCCGCCGGGAGCGATTTCTCGACAAGGGTATCCCAGCGATCGACCCAGGCGCGATCAGAATCGCGAAGATAGCGGAACCGCACCGCGCTGACAGTGACATCCACGGCGGCGGCGGGAAGGTGCTCGAAGGCATCGTCATTCGGCAGCGGCTTCTGGCGTATGGCAAGCCCGGCGCCCGGCTCGATCGAGAAGCTTACCGCCGTGAAGGCGATGGGCGCGGCCGTGGGGAAGGGCGCGGCGGCCGTGACGAAGGCCACGCGCTCCGGCTCACCCTCGAAGAGCAGTCGCGCCGGCCCTTTCGCCGTCGGTGGTCTCTGATACGGGTAGGCGGCGTTGAGAGTGGGAGTGAGGATCTGGGCCAGGCTTCGCGTGCGATCGAGGACCTCCGCACGGTCCTCCCCCCGCTGCCAGGCGGCCAGTCCAACACGAAGCCCCGCGAACATCACGACGAGAAGCGTGGCCACGATGGTGAGCGCGATCACCACCTCGATCAAGGTGAAGCCCCGACGGCTCGCTCGCGTCATGGGGTGGCCGCCGTGCCCTGGACCGTGCGAAGCGTGGCCACTTCGACCGCGCGCCCGTTGCCCCAGCGGACGGCGACCGAGAGGGCAAGCAACTGTGGCGACGGGCCGCTGCTTGGCGAAAGCTCGTCCGGCACGGCCATGACGCGCACGCGACGCTCCCAGGAGAACGGGCCCTCCTGCCCCGAATCCATCCCCTCGACGGGGCTGTCCATGGCACGCACGAGGCGATCCCCCAGAGCAACGGCCTCCTGGTGATCGCTGGAGACCTTGAGCAGCCGGAGCCCCTGCGACGCTGTCTGGATGAGGGCGACCACGGCCACGCTCAGGATGACCATGGCGATCAGCACTTCGAGGAGCGTGAAGCCCGCACGGTTCTGTCGGTTCATAGCTCGAGGCGCTGCGTGGATACGCGTCCAGTGAGTGCATCAAGAGTGATGAGATACCCTCGCCGCCCGGGCATCTCGACGCGCAGGCGCCCGCCGCTCGTCGCGCCCTGGGGCAGAAAGGTGATGACGGGTGGCGACGGTGGATCGGCGGCAATGTGCACCCCGGTGGCCATTCGGCGCGTCGAGCGCATCGCGTCACCGGACCAGAGCTCAACGACGCCTTCTTCCGCCCTCACCCGTACCTCATAGCTTCGGTTGTGCGTGATGGCCTGCTCTCGGGCGGCGCGCAAGAACGTCGCGACACCCGACGCCTCGGCCCGCGAGCGGAGGGCGTCGAGGCCGCGGGCGATGGAGGGCGCGGAGACGCCGACGGCCACGGAGATGACCAGGAGTGTCACCGCCAGCTCGATGAGCGTGAAGCCGCGCTTCACTTGACGGACCAGGACGTCACGTCGGCGTTCTCACCATCGCCGCCGGGCGCGCCGTCGGCGCCCAGGCTCCAGATGTCGAAATCGCCGTGATCCCCCGGGCAGCACTTGTACTGATAGGGCTTGCCCCAGGGATCGAGCGGCACCGCGTTTTTCTTCAGATACGGGCCGCTCCAGTCGGAGACATTCGGATTGCGGACGAGGGCTTCGAGGCCCGCCGCGGAGGCCGGGTAGGCGCCCACGTCGAGACGGTACTGATCAAGGGCCGCGCTGAAGAGCTCGATCTGCGCGCGCGCCGCCGCCTGCTTGGACTGACCAACCCGGCTGAAGAGGCGCGGCCCCACGAGGCCGGCCAGGAGGCCCAGGATGATGATGACCACGAGGAGCTCGATCAATGAGAAGCCGCGGGCATTAGCGAGGGTTCTGAAGCTGGTCCGCAAGGTTCGGCGGACGGCTTGGGGCAGGGTCATTGAGCCGGAATTATTGCTGCTTAACGAGCGCGCGTCAACGCGCAGAGCGTCGCGAGCGGCTTCCCGAGGCCGCCTATCTTGGCGGTTGCCTCGTCCGGGCATCTCGGATATGGTGCTCGCCACATGCGTCCAGGCCGACGACTCGTCATGCTCGCACGCGCCGCTTTCGCCATCGTGATCTTGGTGAGCGCCCCTCCGGGGATTCCCCCGGCCGCCGCCGGCGCGCTTCGGCTCATTGACGGGGAAGGAGTCGTTCACTTCACGAATGTTCCCGGGGATCCGCGGTACAGAGGCCTGCCTGGCGCTTCGGCGACGACTCCCGGATGGCGTGCGTCGGCTGACCGCCCCTGGGTTCTCTACGCCACCGAGATTCACGAGATCTCTCTTCAACATGACGTGGACCCGGTCCTGGTCCAAGCCGTAATCCGAGCCGAATCCGCGTTCAACTCCTCCGCCGTGTCCTCGAAGGGAGCCGGAGGCCTCATGCAACTCATGCCCCGGACTGCCTCTGCCCTCGGGGTCCTCGATCGTTTCGACCCGCGTGAGAACATCAGGGGCGGTGTTCGCCACCTGCGATATTTGCTCGACCGCTATCGCGGGAACGTCGCCATGGCGATCGCGGCCTACAATGCGGGTGCGGGGGCAGTCGATTTCTACCGCGGCATTCCGCCTTACCCAGAGACCGAGCAGTACGTGCAGCGGGTGCTTGGGCAGGCCGAGGTCTCCGAGGCTCGCGGCGAGAGCCGGCAGGGGATCTACCGGTATCCCGGTCCCGACGATTCCCTGATTTACAGCAATGTTCCGCCTGACAGCCGCCGACCCGTCGCAAAGAGTCACCGCGGGCGCTAGCCCGTTCCCCTCTCCCGCATGCGGGACCCTGTCGACTTCCGGCACCCGGGGCGGGATCAAAACGGTATGTCGGTGATGGAAAGGATGGCCATGAGCATGGCCACCACGATGAAGCCCACCACGAGCCCCATGCCGAGGATGATGCACGGCTCCACCAGAGCGATGAGGCGCTTGAGCAGCTTCCGCGTGTCGGTCTCGAAGGTCGCGCCGACCTTGAGGAGCATCTCCTCCATCCGCCCCGTTTCCTCGCCGACCCGCACCATGTGGATGGCGAGCGGGGGGAAGACCCGGGCGTCCTCCATGGGTTTGGAAAGTCCGGCGCCGCGTCTCGCGCCCTCGGCCAGGCTCTCGACGGCTTGCGCGATGACCTGGTTGCCCATCATTTCCCTGACGACGCCCAACGCCGACAGCATGGGCACCCCGCTCCGGAGGAGGGTGCCCGTGATGCGGGCGAAGCGCGCCACTTCCGTTTGAACGAGGACGAAGCCGACCACGGGAAGCCTGATCAGGAGCCGGTCGGCCTGGAGCCTGCCCGCTGAGGTGGCCAGCCAGATCCGGAGCGCGAGGGCGATGGCGAGTCCCGCCCCCGCCAGAGCCCACCAGTACTGCCTGAGCCAGGCGCTCAACGAGAGGAGAACCTGGGTGGGCCAGGGAATGGTGCTGCCGAGATCGCGGAAGATATCCGCGAAGCGTGGGATGACGAAGGTCATCAGAAAGACCACCGCCGCTCCGCCGACACAGGCCAGGAGACTCGGGTAGATGAGAGCGGAGACGAGGGTGTCGCGGAACTCCTGGGCTTCCTCGAGGAATTCCGCCAGCCGCCGGAGCGTGGCCTCGAGGACCCCCCCCCGCTCCCCCGCCCGCACCATATTGATATAGAGCCGGGAGAAGGGGCGCGGGTGGTGCTCGGCGAGCGCTTCGCCCAGCGAAGAGCCTGCGCGCACGCTACGCAGGACGTGGGCCGCGATGGCGCGCAGCCGTGGGTTGGGCGTCAGCTCCTCCTGGATGGCGAGGGCGCGGTCGAGAGGGAGACCGGCTTCGAGGAGCGTGGCGAGCTGCTGGGTGAAGGCGACGAGCTCGCGGCCTGCGACGCGGCGCTGCCCCAGGGCGGGCCAGGCCAAAGCGGCAAGGCCCGCCCGCTCTTCCTGGGGCCTGACCTGGATGGGGAAATACGCGTCGTGCTGGAGCCGCTCGACGACGCTGCGCGCGTCGGCGGCTTCCATCACGCCATCGATGGTTTGCCCCCGCTGATCCGCCGCCTTATAGACGAAAACTGGCACGCTGGCGCCTCGCTCGGTGGCCCATCCGTTGGGCAGAAGGAGCCAAGCTGCATTCCTCTCCAATCCGTCTGTCCCACAGGGGAGGGGATGGCGTAACGGGCCTAGGTATCTTCCTGCGTGACACGCAGGATCTCTTCGACCGTCGTGATGCCCGCTCGGGCCTTGGCCCAGCCATCGTCGCGCAAGCTGACCATCCCGTGCTCGATGGCATGGCGCCGGATGACCCCCGTGGGCTTTTTCGCCAGGATGAGTCCGCGCGTCTCCTCGCTGATCACGAAGAGCTCATAGACCCCGGTCCGGCCGCGATAGCCCGTGCCGCGGCAGTCGTCGCAGCCCTTGCCTCTCGAGAGCTCGACGCCCGTCGCGTCGGTGACCCCGAGGGCAAGAAGATCGCCCGGATCGGCCTGATAGGGCGCCCGGCAGGCGGCGCAGATGCGCCGCACGAGCCGCTGGGCCAGCACGCCGTTCAGCACCGAGGCCACGAGGTAGGCCTCGGCGCCCATGTCCTGCAGCCGGGTGACGGCGCCGGGGGCGTCATTGGTGTGCAGGGTGGAGAACACCAGATGCCCGGTGAGGGCGGCCTGGATCGAGATCTCGGCGGTCTCGAGGTCGCGGATCTCTCCCACCATGATGACGTCCGGATCCTGGCGGACGATGTGGCGCAACCCTGTCCCGAAGGAAAGCCCGATCTTGGGGCGGACAGGGATCTGGTTCACGCCGGCCAGCTGATATTCAACCGGGTCCTCGATGGTGATGATCTTCTTCTCCGGCGAGTTGATCTTGTCCAGCGCGGCATAGAGCGTCGTCGTCTTGCCCGATCCGGTGGGCCCTGTCACCAGCAAGATGCCATGAGGGCGCCGGATGAGGCCGTCGAAGGTCTCGGCCACCTTTGGGGAGAAGCCCAGACGGTTGAAGGGCAAGAAGACGGACGACCGGTCCAGAAGCCGCATCACGAGGGACTCGCCGTGGACCGTGGGCACGGTGGAAACGCGGATGTCTATCCGCCGGTCGCCGGCCGTGACCCGGATGCGTCCGTCCTGGGGGAGCCGCCGCTCGGCGATATTCATCTCAGCCATGAGCTTGATGCGCGAGGTCAGGGCCGCCTGGAGCCGGCGGGGCGGCGACTCGCGATCATGCAAGATGCCGTCCAGTCGGTATCGGACCCGGAGGCGATCCTCGTAGGGCTCGATGTGGATGTCCGAAGCCTCCGCGGCCACGGCCTCGTCGATCAGAAGGCCGACCAGCCGGACGACGGGTGCCTCGGAGGCCATGTCGCGGAGCTGGTTGACGTCCGCCTCACCGTCACTATCAGCACCCGCCTCCGGGGACGCCATGCCCTCGACGATCTTCTGCAGCGGGGTCGAGGCGCCGTACGCGCGCTCGATCGCCTCCAGGATGGCGCCCGCCGGCGCCACGCAGAGCGCGACCCGCAGACCGAGCATTTGACGCAGTTCGTCCAGGAGGAGAGGGTTGGTCGGATCGGCCGTCGCCACCCTGATGGTGGAGGCGTCGACGGCGATCGGGCAGGCGGTGTACTGGCGGAGGTATTTCGGGGAAAGGCTCTTGATCAGCGGGGGGGTGCTAGGGAGCTCCTCCGCCGCCACAAAAGGCAGGCCCTGTTGAGTGGCCAAGGCTCGCAGCACGTCGTCCTGCGAGACGGCTTGCATGGTGGTCAGGGCCTCGCCGAGCCGGCGCCGCTCGCTCTTGGCGCGTGCCAGCCCCTCCTCGAGGACATCGGGGGTGATGAGGCGCGCCCCTAGGAGAATCTGCCCCAGCCGATTGAATAGCGATGCCTTCTCGCTGCTGGTGGCCATATGCACGAATTATGAAGCGTGCGGGGCGAGGCAGTCAATCTAAATGCTTGAACCCGTTCGTTTCACATCGGTGGTCTTCTCCTTCCTTGGAATCCGCCGCGCTCATCGTGCGCTGATCTGCCCACCCTACCCCGTCCTGCGCCTGACACTGTCCATTGACACGGCTGACAGCGTTGACACTTGGGAAGTCGTGGACCGCATGAGGGGCGCCGTCTGAACCGCTGCTCGCCGGCCGCCAGCTGGAGCCCGCCCACAAGGCAGCCCAGACGGACCCCACTCGCCGAGGCCTCGCCCGTCCTTGCCTGCCTCATCGATGCCTCCGCTCCGGGCCGCGTCGCCCTCGGCCTCCGCACCGGCGCCTCGGCGACGAGCCGGACCTCGATGGCGTGGCCCCGCGCGGCCCGCGCCATGCCCAGCTCGACGGCTTCGCCCTCCACGCCAACGTCTGGGTGGCCGACGGGCGCATCCTCGTCGCACGCAAGACGGTGTGGCGCGATGGCAGCGCGTATCTGCTCTTCGAGCCGATCGAGTTCATGGACAAACTCATGGCCAGCAACCCCCGACCCGCGGCAGGCCGCCCTGGGTCGCTCACCGGCAAACCGATCACCGGTTAACCGACCTTCGCGGAGACTTCCGCATCGAGGCCGAGCTGGTCTGGAGTTCTGTCGCTGGTCAATGAAAATGTCGTGGGTACTGCAACGTGAAAAGGTCATCCCGTGCGCGGATCGGTGAGAGAGGGAGCGTTACG
>Ga0070708_100004245_pt1 | contig 11256 bp, 9 predicted proteins | sample KBSK5503metaG_FD_65469 | JGI IMG/M metagenome (GOLD analysis project Ga0070708, IMG submission 65469) | Corn, switchgrass and miscanthus rhizosphere microbial communities from Kellogg Biological Station, Michigan, USA - KBS K5-50-3 metaG | ecosystem: Host-associated > Plants > Roots >...
CAGTTGCAAGTGCCCGCGCAGCCCTCGAGCAACAACAATCAGTTCAGCAAGTATGCCGCGGCCATGACGCCCGGAGCGCAGATTCAGGAGGCGGCCCGCGGGGCGGCGGCCAGGCGCGGGGGCGGGGGCGGACAGGAAGGTGACTTTGGCCTGGGCACGGGCGCACACGGTCGGCAAACCGGAGCTCTCGAGATTCTTAGCGATACGCAGGGAGTGGATTTCGGTCCTTACCTGCAACGCATTTTGCAGGAGGTGAAAGACAATTGGTATCGTCTGATTCCTGTATCCGCCGAGATGAAAAAAGGGAAGTTGGCGATTGAGTTCGCCATCACCAAAGACGGACAGGTCGCGGGGATGAAACTGGTTGCGACCTCGGGCGACCCTCCGCTCGATCGTGCTGCCTGGGGCGGCATCACTGCATCAAATCCGTTTCCGCCGCTGCCCACGGACTTCAAAGGGCCTTATCTCGCGCTACGTTTCCGTTTCTTCTACAACCCGGACAAGTCGGATCTGGAATAGCTCTGCAGGCCCGTCAAAGCCGACGGCCAGCCGCAAAGCACAGATTCTCTACCAGACCCGGCAGCGGTTCTGATTCACCATCGCCGACCCCGCCTTGCAATGGAAGGCTTCCTGAAATTCCGGCATGTTTGAGACCACGCCATTGGTCCGATACTTCTCCGGCGAATGCGGATCAACCGTAGCCCGCAGGCGCTTGTTCTCGTCTCGCTCATTCGAGCACCAGCTCTGACCGTAGCCGACGAAGAATCGCTGCTCCGGGGTGAGTTCGGCGATCGCCGGCAGCTTCTGTCCTTTCGTGTCATCCTTCCACGCCATGTAAGCCAGGATTAGCCCGCCCACGTCGGCGACATCTTCACCCAGCGTCAGTTTGCCGTTGATCTTGATGTCGTCAATGATTGTGTACGTCGAGTACTGGGCTGAAACGCACGAGGCACGCTTCACGAACTCTTTCTCATCCTCCGGAGTCCACCAGTCGCGCAGATTTCCTTGCGCATCGAACTGCCGACCTTCGTCGTCGAAGCCGTGCGTCAGTTCGTGGCCGATGGTGCCGCCGGTATTGCCGTAATTCGGCGCGGCGTCTGAGGCGGGATCAAACAGCGGCGGCTGCAGCACGCCCACAGGGAAATTGATGTCGTTCATCTGCGGATTGTAATAAGCGTTCACCGTCGGCGGAGTCATCTCCCACTCTCCATGATCCACGGGCTTGCCGATCTTCGCCAGTTGCCGGTTGAACTCAAATTGCCGCGCCCGCAAGACATTGCCGATCTCATCTCCGCGGACGATTTCCAATTTGCTGTAGTCCCGCCACTTGTCGGGATAGCCGATCTTGTTGGCCACTGCGTGCAGCTTCTCAATGGCACGCGGCTTGGTGCTCGCACTCATCCAGGGCAATGAATTGATGTCCTGTGCCATTGCTGTCTCAATTTCTTTCACCATCTTGAGAGCCTGGCGTTTGGCGTCGCTGCTGAAATATTTGTCCACATACGCCTGTCCCAGCGCCTCGCCCAGATCGTCGTCTACATCCTCGGTACAGCGCTTCCAGCGGGGCTCAATCTGCTCCGCACCTGAAAGAATTTTTCCGTGGAAATCAAAGTCTGCATTGACGAATGCGGCGGGAAGAAACCGGGCATTGGCTGACACCAGATGCCAGCGCAAATAGGTCTTCCAGGACGCCAGGTCTTCCTTCTCCATTTCTGCGTTGAGGGCCTTGAAGAAGTTAGGCGAGGCTACATTCAGATCTGTTAGAGATGTCAGTCCAACTCTGGCGAAGTACGCCTGCCATGGAAAGGATGGAGCCAAAGCTTCAAGTTCGGCGGCCGTCATCTTGTGGTAAAGCTTCTGCGGGTCGCGCCTTTCCACCCGCGTCATGGAGCTCTGGGCCAGAGCGGTTTCAATCCGCATCACAGTCTGGGCTTCCGCCGCTGCAGTCTCGGGCTTGTCGCCGAGCAGTTCGAGCATTTTCTGCACATGCCCCAGATAGGCTTTGCGCAATTCTTGCGACTTCGCGTCATCCTTCACGTAGTAATCGCGGTCGGGAAGGCCGAGGCCGCCCTGATCAGTAACGGCGATCACTTGCGCCGAATTCTTCGCGTCCTGTTCGGAGCCGAAGCGAAACAGCGTGCTGCGACGATAAGGCAGGAAATACGCCGGGTTGGCCACGACCTCGGCCAGGTCGCTCTTCGACTGCAAGCCTTCAATCTTCGTGAGATAAGGATCGAGCGGCTTGATCCCGGCCGCTTCCACTGCCTTTTCGTCCATGCAAGCGGCGTAGTAGTCGCCAATCTTCTGATTGGCGGCGTCGCGCGCCGGGTCGGGGGCAGACGCCGTTTCCAGAATTCCACGCAATTGCGCCGTGTTTTCGTCCTGCAACTTCCCGTAGGCGCTCCAACTCGACTGATCGGGCGGGATCGGATTCTTCTTCATCCAGCCGCCGCACGAGTAGGTATAGAAGTCCGTGCAAGGATCCACACTCCGATCCATCGACGACACATCGAGCACCGGCTGAGACTTCGCCGTGCCCGCAGACTGTTGTCCGCTAGCCAGAGAAAGGGTTGAAGCGACGAGAAACGCAACCAGACTCACGCGCACAATTGCCATAAATGGATATCCTCTTCCTGTCCGCTCTAACTCTTCCGCAGATGGATCGATCCGTCTCCCGTCCGGATCGTCATGAGACTTCCGCCACCATTGATCTTGCCGTGGACATCGTTCTCACGCAGCTTTCCCTCGGTTGTGACCGGGATGTCCAGATCAATGTGGCCGTCGCTGGTGTGCAGGTCCAAGTCGGCAGCCAGGGTTTCTGGAATCTCCAGAGTAACGCTGCCGTCTCCGGTCTCCAGCCGCCAGCCCGCGTTCAGCGAGGACCCAGCCGCCGCGCGTACTTCGACGGAACCGTCTCCCGTCTTGAGCTCAAGTTCATCAAACCGCCCGTTGGCGCGAATGTGCCCATCTCCGGTGGTTGCCCGCAACTTGCCCTCGACGGCATCGATCAGCTGCGATCCATCGCCGCTGCGCAGATCCATCTCCCCCTTGAAGCTGGTGACTTCGATCTTGCCGTCCCCGGTGTGCAGGTTGACCCGGCCTTCGCGCGGCATGTGTATGTCGATGTCCACGCGGTGACTGCCCATACCGAATGTCAAATTGTGGGGCGGGTAGCGAACTTCGATTTCGACCGTGTCGCCGTTCTGGTGGTCTTCCACCCGGATGCCTCCGTCTCCAATCTTGTAGTGCGTCGTGATGACCTTGGCGTCAATCGTATTCTGATCCCAGGTATACACGCGGATGTTGGCGTCCGAAGTCTCCACGCGAAGGTCGGGCTTGCCGGAGAGCTTGAACGTCTTCGACCATTCGTCGGCGCGCGCACGCAGGGCAGTTGCAAAGCACAGAACGAGAACTGCAAGGCCAATGCGTTTCATAAAATCCTCCCGCCGGGTGAACACACTTCCACCCAGCCTCTTAGACGTGGTTACGCGCGGTTCGTGAGATTGGTTCCATGGAAATTCGGTCGACTACCTTCGGAAGTCTGGCCATGCGTAGGCCAGACGAATCAGAGTTCGTTCCGAAAATGGCACATACAACAGCCCCGCGCTCGCCGCGAAGGCCGCTCCCAGCCCGATCTTCTGCATGAGCAGGAACGGTGCGATGGCCCACAACTCGTCGAGCGCCAGAACGAGCGGGAATATCTGCCGGAATTTCTCGCCCAGCCGCTGGTAGTCAAAGCCGACAGCGGACATCAAATAGCATCGCAGAGGGATGCCCACGCCCGCCGTCACCATCACCGCCGCTACCAGCGCAGTCGCGGCCCATCGCGGAAGAAACGAATCCGCGATTTCAGCCACCGCGTGCAATCGAAAAAGCGCGGACACGTAAAAGATCAGGTACATGGCTTGAATCAGCGCAAAGAGTGCCCGCGTCAGCCCACGATGCGGGATGGGGACTTCGAGTTCGGGATGCAGAGCAATCGTGGGGGTGGAAGCCATCCCGGCTACGGCGTGCTTCGTCTCCAAACCCGTGGCGCCCGCGCTAGGGAGACGGTCTGCTGCGGTCACGCCCGCGCTCTCTAACGGGACCTCCCTCTGTGCTGCTTCCCTTTGTACCGGCGCAATAAAGCGATATCCCCTTCGCGCCAGCGTCTCCACGTATCGCGGACTGGAAGCTGAATCGCCGATTACCTCGCGTACTTTATTGACGGCCGTATTCAGGCTGTGGTCGAAGTCCACGAACGTGTCGGATGGCCACAGTTTCTGCCGTAGTTCCTCGCGTGTGACCACTTCTCCCGCGCGCTCCAGCAACATCGCCAGTACTTGAAACGGCTGTTCCTGCAGGCGCTGCTTCGCCCCGTTCTTTCGCAGTTCGCCCGCACTAAGATCTAACTCGAACACCCCAAAACGCACGATTCGGCTGTTGGATTGCGGCACAGGCATGGACGACGCCGTAGTGTAGCACCCACGGCACGGGCGGGGAGGGGACCCTCGCCAAATGAAGGCAGCTGGAAGAAAGTGACCCGCTCCGGCGCTACAATACTCTCGTGCCCGCAACCGACCCCCGCCACGATGCCTCCGGCAAGCACCACCGGCACGCGATTTATGCCACAGAAACCGCGGGTCTGTTGCTGATCGCGTTGCTCCTGCTGGTCCTTACTGTGGTTCGCTACTGGCACGACATTCACTGGAGCATCCACTGAAACTGAACGCCGGGCGTGCTGATTCACAGCAAGGGGATCCCCTGCTTGTGGTAGTGCTCGGCCCCACCGCAAGCGGAAAGACGGCCTTATCGCTGGCTCTCGCGGAACGGTTCCAGGGCGAAATCGTGAACTGCGATTCGGTCGCCATGTACCGCGAGTTTGAAATCGGCACCGCCAAACCCGACGCTGCCGAACGCGCGCGAGTTCCGCATCATCTCGTCGATTTCGTGGACCCGGCCCATTACATCACGGCTGGCGAATATGCCCGCCAGGCGCGGAAAGTGATTGCGGAGATCAACTCTCGCGGACACTTGCCCATCGTGGTCGGCGGCACGGGACTCTATTTACGCGCTCTGCTCGAAGGTCTCTTCCCCGGACCGCAGCGCTCCGAGGAGCTCCGTGAGCGTTTGTGCGAACGTGCCGCTGCCCGGGGCTCTGGCTATCTGCATCGAATACTCGGGCGCCTGGATCGTGCTGCTACCGAAAAAATTCACGCCAATGACACGCCCAAATTAATCCGCGCCATCGAGGTCTGCCTGGCCTCGCGTCAAAAGATGACAGAACTCTGGCAACAGCAGGGCCGCGATCCTCTACGCGGCTTCCGCATTCTGCGCCTTGGACTCGATCCAGAGCGCAATGCTCTCTACGGCCGCATCAACCAGCGCGCGCAGCACATGTTCGACGGCGGCCTGATCGAAGAGACCCAGAACCTGCTGCAGAAATATGGCACAACCGCCCGCCCGCTGGCTTCGCTCGGCTACAAACAAGCGGTGCAGTTTGTACGCGGAGAACTCACCCGTGAGCAAGCTCTGCAGGCCGCCCAGCAAGCTCACCGCAACTACGCCAAGCGCCAGCTGACCTGGTTCCGTCGCGAGCCGGAAGTGAAATGGCTGAACGGCTTCGGCGATGATCCTAATATCCAACGCCAAGCCGTCGCTCTCGTCGTTGCCGTCCAAAGAGATGAGCCCTTCGGCCGCGTTTGACGGCTTTACCACAGAGGACACGGGGGATCACAGGGTAGATCCTGCCTTAACTAGTCGAATCACATTTAAATCTTGCGGTGCGTGTCTCCTGCCTCTTCTGCTATCGTTTCCAGCTATGCCTCGCATCTTCCCTGCCGTATTGCTCGCACTGACCCTCTCTTTCCCCACTTTCGCCAAGGACAAAGACAAGTCCCAGCGGCCCGGCCCCATACATCTCACTCACGACGGCGAGAAGTGGGCGCAGAAAACTCTCCACAAGCTCACGCTCGAGGAAAAAGTTGGTCAGGTCTTCATGGTCTGGTGCCGCGCCAGCTTTCTGAACGTAGAGAACCCGGAGTACCTGCAATGGCGTGACGCCATGCAGAAGTACCACGTCGGCTCTTTCGCCATGACCGTCCATGTCGATGGCCCTTTCCTTCTGCGCAGCGAGCCCTACGAGGCCGCCGAGCTGCTCAACCGACTGCAGCATGATTCCAAACTGCCACTCCTTTTCGCCGCGGATTTTGAGCGTGGCGTCTCCACGCGCCTGATGGGAGCAACTGTCTTTCCCCACGCTATGGCCTTCGGAGCCGATGGCAAAGAAGCAGACGCCGAGGCCTTCGGCCGCATTACCGCCGAAGAAGCCCGTACCATCGGTATCCACTGGAATTTCTTTCCGGACGCTGACGTGAATTCCAATCCCGTGAATCCGATCATTAACACGCGCTCTTTCGGCGAAGATCCCAAGCAAGTTGGAGACCTGGTCACCGCCTACATCAAGGGGGCGCACCAGGCCGGGATGCTCACCACTGTAAAGCACTTTCCCGGTCACGGTGACACTGCGACCGACTCGCATCTCGGCGTCGCCAGCGTAAACGTAGATCGCGCCCACCTCGACTCGATCGAGCTGCCGCCTTTTCGTCAAGCCATCCAGGCCGGTGTCGACTCAGTTATGGTGGCGCACGTGACCGTCCCGGCGCTCGATCCCGATCCCAATCACGTAGCCACCATTTCCCCAGCCGTAGTCTCGGACCTGCTCGAAAAGCAGCTTGGATTCAAGGGCATTATTGTGACCGACGCTCTCGACATGGCCGGCCTCACGCATCTCTTCGCCAACAACATAGGCCGTGCCGCCGTTGAAGCCTTCAAGGCCGGCAACGATCTGCTGCTGATCCCAGCTGACCTTGGCGCCTCCTATACCGCCATGCTCCAAGCTGCGCGCTCAGGCGAAATCTCTCCCGAACGCCTGGATCGCTCCGTGCTCAAGGTACTGAAAATAAAGGCATCCCTCGGCCTGCAGGATGCCCGCCTGGTGGATCTGAACGTGATTGCCACTGCGGTGGGCAAGCCGGAAAACCTGACCTATGGCCAGCAGATCGCGGACTCCGCCGTCACCCTGGTACGCGACAACGGAAAGGTGCTGCCGCTCAAATCCAACGGAACCGTCAAGGCCGGACTTCCGTATACAACACAAGAGGAGACACACGACCGCGTTGTGGCTGTGATCTTCTCCGACGACGTACGGACGGATTCCGGCCGGGCCTTCGGCAGGGAACTCCGCGCCCGCATTCCTGACGCGCACGTGATCTATGTGGACCCGCGCATTGCCGCCGGTACGACCGATGAAGTGATGAAGGCTATCGGCGAAGCGCAGGCAGTGGTGGCCGCGGTTTATGTCATTCCGACGGCGGGCAAGGTGGGAAACTCGGTCGCTATGGCCGATGCGACCGGAACATTGCTGCAGCAATTGCTCGATCACGCGGCGGAAAAGACCGCGGTGGTCGCCATGGGGAACCCGTACCTTGCAGCCGACTTCCCCAAGATTGAGAATTACATGTGTACGTTTTCGAACGCGACAGTCTCCGAAGTAGGCGCGGTTAAAGCGCTGTTCGGCGAGATTGCCATCCGCGGCCATCTCCCCGTGAGCATTCCGAACGTCGCCGTGCGTGGCGCTGGAATCGAGCGCCCCTCACAGGTTGCGAACGGAGGATATCCACATGCGCGCAACTGAATTTCGAATCGCTAAACGTTGTAGCCGCGCGGCGAAAAGAGAGTGCACCCGGTCGCATAAGCGGTGGAGAGCGAGTCGTCTTCTCCTTTCCGGCGCGGTTCTGCTGCTCCTGCCCGCCTGCAGCGTCAACGTCAGGAAAGAAGGCAACGGACAGGATAAGCAGGTCGACATCAAGACTCTTCTAGGCGGCATTCATGTCAGCAAAGATGCGGACGTCGCCGATACCGGCCTTGCCGTCTATCCCGGTGCTCACCTCAAGGAGAAAGATTCCGGCAACGGTAAGAGCGCCAACGTCAACATCTCTGGCTTCGGTTACGGGGTAAAAGTCATTGCCCTGGAGTATGAGACCGACGACTCGCCCACCAAACTCGTCGCCTTCTACAAAGACCAGCTCAAGAAATACGGCAGCGTTCTCGAGTGCCGTACTTCGAGCCACCTCGACGTGAACATGAACAGGTCCAGGTGGGACAAGAACTCCCAAGAGCTGACCTGTGACAGCACGCACGGCAACAACATCGAACTCAAGGTCGGCACCAAGGAAAATCAGCACATCGTCGCGGTTGAACCCGAGGGCAAAGGCGCCAGCTTCTCTCTGGTGTACGTCCGCACCCACGGGAAGGACGCAGACATCTAGCGCGGTTGCGGAAAAAACTCGGATTGCAGGAAAAAAGTCGCATTCGTGTCAACGCATGACTTGGGGTGCGTATCAGGGCACGACTTCAGTCGTGCCGTGGGTTGCTGAAAAATGCGTTAGGCTTCAGCCGCTGGGGTTGGCTCTGAAGATGCTGTTTGCTGCAACCGTCGAAGCATTGTGAAAGTTTAGTTCGCTGCTCTGCGGGAGGTCTCCATGTTTCGATCTATCGCATCACCCCGTTTGGTTAAGACCAGTGCTAGTTCCCGTCTGGTTCTCACTCTTGGTCTCGCCACGGCTTTGGCTTTACCCGCTTTTGCCGCCGGACAACAAAAGCAGGAGCAGGAGAAGGACAGCCAGGACAGGCACCTGGACATTCGCAGTTCCTCCGGCGACCTGCATATCGGAAACGACGCCGATGCCCGCAAGATGGGATTGCCGCTCTATCCCGGCGCTCGCCTGAAGCGCGACGACGACAACCAGAACGCCGTCAATCTCGGCCTTCTAACTGAGGCTTTCGGAATAAAGCTGGTGGTCGCCAGCTACGAGTCGGACGACGCTCCCGCCCAGGTTGTCGAGTACTATCGCGAAAAGCTAAGAAAATACGGCAAGGTACTCGAGTGCCACACGCACAAACATGGAGGCGACGTGCATGCCGACGCCGACGATGACAAGGACAACGACCAACATTCCAAACCAGTGAAGTGTGAAGGCGACAACTCTGGCCCAGTCACCGAACTAAAAGTAGGAACCGAAGGCAACCAGCACGTGGTAGCCATCGAGCCGCGCGACGGAGGTAAACGAGCGACCTTTGCTCTGGTGTACCTGCACACCCGCGGCAAGCAGGGAGATATCTAGAGGCTCGCGGGAAATGACATCGCGCTCGTTTGATTTTTGGGTGGCGCAGCGCTTTTCAGAGCTCCGGTAACCGGCTTGTAAAAAAAAGCTCCACAGAGTGCTGAAAAACTCGGTGTAGGCGCCTCAGGGGCTAAAGCCTGGGCAGAAAAGGAAGGCTCTTTCGCAGCGTTGAAAAGGCTGCGCCACCCAAAATCAGATTTTTTCAGCAAGCTGTTTAGCCGCTGCGGTCAGAGTGCACCCTGCGGAGTTTCCAGCCCACAACGGAACCTCCCACGATTCCCGCTTCCTTGCGCTTGTCGCACGCCGTGCGGTACTTTCAATCCAGCCCTTCTCTAATCCCTGATGGACCATCCTTGCTACAAGTGCGCACAACTGGTCGAAGATGGCGTCCCCTTCTGCGCCCACTGCGGCGCACCGCAAATTCGCGTCGCCCTTCCTGATCCTCCCCCTGCGACCGTGCCTTCGGCAGCTGAAGCAGCCATGCAGGGCAATCCGGTGCTGCCAGGCTCCCCGAACGCGCCGTTGGCCTACCTGCCGACGAGGTGGGTTGGAACGCTGCAGCCCTGTGCGCTTGCGGCTCTGATCTCTGTTTTGCTCATAGCCTTGGGCCTGAATCCCTTCGTCGCTATGCTGGGCGCCGGAATTCTCGCTGTAATTTTCTCTCGCCGCCGCAGCCCGGAGATGGTGATCAAAGCCGGGACGGGAGCCCGCCTCGGCGCCATCAGCGGCCTGTTCTGCTTTGGCATGTCCGCCGCGCTGGAAGCGATCGTCGTGGCCGTCCGTCACAAGGGACCCGAGGTCCGCAACGCGATGCTGCAGGTAATTCAGCAGGCTGCCGCGAAATCCAACGACCCGCAGGTAACGGCCGCACTCGACTACTTCAAATCTTCTCAGGGACTGGCTGTCATGCTTCTGTTTGCTCTCGTTTCCGCTTTTTTCGCCTCGATTATCCTGGGAAGCATTGGTGGCGCGTTGGGTGGGGCCTTTCTCGGCCGTCGTGATCGGTAGTCAATTCAGTCAAAGCTGTATTGCCGCCTCCACTGCCGCACGCGTATGATGCAGCGTTCACATCCTCACGCGATGAATAAGCTCACGCGCGGTTCGCTGCTCGGGATCGAAAATCTCGACGCGAAGGACATCCTGGGCCTGCTCAAGCTCGCCCGCCGCATGAATCCGTTGAAGGCTCGGCCGCTGCTGCGCGGCAAGCGCATCGTGCTCTTGTTTTATGAGGCCTCTACGCGGACGCGTTCGTCGTTCGAATTCGCGGCGAAATCGCTGGGCGCCATGACCACGCTGGTGCAATCCTCTGGTTCGAGCATCGAAAAGGGAGAGTCCCTGCTCGACACCGGCTACACGCTGCGTGCCATTGGCGCCGATGCCATCGTGATCCGGCATCCTTCCGCCGGCGCTCCCTACCTGATGGCGCGGCACCTCGACATCCCAGTCATCAATGCGGGCGACGGCATGCACGAGCATCCTTCGCAAGCGCTGGTCGATGCCTTCACCATTCTCAAACACAAGAAATCGTTCAAAGGCTTGCAGGCCACGATTATCGGGGACATCTATCACAGTCGCGTGGCCCGGAGCGCCTGCCATCTGCTGACCAGGTTCGGGGTAAAAATAACACTCTGCGGTCCCCCCGATTTCGTGCCCGATGTTGCGGCCACGCTGGTGCCGGGCCTCCGCATCACACGCCACGTTGAAGACGCCCTGCGCGGCACCGACGTGATCATGCTGCTGCGAATGCAAAAAGAGCGTTTCTCGGGCCAGAAGATAAGCCTCGAGGACTACATTGCGCGCTACCAGATGACCACCGCCCGGCTGAAGCTGGCGAAACGCGATGCTATCGTGATGCATCCCGGTCCCATCATCCGAGGCCTGGAGTTAACCGCTGAGGTGGCCGACGGTCCGCAATCCGTAATTCTGGACGAAGTGCACAACGCCGTGCCCATGCGCATGGCGATGCTGGCACGAGCGTTGGGGAAGGCAAAATGAGCCACGGATTTGCACGGATTAAATTCTTGCCCAATTTTTAATGGGCACCCCTCTTCAGCGCAGCGCTAGGCGTAGTGTTAGCCGCGAAGCGGCGTAA
>Ga0070708_100004247_pt1 | contig 11255 bp, 9 predicted proteins | sample KBSK5503metaG_FD_65469 | JGI IMG/M metagenome (GOLD analysis project Ga0070708, IMG submission 65469) | Corn, switchgrass and miscanthus rhizosphere microbial communities from Kellogg Biological Station, Michigan, USA - KBS K5-50-3 metaG | ecosystem: Host-associated > Plants > Roots >...
TAGTGCTGCGTTCCTCATTGGCGCTATCATTCCCTTTGAAAAAATCTACAGGTAGAACACACCTGATTTGGCTCTAAATCTTGATTCAGTGTTTTATTCGTATCAATGAGGAACGCAGCAGTAGGCAGTAGGATAAACAATCTGGTAAATCCGTTTAAGAAGATCGTGCTTGCATCGCTTTGATACGTGCTTCTAGTTTTGCTGCTTCGTCAACTCGTTTCATTTGCTGCAGTAGAGCGGCATAGTTTTCTAACAAGGGAATGTTCTTAGGATGATCAGGTCCAAAAAACTGTTCATAAATCGATATCGCCCTCTTCAAAAGCGGCTCTGCTAGATCATACTTTCCTTGACGTAAGTAGAGTAAGGCTAAGTTGTTAAGATTTGTTCCAATAGTTGGATGTCCTGTGTTAAATATCTTCTCACGAATTGCAAGAGCACGTTTTAAAAGCGGTTCTGCTTTTTCATAGTGACCTTGAGCACGATAGACTTCTCCCAGATTATTGAGAGCCTGGCCGGTAGTAGGATGTTCGGGTCCTAATGTTTGTTCACAAATTGTCAGCGCATCTCTTAAAAGAGGCTCTGCCTTCTCATATTGTCTCATGTCATGGTAGAGGGTGCCTAAGTTGTTCTGGCAGCTTGCAGTTTCTGGATGTTGAGGTCCTAATACCCTTTGGCGGATCTTTAAAGACTTCTGATAGAAGAACTCCGCTTCTTTATACTCGCGTCGAGCATGATACAGTAATGCTAGGTTATTGAGAGTTTGTGCAGTGTCAGAATGTTCCGGCCCTAACATTCGCTCGCGAATCTCTAAAGCTCGCTTATAGAGAGGTTCTGCCTTCTCGTATTCTCCCTGCTCATAGTAGAGCCCGGCTAAGTTGTTCAGATCTAGGGCTGTAGTAGGATGAAGCGGTCCTAAGATTTCCTCATCAATTGCTAACGCTTCTTTCATGAGTGATTCGGCTTTAGCATACTGTCCTCTTTCATGGGAGAGCCTGGCCAGATTATTGAGTCCTGTAGCGGTATCAGGATGTCTGGCGCCTACTACTTGTTTCCCAATCTCTAATGCTTGCTCTAAAAACGGCTCCGCCTGTTCATACTGCCCCCGTGCATGTAAATAGAGGCCACTCTCATTCAGCAGAAGAATTGCTTCTCGAAAGGCGAAGCCATAGTGTGTGATCAGCGCTGCACATTGCTGAGCATGAGGGAGGTACTGTTGGCAAAGCGTCCAATTTTCGTGTTTAGGGTCTGGAAACGCCCTATTGACAGCTTTCACTGTGCACTCTGCCCATTGGCGCTGAAGATCTTCAATCATCGCAGTTTTGAGAACAATCTGGACCAGGCGATGAATAAAGACGAGATGTGTATCTGTGTTGCGTTGGACAAGAGAAAAGTGGCGTAAGGTGCCAATCGCTTCGTCGAGCAGCGTTTCGTCCGTAGCAACGGCTTGCATCTGTGGGCCAAGTTCATATGCCCCTTTCACGAGCAGATCCTCCGGGATAACATCGGGCGCAAGAAAGGCCAAGAATCGCAATAAGTCGGCGGCCCTTGGATCGCGTTGCTCAACTTGCCCAAAGTTGAGCGACCAGCTGGTGGCAACCGAGTACGGATACGCTGGACTTGTTCTGCCTTGCCTTTGTAGGAGAGCAACTTGTCTGCGTTGGTACGCCTGCAGGTAGGCCGCTAATGTCGACTGTGTCTCTTCGATATAGGCTCCAGCCTGTTCCAGGGCCAGCGGTAATCCATCCAGTTCCGCTACGATGGTAGCAGCGAGCTTTCGATCGCTCTCACTGACCTGAGTAATGGGGATATCTCGATTGGAGAGGATATTTGCCCGCCGTAAGAGAAACAAGCTACCTTCGGCTTCAGTCATTTTGTCTACTTCAAAGCCATGTGCGATGTGGCCTGTAGCTGCCTCACGAGTAGTGAAGAGGAGATGTCCTTTGTCTCCTGATGGCAAGAAATCAGTAATGAGCGCGAAATCATCAGCATTGTCGAGGATAAGCAACCAGCGGTCAGATGTGGTAAGCCAGTGTTTGACGGCCTCGACAACGATGGACAGGTCTGGCTCTTCTCGTTCTGGCAGCTGTAATACTCTGGCAATTTTGACGAAGCCTTCTGTCAGGGTAACCTGGTTCGTGGCATTGGCCCATAGCACAAAACGATAATCATCCTTGTAGCGATAGGCGTATTCAACGGCGGTTTGCGTTTTGCCGATGCCACCTAAGCCAGTGATGGCTTGTGATTGTGTGAGAGCGGCGGTCGCCTTTTGTAGGAAATGCTCATGAACTTGTTGAAGGAGAGTTTCCCTGCCTGTGAAGAAGGGATTACGCCGATAAGGCACGTTCCAAGCCTGATCTAGCGTGGATGAAGGTTGAGGGTCGCCGCCTGTGGCATAGAAATGTTGGTGAACGGTCGCGTTGTCACCGATCACCTGTCCTTGGATTGAACTTTCATTGTGTACTGAGTACATGGATTCTGCGGATTCCGTAGACTCATCCATGATGATTTCCTACTCTTCGGTATGGTTTCCAAAGTGCTGCGTGACATGAGCATCATCTCCTATGACCTGGCCCTGTACATTGCCTGTGTTTTGAATGTTGTACTTCCCTAGCCCTACTTGTTGTGGCTGTACGAGAGACAAGAGATGACGAGATGCGGTGATGATTTCATCATCCTGGTCAAGATGATTGGCTGTTAGGGCCTTTTTGAGCGGTTTTTCGTAGGTTTCAGGGTCATCTTCATAATCAAGCAGAGCGGCTTGTGCCTTTGGGCGATTGGCAAACTTATGCTGAATGAGGGATTTGAGGCCAGCATAGGTATCTTTGATAACCTGGCTGGTAGTATCTTTGACGCTGGCAACGGCACCAGCGGTCAATGCGCCAAGGATGAGATTGGCAGGTTCCATATCCATAACAACACCTCGTGAATCAACGTCTATACTCTCTTAAGAGATATGGTGTATCTGTTAGTGGAGGTATTATATGCCAGGAAAGGCCTTTTGTATAGAGATATGGATGCTCTCTGAAGTCAGTCCGTAGCGGTCAGGAAAACACTTAAAACTCTGCTCAAATATGCCGTTTCTGGTAGGAAGTTTGGTATTTCCATAACGTGATGCAATAAGAGCAACATCTCGCCCCGAGCTGCGAAATGTGGATTGTAAGATCTCTTCCAATTGTATATAATCTCAGGTGAGCATCAATAAAACAGCTTAGATGTAGTTTCAGGAAGGCAGTAATGCCGTGGGCGTCAGTGATCACGGGTGTATGTATTGGCCTCGTAGTCCTTTCTTTTGCCCGATGGGCTAGCTTACATCTGACAATGTTGGTTAGCACGAAGAAGGAGGAAAAGCCTATGAGGAAAATGGCACGTCAGTTCACGTTGTTGGGTTCTGCGTTGATCGAGACAATTTGGACTATCGAAGCCAGCATCATCGCCAGCATCCTGTCGTTCTGAGCCTATATCTACTGCTACATTCCTAAACGTCTTCATCGAAGAACTAGCTCGTGGAGGCCTATTTGTGCTTTCTTGTTCACGGCCCTTGCATATGAGAAAACAAAATGGAGATAGAGTGTTTGGCGACATGCATTATGATCGTCGAATAGATATCTCCAAAGGTGTAGATAACCATGAATAAAGAAACACCTAAGTATGCTGTGAGCATCTCTGCTCCATCACAAGGAACTATTGTAGGAGATGATAACACAGTCAACCAAACTTTCAACCAGAACAATCATTATCAGTACGGTGGCTTGACCTGGAACACACGACTCCTACCGATCAGTGAATGGCGCCTAGAAAGTTTCCAACTGGGTGATACGGAAGCTGCGAACTTTCGCTATGTCATTACGCCTGTCCAGGATGTATTCGTACAAGTGATGCAGACCCTCGAGCAGATGAATGATACAACAACACAAGTTAAAAACTGTGGTATTCTCGTAACAGGTGAGTCTAATGCTGGCAAAACGCGTCTAGCAGTAGAGGCACTGAAACAAGCACTTCCAGATTGGCTTCTCATGCATTGGTTGCCTGGCTATACAAACGATGATATTCCTCCTGCCGAACCTCTGAAAGGAAAATCTATTGTCCTATTTCTCGATGATCTTCAGGAGCACGTGTTGGTACCCGTAAGAGACTTTCAGGATCAAGCCTCAGGTGCAACTTCCCCTCGCTTCTGGGACCAGAAGGGACAAATTACTGCAACGAGCCAGCGATCAGCAACATTACGTACGCTCATTGATACACTTAGACGCTCCGTTTCACGCCTCGTCATTGTCGCCACTTGCCGCAGTGAAGATCTGAACCAGGTGTACATTCCGCTTGGCTGGTTATGTGATATGCTCATCGAAATATCTCTTCCAGCCTTCAGTGGAGATCCACAAGATCCGCTTGCCAGCCAAACGATTGCTGTGATTCAGAAACAGGGAACAATACACATCGAAGACTGGGACGGTACACTAGGTTCACTCATTTTAGGATTATCGAGAAAACGCCGGCAATACCTAGCTCTGCCTCCTCACGCTAAGACCGTGCTAAGGACCATGAAATTGCTCTTGTTGGCGGGCACACCCATGTATACCGAGCAAAGGATACGATCCGCCTGCGCGCGAGTATTCGCAGCAGAACAACTTTTAGAAGATGAGCAGATCTGGCAAGAGACAATAGACTTACTCACTCAAATCCAATTTGTCAAGGAAGAGGCCGGTGAGACGAGTGAGATGACGTATACCCTTCGTAAGGATAGCTATTTCGAGAGGGTCATCTCCGATTATCCAGCTTCACATCGTCCACAGCAAATGACACGCAACCTCATACAACTCCAGAGTGTATTTGAAGAATTAGAAGATGCGCAGGCTTTACTCAATCTCTCCTTCTCACTTATTTACCTAGAACAGCTAAAAGAGGCGTTGGCGACCATTGACTTGGCTCTTTCTCTCGACCCCAACAATGCAGTTGCCTGGCATAACAAAGGAACTTGCCTTGCTCGCTTAGGTCGTAACGAAGAAGCTCTAGCGTCTTTTGAGCACGTTCTAGCTCTCGATCCCAGCGGTGCCTACACCTGGTCCAACAGGGGTGCCTGCCTTGCCAAATTGAACCGGGTTCCAGAGGCGTTAGATTCCTTTAAGCAAGCGCTTGAACTCGATCCTGGCTCCGCCCTTATTTGGCACGATAAAGGATTGTGCTTTCTCGGTTTAGAAAATTATCAGGAGGCTTTAGAAGCATTTGAGCGCTCTCTGAGGTTTGATCCTCATGATGCCAGCGCTTGGCGTGGAAAGGCAAAGTGCCTCCTAAAACTAGAGCGCTTCGAGCAGACATTAGAGGCCTGTGACCACGCTCTAAGCCTTGATCCCGGTTCTGTTGAGGCATGGAATAACAAGGGAATTAGCCATGTTAATCTAAATCAATATGGGGAAGCTTACGCTGCCGTAGAATGTGCGCTCATGTTCGACGCTAACAATATCCAAGCCTGGCACAATAAAGGGGCTTGCCTCTGGCAGCTTGGACGATACCAGGAAGCGCTAGAGGCCCTTGAGCAGGCCATAAAGCTTCACACCGGTTACGCCTACACATGGTACGTCAAAGGTGAATGCCTCTTTAAACTGGAAAACTATGAAGATGCCTTAGCTTCATTTGAGCAGGCGATAAAGCTCAATTCTAATGATGTTCAATTGTGGGGGCGCACCGGTGCCTGCCTTAGCATGCTGGGACGCTTAGATGAGGCACTTATGGCATTGGATAAGGCCTTAACACTCGATCCCAACGACGCTTATGCCAGAGAAGGTAAAAAGGCCTGCCTTAACGGCTTGGGTAGGAATGAGGAAGCTTTAGCAATCATTATCCCAACTCAAGCTTTTGCCCAGGTCCAGCCAATAGGAAGTCTTCCACAATCTCTCTCCACCAATCATTTCAATAGCCAGCATAGGAAGAAAAATGCGAGGAAGAATACGGGACAAGGAAGCAAGCGTAGAAGAAAAAGGTAGTCAAAAAACTGCTGGATGGCGAACTTTCCTTGAGATACGCTCATTTTTGAGGAAGGAAAGAGACAATTTCAAGCTCCTATCAAGGCAAGTTTGCCATCCAGCATATCTGCTTCGGTATCCCCAATCATTACTGCATTCTCATGCTCAAGGGGGCACATTTTTCTCCCAAAATCGTGGGCTAACGACACTATCTTCGGGATATTTGTGGATGAGCTTTACCTTCTCTAATAGACGTTGCTAGGCAGGCTCTAAGAAAACGGTGCAGAAGTGAGGGGAAATAGCGACGCTACCGACACTAATGATAGCACCACTGTCACTAATTCTGGGATCCCACATTAACCGGCAGGTCCGGCACATCCGGGGCACGGTGACCGGCATCGATACGCAGAACCGCGAGCTGCACGTGCATTATAGCCCGGGCCTGGACGAGATCATCGGCACTGGAGGGGCGGTCGAGGCCACCTACGGTTACGATTACCTGGTGCTGGCCACGGGTGCACGCCTGGCACCAGAAGATCTCAGTGGGTTGAGCGAGGCGAACGGCAAGGGCGGCTGGCACCACTTCTACAGCGCCGAGGCCGCCCTGCACCTGCGCCGCGCGCTGCAGCGCTTCGAGGGCGGACGCATCGTCATCACCGTGGGCGGTATCCCCTATCGCTGCCCGCCCGCGCCGTTGGAGTTCACCTTCCTGCTCGACGAGTGGTTGGCGAAACACGACCTGCGCCATAAGACCGAGATCCAGTACCTCTTCCCGCTGCCGCGCGTTTTCCCCATTGAGAGCGTCGCGGAGGCTGTCACGCCGCTCCTGGAGGAGCGCCACATCGGCTACACGGTGTTCTTCAACGCCGAGACGGTGGATACGGAGAAGCAGGTCATCTCCTCGCTGGAGGGGGAAGAGATCCCCTATGACCTGCTCGTGCTGGTGCCCCCCCACCGGGGAGCCAGAGTGATCGAGGACTCCGGGTTGGGCGACGAACAGGGCTGGCTTCCCACTGACCGCAACACGCTGGAAGTCAAGGGCCAGCAGTATGTCTATGCGCTGGGTGACGCGACCGACCTGCCGGTTTCCAAGAGCGGCTCAGCCGCACATTTCGAGGCCAAGATCGTCGCGGCCCGTATTCTGGCCGCCATTCACGGCGAAGTGCCCAAGCAGGATGAAGGCATGTACGATGGCGAGGTCATGTGCTTCCTGGAGACCGGGTACAACAAAGCGACGCAGCTGGTCTTCAACTACGAGCATCCACCGCGCCCGCCGCGGCCCAGCCTGTACTACCACATGGAGAAGCAGCTTTTCAACCGCGCCTACTGGCATATCGTGCCGCAGGGGCTGGTTTGATAACGTCTTACTCCTGTCTGGAGGGAGAGCGATCGTTTAGGCCACTCTCCCTCCTCTCCAGCTAACGTACGGTTATCTCATTCCTTTAGATTATCAACAACAAAAAGATGGAGTTTCTGAGGCATCAAGTGTCTAGAGTTAGAACTTCTTTCCTATGACGCATTGCCAATGGTGAGAGAGAGAAGGTATAATGTGGACAGCAGCGTGACCGCCTGCCTCGAGGTGTCGCATTGCCTCACCAGGAATCTGACTTTGCGTTCTTCAAGAAACTCTCTCTGCGAATCATTGGTGCGTTTTCAACTTGCCCACCACTCCACCAATTTCCCCTCACCAAAAAAGGCTGGAAGCAGCTATCATGCGTTTCAAGGGTCAGATTCCTGGTGAGGCAACCAGAGGACTCTCTGCCATGTCGGCAGAGGTGTCTCGCGCAGGATATTTCCATGGGAGGCGATCATGAGAGGAGGAGTGAGTCTTCAAACCAGGCGCGCATTCCTTCAGCACATGCTACCACGGTATCGCAAGGCATCATCTGTCAAGAAGAAAGGCAAGCTGCTTGATGCCTTTACAGCAGCGACTAGATACAATCGCAAGTATGCGATAGAGCTTCTCAACCATGCACAAGAGGGGCAACCCCTACCTCAGCGCCCCCGTCCTCGGCACTACGGATCAGACGTGCAGCACGCGCTGCTCCTGGTCTGGAACGCCGCCAACCGCATCTGCACCAAACGCCTCATGCCCTTTCTCCCCACGCTCCTTGAAGCGCTGGAACGGCATGAGCACCTCCAGATCACAGAGGAGTGCCGGAAACAATTGCTTTCCATGAGCGCGGCAACGGCGGATCGCCTGCTGTCCTCTCGGCGCAAACTGGGTCGACGGAGCATCTCTACGACACGAGCGGGAGCGCTGCTGAAGCGACAGATTCCCATCGGCACGTTCCAGGGGTGGAATGACACCCGACCCGGCTTTTTGGAAGCAGATCTGGTTGCTCACTGTGGCACCGACATCGAGGGAGGCTATCTGTATACGTTGACGCTCACCGACGTAGCAACCGGATGGACGGAATGTCTTCCTCTCCTGCTCCGCAGTCAGGAAACGGTGCTCGCAGCTCTCCAGCGAGCACGCACGCTCTTCCCTTTTCCGATCCAGGGGCTCGATACCGATAACGGTGGCGAGTTCATCAATGAGACATTGATCGCCTATTGCGAACAAGAACGGATTTCGTTCACGCGGGGACGCCCGTCTCTGAAAAATGATCAGTGTTTTGTGGAGCAGAAAAATGGCACGATTGTGCGCCAGGTGGTTGGCTATGATCGTCTGGTTGGAGAACACGCCTATCGGCAACTCACTGAACTGTACCGGGCACTGCGCCTGTATATCAACTGCTTTCAATCCTCGATGAAACTCTTGTCGACGCAACGGGACGGGAAAGAAAGTGCGCTACGTCTACGACCCAGCCAAGACTCCGCTCCAACGCCTTCTGCAGTCAGGATTATTGCCCGAGCAGAAGCAACAAGAACTGACTGAGGTGTGTCCAGTCTCTCGACCCCATCCGTCTTTTCCAACAACTTGAGCAGTTACAACAGGCCGTCTTTCGCTGTGCTGTGAATGGCTCTCCTTTCGTTCTAAGGGCACTCACTGAAATAAAGGTACCAGTTATTGTGGTTGAATGGTATAATTCCAATCGCCATGAAAAGGCTCACTCACGATGCTGAGTGAGGCCAGATCTTCGTCTGAGACTTTGATGCCAGTCGGATAGCAATTGGTATCTTTGACGGCTGTGACGGTTAATCCTTGCTTGGTCGTCGTATGAGCAATCAGTTCAATCACGGTCTCAAAAGACGTTAACGGTTTACCCCGCCAATTGATGGAAATGTAGGAAAAGAGTCGGTGCTCGATCTTATTCCATTTACTCGTTGCCGGAGGCAGATGGCAGACGGTAATGGTCAGGCCAGTCTCCGTGGCAAACTGTTGCAACTGCATCTTCCACAGCCGATTGCGAACCCCATTGGAACCGCCTCCATCAGCAACAATCAGGAGTTGCTTACTGGTTGGATAGAGGCCGCTCCCACTGCTGCGCCACCACCGTCTGATACTCTCCACGGCAAACTCCGCGGTCTCGTGATCACTGCCCACATTGACGAAGCCGCTGTTGTGGACCACATCGTAAATCCCATAAGGAACCGCTTTCCCGTTTGCGATGGAGCGGTAGTCATACACATTGACGGTCGTGTCCTGTCCTTTGGCTTGCCATTCCCTCCCATTGTTCTTGAAGTTCCCAATCAGCTCCTTCTTCTTACAATCCACGGAAATCATCGGTTTGCCTGCCGCTTCAAAGGCCTTCCCGGTTCGATTGATCTGCTGAAATTGGGCGTCTCGATCAGCATGCGCTGTCCCCTCGATCGCCTTCTTGTTCGCTTTGAGGGAAAATCCCATCCCTTTTAGGAGTTCCCGGATGGCGGTCTCGCCAATCGTGTGTCCCTGGCTCTTGAGCGCTTCCTTGAGCTTGCTCATCGCTTTGGTCGTCCACTGCACCAGGCTTTGCGGGTCTCCTTTCGGTTCCAGCAGTTCCTCCAAATCGGCACGCAGGGTCTCGTCCTTGACTGTGATCTGCTTTCTCCCACCACCCCTCCTGCGGATGCGACCTCCTGGTTCATAGAGTTCTCCTGCCTCCACTTCTTGCAATCCCTTACGGATCGTCTTGCGCGTGACTCCTGCCTCGCGGGCCACTTGACTTATCCCTCCTGTGCCTCTACGCTTGGCCTCGGTCGCTACATACAGCCGCCACTGTCGCTCATTGAGCACTCCGTGCAGCACTTTGTATTGCTCTTGCTTAGAGAAATCTATCATCAGGGCCTTTGGCGAATCTCAATGGCGCACATCAAGACTGGGACTGGAAGCCATGCTTTGTGCTCAAAACGAGTGCCAAAAATCTCAGTCTTGATGGTCAAGGGTGAAGAATTCCTAACACCCTGATCATGCTCTCAACATATCACATCTGTTCCCTTCTGTATACTTTATTCTCGTGAGTCTCCTAAGCATCTCTCCTGCACCTATTCGCGTCTTTTCCGTAGAACGTTTACAGCAGGGAACGTTCCTGGTGAGGGCAGCGTCCCCGATCAGGCAGCAGAGCTCCATACTCTGCACCGAGAGCAGGAACAGAGCAAACGCGTGCCGGGCTGGCGGCGTACCCGGAAAGACCCTTTTGAGGGAGAGTGGGAGCAGGTCTTGTCCTGGCTGCTTGCCAATCCCGAATGGAGCAGCGGGGATATCTTCCGGGAGCTGCAGCGCCGCTCCCCAGGACGCTCTCAACTATTACAAATCCGCACCCTCCAGCGCGGCATGCGGAACATACAAGCTCGCCTCTTGGAAACGCGCGAGGAGCAATGGCAAGTGGAAGTGATCCGTGGCCCATCACCCCTGCCAGTTGAATAAACCGCCGAGGAAGATTTTTAGTGAGGCAATGCAGGTGTCTGGCCTGAAACCCTGGTCACCAAGGAGAGGAATTCTTCAGCAGGTGGCGCTTGACACTCCGGAGGGACTGTCTTTGCCTTGGTCGCGGCTGCGGCATCCTCATGCTGGGCGCGCGTAGCGGAGGTGCGGCGCTGCCATCGCCCAGGCACCCGCCAGCAGTACCAGCCCGCCGACCCCGATCAGCAGGGTCGGCAGCAGGGTTGCGCTGGGCACATCGAGGGCGGCAAAGCGGCGCACCGCCTCAAATGGAAAGAGCAGCACGAAGCCCGCGATCATGAGCGCCACCAGCAGACCACGCCGCCAGGTGAGTGGCAACGCCAGGATCACCAGTACGCCCAGCCCCACCATCATGGTCACTATCGTGGCCGCCGTGCGCTGCTGGGTGAGGGGCAGGTCGTGTGCGCGTGCCAGCCAGAAGGCGGCGAAGGCGGGGATGGCGACGGCGATCCCCGCCGGGATGGTGAAGCGCA
>Ga0070708_100004249_pt1 | contig 11252 bp, 10 predicted proteins | sample KBSK5503metaG_FD_65469 | JGI IMG/M metagenome (GOLD analysis project Ga0070708, IMG submission 65469) | Corn, switchgrass and miscanthus rhizosphere microbial communities from Kellogg Biological Station, Michigan, USA - KBS K5-50-3 metaG | ecosystem: Host-associated > Plants > Roots >...
GCGCAGCCGCTCGAAGCGCCGGATCGCCTCCCGGCGCTCGCCGGCGTCGAGATGAACGCCCATGAGCTCGCGAGCTGCCTGCTCGTCGGTGGGGTCTTCTTCAAACAGCCGATCCCACAGCGCTCCGGCGCGCAACACGTCGAGGTAGCGCTGCCGTAGGACGCCGCGCGGCTTGAACGACCAAGACTCATATCGATCGTCCGGCAGCAGATCGCCGCGATACAGGTCCGCCGCGACACGGCACGCGGCCTCGTCCTCGTTATCGAGCGCCGTTTGAGCCGCGGCCTCGAAGCGCTCCACATCCGTCTCAACGTGGGCATCGGGCCACAGGACGAGCACACCGTGCTCGTTGGCGACCGCTTGCTCGTCCCCGGCGGCGAGCCGCGCGAAGTGCAGGGCCTTGCGGAGGTTGGCGCCGGAAGCCTCGGGATCGCTCTCGGGCCACAGCGCCTCCATGAGCTCGCTCCGGTGCATCCGATGACCGGGGGCGAGCGCGAGCAGCTTCAGCGCGTCGGCTGCGCGTCGGCTCCGCCAGGCGTCCCCGGAGATCGGAACGCCGTCGATCGCGACCGAGAACCGGCCGAGGAGCTGTATCGCCATCGTGCGCACCGACGGAATCGTACGAAGGAGTCACGACCCCGGCCACCCCACCGTCCGGAACGGTTGCGGAACGGTCGCTTTCCTAGCGTGGGGCCCATAAGGAGGTGAGAACGGATGGCTCTGTACATGGATGTGCACAACAGCCTGCCGGACGGCACAACGGCGGCCGACGTCGCAGGGGCCCACGCGGCCGACTTGCAAGTGCAGGGGCGCTTCGGCGTGCGCTACCTCAACTACTGGGTGGACGAGAAGGGCAGCAAGGTCTTCTGCCTGATCGAGGCGCCGAACGCCGACGCCGCACACGCAGTGCACCGCGAGGCTCATGGTCTGGTCGCCGACGAGATCTATCCCGTGCTCCAGGGATGACCACCCACGAGTTCGACGCGGGCGACCTCGGGTGTGCAGAAGGTCTGGCGGGCGAGTTTCGCCGGCAGATGCAACAGATCCCGGTCGGCGACGTGCTCGTGGTGAGCACACGGGATCCGGCCGCGAAAGAGGACCTGCCCCCGCTTGCTCGGATGATGGGTCACGTTGTTCGTTCGATCGAGGTGCCGGGAGACGGACGTCTTCTGGTGAGTGTGGAAAGGGGAAGATGAGAATGAGTGACAAGCTGATCTTCAATTGCACCTACGGCAAGGAAGACCCCGAGCGGGCAACGCTGCCCTTCGTCGCCGCGAACATCGCGGCGGCAGCGGGGCAAGAAGCGGTCGTGCTCTGCACGATCGAGGCTGTGCGGCTCGGAACCGAAGGTGGGACCGACGGGATCGCGCAGCCCGGCCTGCCGGTGCTCGCCGAGCTGTTCCGCGAGTTCGTCGACAACGGCGGCCAGGTGTGGCTGTGCGGCGCATGCACCAAGCCCCGCGGGATCACCGAACAGCAGCTGACGAAGGGCTCGACGATCGTCGGCGCGGCAAAGGTCGTCGAAGAGATCATCGGCGGCGCGAAGGCCGTGGCGTTCGCCTAGGAGAGTCGCACGTCTCTGTGAGATAGCGCTCGAAGATGAACACGCGAACAGATCATCTGTTCGCGTGTTCGTCTTTGGCGATCGATCAGTGGTTCGCCCTATCTCGTGTAAACGGCTGCGAACCAGCCGACCCGGTTCGTCCTGCCGTGAAGACGAAATCCGGCCGAACGAATGGTGGCATCGATTAGACGCTCGTCGTGGATGTAGGAGCGAAATCCTCGCTTCTTGATCCGATGTCCCAGGTTCTCGAACACATGGGCAACACGAACCATGATCCCTATCAGCCCGCTTGATCGCGGCATGGAAAATCCGTAGACGGCACCGGAGGCCGCGATCGAGTTGCGAAGGAACGTCTTTGGATCCGGATAACAACAGATCACTCGGTGATGGACGACAACGTCGTGCGGTGACAAGGTGGCTTCGGCTGCGTTCCCAACGCGAAACTCCACGCGATCGCCCAATCCATCCTCGGATGCCATTTGCCGGGCGGCCGCAATGTTGTCGGGCGACAGGTCCATGCCGATGATTCGGGCGGCTCCGGCTGAAGCGAGTTCGGCAGCCAGTTCCCCGCGGCCGCACCCGAGTTCGAGCACACTTCGTCCCTCGATCCCAGCGGAATAGAGCTGGTTCTCCAGCAACCGCGCGAGCTTGATGGCAGGTCGTTTCGCCGGATCACGCCTCGGCGCGCAGCAGTCGATCCCATCGTCGAAGTACTCGGCGATGTCTTCTTCCGTTGGGCGTTTGGTCATAGTTGGAGTCTGTCACTTCGTCTGGACGCTCGGCCACCCCGTTGCCGACCTCTTGCACTCCACCGCCCAACGGCGCCTTATCAAGTGTTCGTATGAATATTTGACCTTGAGAGCTCTTCCGGCTTATTCTGGCGGCCTGATGGGTGACCGTGCCGCGAAAGAACGCCTCTTCGACGCCTTCGCGTCGGTCGCGAAAGGGCTGGCGAGCGGGCGCCGGGGCGAGATCATCGACGTGCTCGCCCAGGGACCCCGCTCCGTGGAGGAGATCGCGGTCCAGATCGATCAGAGCGTCGCCAACACCTCACATCATCTGCGGCTTCTGGCGCAGAGTGGACTCCTTCGGAGCCAGCGAGATGGTACGAAGATCCTGTACCGCCTGGCCGGCCCGAGCGTCCTGGAGCTATGGCGCACCCTTCGCATGGTTGCCGCGGAACAGGTGGGCGAGGTCGATCGGCTTGCAGAGGATTACTTGGGCAAGCGCGACGGCCTCGAGCCAATGATGCCGAAGGACCTTCTCCGCCGGCTAAGGCGAGGCGAGGTCACCGTTCTCGACGTCCGTCCCACAACGGAATTCGAAGCTGGGCACATCGAGGGGGCACGGTCGATTCCGATCGCTGAGCTCTCGAAGCGTCTCAAGGAACTCCGGTCTTCCAAACAGATCGTCGCGTACTGCCGGGGGCCGTACTGCGTGTTCGCGGACGATGCTGTGCGCCTGTTGCGGCGCAAGGGTTTCAACGCGTTGCGACTCCAGGATGGATTCCCCGAGTGGCGAGACGCCGGTAACCCAGTTGCCGTCGGCCCCTCGTAGTCGGTGATGCCGATGACCGCCGATCTGGAAGCCCATCCGATCTCCGACGAGGCGCTCGGCAACACGTCGTATCTCATCCCCTGCGGCCAGGGGCTGGCGTTTTCGGTGGACCCGCGACGTGACGTCGACGAGCACCTGGCGACCGCAGCGCGGCTCGGCGTCAGGATCGCGGCGATCTTCGAGACCCATCTGCACGCCGATTTCGTCAGCGGATCCCTCGAACTCCAGCGTGCGTCCGGCGCGGAACTCTACGGAGCAGCCGAGGCTCGACTCGGTTTTCCGCACAGACCGATCAGTTCTAGCGATCGCTTCCGAATCGGCGAGGTCGAGGTCGAAGTCATTGGAACCCCCGGGCATACTCCTGAGCACCTCTCGTATCTCGTTACGAACGGCGCTTCCAAGTCAGTGTTCAGCGGGGGCTCGCTCATCGTCGGCGGAGCCGCCCGAACGGATCTGACGGGCTCTGATCGAACGGAGGAACTCGCCCGAGCTCAGTACGCCAGCCTCCGCCTATTGGCATCATTTCCCGACGAAACCGTGCTCTGCCCCACCCACGGCGGTGGATCTTTCTGCTCGGCCACTCGGGCGCGATCGGTCACGAGCACCATCGGACAGGAGCGCGCCTCCAATCCCCTCTTGGATGTCAAGGACGAGGCGGCGTTCGTCGACCTGCTCCTCGCCGGATTCGGGAGCTATCCCACCTACTTTCAGCGTCTGCGCGACGTGAACCGGTCGGGACCGAAACTGCTCTCCGATCTTCCCGACGCAACTCGCATCTCTCCGCGCGACGCGCAGCGCGCCGTCGAAAGAGGCGCCTGGCTGATCGATGCCCGTCCCGTCTCCGCATGGGCTTCGACGCATCCGAAGGGATCCGTGTCGATCGAGTTGCGTCCGGCGTTCGCTTCTTACCTCGGCTGGGTGGTCCCCTTCGGCGCTCCCGTCGTGCTCGTCTTGGAGCGGGACCAGGTTGACGAGGCGCACCGACTTTCCCGCCGCATCGGCTACGACAACGTCTCGCAGTGGCTAACCTTCGAGGACTGGCGCGACGCAGGATTGCCTACGTCGTCGATCGAAAGCATCGAGCCCGAAGAGGCCGCGGAGCGAAGCCGGAACGGGTCGGCCGCCCTCCTGGACATCCGCCAGCGAGCGGAACATGCGACCACGCATCTCCCGGGAGCTTTGCATCTGGAACTCGGCGACATCATCGACGGAAAGACGCCGGAGACATCTGAGGTCATCACCTACTGCGGCCACGGCGAACGGTCCGCGACGGCGGCGAGCCTGCTCGCCCGCCGTGGAGTGCACGTCGCGAACCTCGCCGGCGGCCTCGGCGCCTGGCGAGACGCCGGCCTCCCGGTCGAGAAATGAGCCACGCGCCACCCGACTCCTCGGTGGACGCGGAGTCGCGGCAAGACCTTCGGCTCGGCTTGCGAGTGAACATCGCACAGTTCTCTCTTCTCGTCGGCATCAACGCTTTGGTCGGGGGGATGGTCGGCCAGGAACGAACGATCCTGCCTTTGATCGCGAAGCGAATCTTCCATCTCGGTTCGTTCACTCCCGCGTTGACCTTCATCGTGGCATTCGGAGCGGTGAAGGCCGTGACCAACCTCGTGGCCGGCACTCTGGCGGACCGCATCGGACGCAAACCGATGCTCGTCGCCGGATGGATCGTCGGTATTCCCGTGCCGCTGCTCTTGATGTGGGCACCCACGTGGGGCTGGGTGATCTTCGCCAACGTTCTGCTCGGGGTGAACCAGGGCCTCACCTGGTCCACCACGGTCATCATGAAGATCGATATCGCCGGCCCGAACCGGCGCGGGCTGGCGATGGCGTTGAACGAGACCGCGGGCTACGGCGCCGTGGCAATCACCGCGGCCGCCACCGGTTTCATCGCCGAACGCGCCGGACTGCGCCCCGAGCCCTTCTTCCTGGGACTTGCGTTCGCCGCGCTCGGTCTCGGCGCCTCCGTCCTCTTCGTGCGGGAAACCAAAGCGCATGCTCGGTTCGAAGGGTCGCAGTCCACATGGACACCACTCGGCGCACGGAAGGTTTTCGCGCTGACCAGCTTCCGCGACCGTGCTTTGTCCGCGTGCAGCCAAGCCGGATTCGTCAACAACCTCAACGACGGGATGGCCTGGGGTCTGCTGCCGATCTATTTCGCGGCCGGAGGACTCTCGATCGGAGCCATCGGAGCGCTCGCCGCTCTATATCCGGCCGTCTGGAGCGTCGGACAACTCGCGGCGGGTCCGCTCTCGGACCGACTGGGACGCAAGTGGATGATCTCTGCAGGGATGGGGGTCCAGGCGGCGGCGATCGCTCTCCTGGCGGCCACAAGCACGTTCGCTGCGTGGGCGGTTGCGGCGATCGTGCTCGGGATCGGTACCGCGATGGTGTATCCGGTGCTGCTCGCGGCGATCGGCGACGTGTCCAACCCCGCGTGGCGAGCCTCGGCGGTGGGCGTCTATAGATTGTGGAGAGATGCAGGTTTCGTCGCCGGGGCCCTTCTAACCGGGATCATCGCGGACGCCGCCGGTATGCGTGCCGCCATCTACACGGTAGCGGTGTTGACCGCACTCTCCGGATTGATCGTCGCAGGTCGTATGTACGAGACGCATCCCATCGCATGGCCGCGAAGGCCGGCGGGCCGGGAGCAAACGTGAAGGCGGAGCCTTCTGTCACGCCCGGCCCCCTGGCTCGACTCGCGAAGCTCGGATCGCTTCCGACCGACTCTCCGGACGAGGCTCTCCGAAAGGAAGTGCTCGTCCTCTCTGCAAGCTTGATAACTTCCCTCGCGGTCGTCTGGGTCGTCACCTACTGGGCACTCGGTCTCCATCTCGCCGCCACGATCCCCTTCGGTTACGAGGTCATTTCCATAGTCAACCTCGTCGTGTTCGCGAAGACCAAGCGGTATCGATTCTTCCGGCTGTGCGAACTCGGCCTCAGTCTGCTTCTCCCCTTCCTCCTTCAACTGAGTCTCGGGGGCTTCGTACCATCGAGCGGCGTGATCTTGTGGGCCTTCACGGCGCCGCTGGGGGCGTTGCTCTTCTACGGTCGCCGGGAAGCGATCCCATGGTTCATCGCCTTCGCGGTTGCGGTCGGGACCGCCGGCGCGCTCGACCCCGTGCTCGCCAACAAGACCGCCGATATCCCGCGAACCATCAATGTCGTGTTCTTCGTGCTCAACTGCCTCGGGGTTACCGGAACCTGCTACGTGCTTCTCCAGTACTTCGTCCACGAGCGTGAACGCTATGCAATGGCCCTCTCGGTCGAACGAGATCGCTCGGAACGTCTCTTACTCAACGTGCTCCCCGCACAGATCGCGAACAGGCTCAAGTCGGGCGAGGGCCTCATCGCGGACGGCGTGTCCGAAGTGGGCGTCCTCTTCGCCGACATCGCGGGCTTCACCCCGATGGCCGAATCGATGTCGCCGGAAGACGTCGTGAGGTTGTTGGACGGGATCTTTTCAAGCTTCGACCGCCTCGCCGTGGAATATCGTCTCGAGAAGATCAAGACGATCGGCGACGCGTACATGGTGGCCTCGGGCCTTCTCCAGCCAGATCCGGATCACGCCGAGAATCTCGCCCGCATGGCGCTCGCGATGCGGGACGAGATCGCCCAGCGCGGCTCGGATTCACCGCTCACTCTTCGGATCGGGATCGACGTCGGCCCGGTCGTCGCCGGAGTCATCGGACGGAGCAAGTTCATCTATGACCTCTGGGGCGACACCGTGAACACGGCGAGCCGCATGGAATCTCACGGATTACCCGGAACCATCCACGTGACAGAACGAGCAGCCGCCCGTCTCGCAGACTCATTCGATCTCGAGGATCGCGGCGAGATCAACGTAAAAGGAAAGGGGTGTATGCACACTTACATCCTGACTGAAGAGAAGGCGATGCATCCCGGTGGTGCGGGCGAGAGGACTTGAACCTCCACGTCCTTGCGGACACATGGCCCTCAACCGTAATCGAGCGTTTCCGCTCAGGTCCGGTCGAGTCCCGTCGCGAGCATTCGCGCTGGTCGCGGCGCGATGTTGCATCCACTCGTTTCCCCGCGCATCCCGTTGTTCCCGGACCTGCGCGGACTCCGCGCGGATTCTAGACGGCCGGGCGGTCGTCTACGACGTCAGGACGCGGTCACCGTTCCATCGACGGGCTCGCGCAAGCGGCGTCTCTTCTGGTCTCCGATCAGCGCGAGCGCTTCGCAGCTTTGGCATCAGCTATCCGCTGCGCGGCCCGATGCATGCGTCCGGCGACATCTTCGTCGACGATGGTCGGCGAGGCCCCTCGGTCAGGCTGATCCTGCCTCGGGAGAGCCTTGAACAAGTGATACGAGACTCCGAGCCAGCCGAAAACGAGCCATGATCCGAGCACCGCGCCCGCGTCCAGCCCCCTTGCTTTCGCAGCCCGATAAACCAGCGCGCCGGGGAGAACCCAGAACGCCCCGAGCAACAACACGATACCGACGGCTTTCACGGCCCCGGGGATTCCACCTACTTCCAGTGAAGCGCAGAAGCTTCCACCACCGGCTTCTGGTTCGCACCGAAGATAGGGCCCCCCGATACCGTCGGCATGCACCTGCTTGCAGTCTGCGGCGTACGAGACCCCACCCGCTTCGCAGTAGACCGGAGGGCACGGGTTATCGGGGAACCCGAAGCGGCTACATGTGGGCGGGGTCGCCTGTGCTTGCGATGGGACAGAGGCGAGAGCGAATACAGCGAAGAGAATGAGATGGCGTAGCTTCGGACTTATCACCGGCTCGACCACGAGTCTACTCGTCGCCGGAGTCCACAGAGGGGGCTTTAGCCGACTGCTAGCGCCGTAGTGACAACCAACCCCGTGCGGACCTGCTCACGAGCCTCCTACCCGTCGGGAATCCGCCCGCGGACTTGGTGGAATCGCGCGGACTCCTCCGCGGACTGCAGACGCAGCGAGGGACGATCACGCGACCTACCCTCTACGTTTTGGCTAGTCAGAATGTGTGCGGGCGAGAGGACTTGAACCTCCACGTCCTTGCGGACACATGGCCCTCAACCATGCCTGTCTGCCAATTCCAGCACGCCCGCGTGCTGCTGCGGAGGCAAAGGATATACCAGGCCCGGCGGCCTCACGACGCAGCCGGGCCCGGCTCCGTTCCTCCTTCGATCCACCACTTCTCGATGTTCCAAAGGAACCCGTCGGCGGCTGCGCTCGCGGCGACCTCGTGAACCTCCGGACGCGCGGCGACGATCGCGTCGAGGCGGAATAGGGGGATCACCGGCGCGAGTTCGGCGACCCGTGCGAACGGTGCGTCGACGGCGGGCGAGGCGTCGTCGAGCGTGCGATCGGCGGCATCCAGGAGACCGCGCAACTTCGCGTCGGCAAGGCCCGAGATGTTGTGCGGCCCGCTCACCCCGAAGCGCGCGCGCAGCGAGCCGCCCGGCGGGTCGCGCTCGATCAGGAGAGCTGCGTCGAACCTCGCGCCGCTCAGCCACGAGCCCCACAGCAGATCGGAGTCCAAGCCAACCAAGTTCATGTCGAACGCGACGGAGGACGCTTGCGTGTTCATCGCGCGAACGATGCGGTTGACGAGCTCGTCGTTGCCGACGGAGGCGACGGTGAACGTCAGCGCCTGCCCGGCCTTGCGCCGACGGGTTGAAGACTTGCCCGTGGACTTCCACCCTGCGGAGTCGAGGAGCTTTTCGGCCTCCGCGGGCGCGTACGCGTAGCGAGAGAACGACGCCGAGGTCCGAGTCGGGTCGCCGGCCGACGGCGTGTCGAGGAAGGCGCCCTCGTCCCGCACGAGACCTTCGACGATCTCCGGGCGGTCGAGCGCCATCGCGAGCGCTCGTCGTACGCGAATGTCCGCCAATGGGCCCCCGCGCACGTCGAGGAACAGCCCCAGCCAGGTGCCCCCGCGATCCGTGGTCACCTTCGATCCGGACAGCGCCTCACTCGCGCGGCGCTTGAAGTCCACGCAGGCGCACGGGGCGATCACGTCGGTTCGGTGAGCCTTGAAGAGTTGCAGCGCGGTAACGGGATCGGACACGAACTGCACCCGGATCCGGTCGAGCAGCGGCTTGGAACCCCACGCGTTCGGGTTGCGCTCGAAGATCATCTCCAGCCCCGGCGTCCAGGCGCGGAGCAGGTACGGTCCGCCTGACACCGGCCACGCGCGACCGAGCGCCTTCGAGATGTCGGCCTTCACGAGCGAGTGCGACGGCAGCACGCCGAGCCCGGCCGAGAACAGGTCGCGCCACCGCGCGAACGGCTCCCTGAACACCAGCCGCGCGATCTTCGGAGCCTCAACCACGATGTCGGTCAGCCGGTCGTAGCCGTCGCGCGACGCGATCGCCGGCGAGCGAACGACCGCCTGCCAGGTGAAGCGGATGTCGCTCGCGGTGATCGGTTCGCCGTCGGACCAGACCGCGTCGGCGCGGAGCCGGAGACGCACGCTGAATGGGGTCCCGCCCACGTCCGCACGCGCGGGCTCTGATGCGAGCAACCACGGTACGCGCGTGCCCTTCGGTCCGAGCTTGTACAGCGCCGGCATCAACGGGCGCACGAGGTCCCGCGTCGGAGGGTTGTCTCCTCCGAAGACGAACGGGTTGAGGGTGGTGGGCTCGTACGGGTAGGCGACGACGACCTCGCCGCCGGCCACCGGCTTCACTCCCCCGCCGGGGCCCTTCCCGGAGCCGCCGGGGCACGCCGCCAGCGCGAACGAAAACACGAGCGCCGACGCGGCGCGAACCCCGAAGCGCTTAGTGGTCGACCCAGACGCGAGCCGCATCGAAGAGCCCCGCTCCATCTATCCGCAAACCGTGCACACGCTCCGCGACGCCCACGTGATTGCGGAAAAAGATGATGGGGATCAGCGGCATGACTTCGAAGGCTCGCGCCTCCGCCTTCCGGTACGCCTCGAGCCTCGTGCCTTCTTCGCGCTGCGCGCGCGCCTGGTCGATCAGCGTGTCGAAGGTCCGGTCGGCGAAACCGGTGTGGTTGTTGGGCGAGCCGGTCCGCAATTGCTGCGCGAGGAAACCGTCCGGACTCGGCACGTCGGCGAGCCAACCCAGCTCGGCGATCTCGTGCTTCCCGGACTCGAGCAGCTTCAGGTAATCCTCCGACTTGTGGCCGACCGTCGCGACGTTGAGGCCGATCGCCTTGAGGTCGTTCGCGATCTGCGTCGCCACCTCACGCGACGGTGAGGCGTCGAGGTGGTCGATGACCATCGGCGGGGGTTTCCCCCCGAACGCCGCTTGGATCAGCTGCCGGGCTCGCTCCTCGTCCTTGACGCAGTCCGCGCACGCCGCCGGTGAGTATCCGCGAACGCCGCGCGGGATGATCCCCGTCGCCGGCTCCTTCGTTCCGCCGTAGATCTCGTTCGCGATCCGCCTGCGGTCGATAGCAAGCGAGATCGCCTTCCGCACCTCCGGTTTCGCGTACTTCGGCGAGCGTAGGTTCGGGCCGTAGTAGAGGCCGGCGGCGAACGGCGTGAAGCCCCCGTTTCCGCGATTCGCGTCACCGCTCGACAGCGCGTCGTTGGGAACCTCGGCGACGTCGCTCCTGTGTCTCAGGTAGTCGCGCCACGCCTGGTTCGGGTCGTTCACCAGATCAATTTGCACGCGATCGAGGAACGCGCCGCCGGAGTAATCGTCGAAGCGTTCGAGCGTGACACGGTTCGCGGTTCGGGGCCCGGCCATCTTGAACGGCCCGTTCCCGATCGGCTGCGCCTGCAACAGCGCCGGTTTCGCGATCATCGACTTCGGCAATGGCGCGAGTGCCGGGTGCGCGAGGAACAGCGGCAGCTCGGCGAACGGCCGCTCGAGGACGAGCTTCAACGTCTTCGGGTCGACCGCTTGAACGCCTTCGAGTCCCGGCGCGGTTCCGGCGATCTTCGCGGCCTGGAACCCGCGCACCGACTCGAGCTGGAACGCGACGTCGGACCCGGTTGCCTTCCGCGCGATCCGATCGAACGCCGCCTTGAAGTCCGAGGACGTGACCTCGGTTCCGTCGTGGAACCTGTGCGGCGCGAGCACGAAGACCCACGTGAGTCCGTCGGGCGATGTCTGCCACGTCGCGGCAGCGGCGGGCGCCGCGGTCTGTGTGCGAGGGTCGATCGTGGTCAGGGAGTCGAAGAGCTGAGCGATCGCGAG
>Ga0070708_100004250_pt1 | contig 11251 bp, 7 predicted proteins | sample KBSK5503metaG_FD_65469 | JGI IMG/M metagenome (GOLD analysis project Ga0070708, IMG submission 65469) | Corn, switchgrass and miscanthus rhizosphere microbial communities from Kellogg Biological Station, Michigan, USA - KBS K5-50-3 metaG | ecosystem: Host-associated > Plants > Roots >...
ACACTCGGCTTCTGGCACAACAAGAACGGCCACGCCATCCTCTCGAGCGATGGCGTCAATCTCATCACGCCGGTGACCATCGGTTCGGACGGCCACACGTTCACAGTCACGACGCTCGCCCAGTCGGACAAGATTCTGAGCAACGACGACTGCACCGTTGGCTCTCCGACGATCTTCATCTGCACCGGGGCGAATGGGCTCGTTACCGGACTCAACCCAAATACGTTTGAGGTGCTCGGCGCGCAGACGCTGGCACTCAGCGACAACATCGGAAATATCACCGGCTATAGCGGAAACACCGTCGGCGGGCTGAGTTGCCAGTCCCTGCTCACCTCGCCGCTGACCAGCGCGCCGCTGAACCTGACCGCCAGCTCCTCGGTGGGCGACGTGCTCACCGCAGCCAATTGGCTGATCGGTCACAGCTTCAAGGACAGCGTTGGAGGATTCGCCACCCAAGCGCAGGAAGGCGCCATGAACGCACTGCTCGGGTGCCTCAATCGCGACTCGTAGGGTCTCCGCCGCGGCAACCCCGCCGCGCATGCGCTAACGGACAGAGAGTCGGCCGCAACGGCCGACTCTCTGTAATTAATGACCAGACTCGTAGAGCCCTCCGGCCCAGCGGCCTTCGGCGGGAAGAGACGCGGGTGGCACGGCAACGCCAGTTGTACTGGTACCGCTGACAGCGGGCAGGCCGCGTCACCAGATCGGGCCGAGGTCAAGACCCCCCGGGTTGGGGCTCGAAGGTACCTGCCCGGTCAGGGTTGTCCGCTCGAAGAGGCGGCTGATACGGTCGAAGCCTCATTCGAGGAGGATGCCAATGGGCAGGGCACGAAGGCTCCTAATCTCGGTTCTGCTGCCAACCATCGTCCTGATCGGCTTCGCAGCGACAGCGGCGGCGAACGGAGGACCTGCCGGGAAAGTCACGGTCTGTCACTTCGCGAGCCACAAGTTCGTAGAGATCAACATCTCGAACCACGCGCTTCCGGCGCACCTGGCCCACGGCGACGTGCTGCCAGACCAGTACGGTGCTTGCCCCTGAGCCGCTCGGCTTGAGCTGAGCTGCACAGAGTCGCAACCCAATACGCCCGGCGTCGAGGAGTAATCCCCCCGTCGGGCGTTTGGTTCCCAGACGCAATGGTGCACACCAGTCTTGGCCGCACGGACGGCCGCATGATTTCTGCCGCGCCGATCGTCGAGTCGGAGGCGGAACCGCGATCCGCGCGTGACCCCCGGGTCTCGATCGTCATGCCGTGCCTGAACGAGGAAGGGACGGTCGGCATCTGCGTGACCAAGGCGCGCCGCTGGCTTGAGGGAAGTGGGCTGGCGGGCGAGATCATCGTGGTCGATAACGGATCGACTGACGCCTCGGTGCCGATCGCGATCAGCGCGGGCGCGCGGGTCGTCAGCGAGGAACGGCGCGGCTATGGGAGCGCCTACCTGCGCGGCTTCTCGGAGGCCCGCGGCGAGTTCATCGTGATGGGGGATTCAGACGACACCTACGACTTCAGCGACCTGTCTCCTCTCATCGAGCCGCTCGGTGATGGCTACGACCTGGTCCTCGGAAACCGATTCCGCGGTGGGCTCGAGCCCGACGCCATGCCGTGGGCGCACCGCTACCTGGGAACGCCCGTCATCAACTTCCTGATCAGGCTCTTCTCCGGGGTCCGAATCGGTGACAGTCAGAGCGGGCTTCGGGCGTTCCGACGCGCCGCCGAACCCGCGCTTCGCTTGCAATCGGCGGGCATGGAGCTGGCGTCGGAGATGATCGTGCGGGCCGCACGTACCGGCATGCGCATCACAGAGGTCCCGACGCGTTACTACGCGCGCCGCGCTCCGAGCAAGCTCAGCACCGTGCGCGACGGATGGCGCCATTTACGGTTCCTGCTGCTCGCGGCCCCCGATTTCCTGTTTGTGCTTCCGGGACTGCTCCTCACGCTCCTTGGGCTCGCCACCTTCGCCATCTCCTTCCTCTCGCCTGCCGGCCTCACGCTGCGCTCCCTGACCTGGCAGCCGGTCTTCGCGGGCGCGATCTTTCTGGCGATTGGCGTGAATTCCACGCTGCTGGGCGTCATCGCCAAGATCCACGCCTGTTCACGCGGACTGCTTCCCGAGGATGCGTGGGTTCGCATCTATCGTCGGTACTTCCGGCTCGAATGGGTGCTGCTCCTGGCGGTACTGCTTTTCGTGAGCGGCGGTATCGTCGATGCGGCGCTCTTCGCGGTGTGGGCATCCGGCGGTCGGCTCGAGAGCGGGCTCCAGCTGGCCGCGCTCGCGCAGAGCCTGCTGATCGTCGGGGCCGAGCTCGGCATGTCGGCCTTCCTCGTCGTTGCCATCGATTCACCGTGAGCCGCGGTGCCTCGGCGGGGAAACAGCCGCCTGGCGTGCACCGACTCAGGATCGGTCTGGTCTATGACGCCCGCTATCCCAATCACCATGGCGGGGCCGAACGTCGGTACCACGAGATCGCATCGCGGCTCGCAGGGATGCATCACGTCGAGTACATCACGTGGGGCTCTCCGGCGGATTCCACCGCCGCGGCGAACGCTGGCTATCGAGTTCGCAGTGTCGGTGTAGCCCCGCCGCTGTACGGAGCCGATGGCAAGCGCACGATCCGCGAAGCGGTCAGCTTTGCCGCGCGCATCCTCCCCACGCTCGTCCGTGGCCGCTATGACGTCATCGATTGCTCCGCGACGCCGTATGTCCCGCTGTACGCCTGCTGGCTGGCTTCACGTCTGTCAGGGACTCCGCTGGTGGTGACCTGGCACGAGTTCTGGGGTGACCACTGGCTGAGCTACCTTCCTCAGCGGCCGCTGGTCGGGCGCGTGGCGCGCCGTTTGGAGGACTCAGGGCGCCGCATCGGCGATCGCCTGATCCCGGTGTCCGCGTACACCGCGCGGCGCATGGGCGTGTCGGAAGGCGATCCTCGCGTCCGAATCGTGGGCAACGGCGTGGCGATCGACGCAATCCAGGCGGCACCACGGCAGCCGAAGGTGGACGTGATCTATCTCGGGCGCCTGATCGACGAGAAACGCGTCGACCTGCTGCTGCATGCGATCGCAGGGCTAGGTCGGCATCGGCCGAGTGTCAGCGGCTTGATCGTCGGCGAAGGACCAGAACGTGCGGGCCTCGAAGGCCTGTCGGCAAGCTTGGGATTGGGCAACCGCGTCCGGTTCACTGGGAGCCTCGACACGGCGCAGGTCTTTGGCCACCTGAAATCGGCGAGAGTCATGGTGCTGCCGTCGATACGCGAGGGTTTCGCGATCGCCGTTTTGGAGGCGCAGGCTGCTGGAGCTGTCCCGATCGTTGTGCGCAGTCCCGCAAGCGCCGCGCCTGACCTGATCCGGGACGGGGTGGATGGCCTGCTCTGCGAGCCAACCGCCGAATCCATATCGGGCTCGATCGACCAGCTGCTGGCGGATCCCGCGCGACGAACCGCCATGGCTCGGCAAGCCCGCCAGGCCGCACGCCAGTACGACTGGGCGCACGTCGCGGATCAGATGGAGGCCGTTTACCGCGAAGCCGCTGCGCATAAGGAGCCGATCAAGCGCCAGCGGCGGGTGAGCCCGTCATGTCCGTGATCGAGCGGCTGGCCACCACAACCGTGACGTTTCGCGATCGATGGCTCCGCCTGGGACGCATAGGCCGATATGCAGCCTGGCTGGAGTGGCCTGAGCCCGATCTCTTGCTGGTCCTGCTCTTGGGATCCGTTGTGGTCGGTTGCGCTGGTGTACTCGCAACTACCCAGATCGGGAGCGGCGACTACGGCCAGTGGCTGATGACGTCGCGGTCCTACCTCGGAGTCGGAATCCCAGCCTACCGGGCGGCTTGGGCGGTTCCTCCGCTGGTGCCGTGGGCACTGGCTGTTCTGCAGCTCTTCTTGCAGCCCACCGTCGCCGTCCACGTCATGGCCGTGCTGCTTCTCGGTGGGCTCGGTGCTGCAGCCTATGCCCTCGGCTCGACCCTGTTCGAGACGCGCCTCGCGGGTCTGATGACCTGCGTTGCCGCGTTGCTCCTCACCGATCGGTACATGGACCTCTTCGCGTTCGGGGGCCTGCTGCAGGCCGCGGCCGTCATCTTCCTGTGGCTGGCGGTAGCGGCTTTGTGGCGGGCACGTCGGCGCGGACCTAACGAATGGGTGTGGTGGTCGGTTGGTGCCTGGTGCCTGGGTGCAGGCGCTCTGGCTCACACCGGCACCAGCGCCATCTCCCTGCCGAGCGGCATCGCGGTCGCCATCCTATGCTGCCTTGCCACGACACGCCCCGGGATTGCCCGACTGCAGCGCCTTGTCCCAATCGGGGTAGTGCTCCTCCTCCTCGCCGCCTACTGGTGGACAGTGGTACTGCCCGATGGCGCAAACCTAGTGAGCAATCCGGCGAGCCTCGAGTACCGCGGGTTCGGTCGTCTCATCGAGAGCCTCCTCGACTATCCCCCCACTGCTCCCGTCATGCTGTTGGGCAGCGGTGCCGTACTCGTGGGTGCGGCGTTCGAGCTGCGCCGTCGCCGCATCGGAGCCTATGTGGTCGTTGGTGCTTGGATGAGCGTGACGGTGGCGGTAACCGTCACTGCAGTCCTTACATCAACCTCCACAGACTACCCACGCTTCTCGACTCCGCTCCTCGCTCCATTCGTCGTCGCCGCGGGAGGTGCCCTCGCCTCCATCCTGAGCTCAGTGGGCCGCTGGGCATTCGCGCGCTTTCGGCGAGGATTGCCGGCCACCTGGTCGGCTGGCGCGGCGTTGGCCCTGGTGGCCATCAGCGTCCCGCCGGCCACCGGCGCCTTCGTCACCGACGCCAACGGGTACCGCCTGCCGGACGTCGCGAGCCTGATCCAAGCGGCCGACTGGATCAACCGCAACGTGCCGCCCAACCGGGCCGTGCTCGCGCCAGCGCGGGAGGGGAAGTGGATCGAAGGCCTTACCGGCAGATCCGGCCTGTTCACGAACGCCGTCCGATACAGTTTTCGAGCTGATGAATGGGAGCGGAGCCTCGTCGCCGACGCCCTTCTCCGGAGCGACGTGGCCTTCGCCAACGAGTTCTTCTTCGCCAGGATGCTCGACCCGACCGGAGTCGAGAACACGCCGCGGCGCGTGGCCATTAGTGCCAATCACGGGGGCGAATTCGTTGACCTTCTGCAGACCGTACCGAGCAGCACGACCATGCTGCGGGCGGACGGGACCACGCTCGCGCTGCTGACCGATCTCTCAGGCGGGCCGCCGCGCCAGACCGTCTCGTACTCGGAGGATGCGTTCACAACGGCCTGGTCGACCGTGCTCCACGGCAAGGCGATCACATACCGTCAGACGATCGTCGTGACCCGCGACTCCTCCACCCTCGAGCTCCGCGCCAGCCTGAGCAGCGTCGTCCCCACATCGGGCTTTGAGCTCGAGCTGCGACCTTCCGGGTCGCTTCCCATCGTGGGCGTCGATGGTGGGGGGTCGCAGGCGACCGTGTCGTTTGCGCAGATCGGGTCGCGTCCGCCAGCGCTGCGGTTGGTCATCGCAGGCGGCAAGGGAACGGTGACCGCCTTGCCAGATGGCGGACTGGGGATCCGCGCCAAGGGGGACCAGCTGCGCCTGTTGATCACCGACCTCACCGCCGCACCATCGCCGACCATCGGCCTCCAGGTCCTTCAGCCGGCGGAGCTCGTCAAACGCTATGACGTCGGTGCCGTCCTGCTTCCGCGCGACGCGGTGTTCGACGCCCGCAAGTCTCGGCTCGGGAGGCTCGGCTTCCGCGTGGCGGAATCCATTGGTCCCTACACCATCCTGGTTCGGCAGTGACCGCGTCCCTCGGCCTGGCACCCCTTCGTGACCCGGTCCTGATCGTCGGCGGGTACGGGTACCGAAACGTCGGGGACGAGGCGATGCTCGCAGGGCTGCTGCGAATCCTGGAGGGACGGCGGGTCACCGTCCTCTCCCGAGCGCCGGCTGAAACATCAGCGACCCATGGCGTGCTGACGGCGGCGCTCTGGCAGGCACCCACCCAGCTCCGCACCCACGCCACCGTGTTGATCGGGGGCGGCGCGCTCTTCGGGCGGGACATGGGGCACCTCGGCCGCGCGCTCCCCATGTACGCGAAATTTGCCCGGTCGGCGGGGCGGCGCCTCGTCGTCGTTGGCGTCAGCATCGAGAAGGACATGCCGGCGGTCCGTCAGCGCCTTGCCCGCGCTCTGTTCAGGAGCGCGGATTGGGTACAGGTTAGGGATCAGAGCTCGGCCGACCTCCTGGACGCGTGGGGGGTGGCATCCTCGGTGGGCGCGGACCTCTCGGCGGCCGTCCATCCATCGCGTCCCGCCGTCGGTCGGGCGCTTCTGCAGGGCGCCGGCGTGAACGTTCACAAGCCAGTCATCGGTTTGGCGCTGACAGGCGTGAATGCGGCCCTTGGCCGTCAGGTGGGCCAGGCAGTCATCGGCCTTGCCCGTCAGTCGAGGGGGGTTGAGCTCTGCCTCCTACCGATGAGCCAGCACCCATTCGTGGCGGCCCACAACGACCTGCTCTTCTGCCGCAGCCTCCAGGCGGCCGCTCCCAACCTCAAAGTCCTGGAGGGATTCCATCCCCCCGCAGCCGTCTTGTCTGTCTTCGAGTCTCTGAGTGCCGCGGTCTGCATGCGCTACCACAGCTTTGTCTTCGCGGAGCGCTTCGCCATCCCGTTCATCGGTTACGCGTACTCATCGAAGGTGACCGCCTGGTTGGAGGAGCGTTCTATCGGATCCAGCGTGCCAAGCGCCAACATCCTGGCCGCCGAGATCGATCGGCTGCTCGTAGCACGAAGTCTTGCGTCGTGATCGCGCTTCGTGCACGAGGTTCGTCAGACCTTCGTCACGTCGTGCGCGTCTGGGGCCGCTGGGTGGTCGGCCTTGCGATTCTGCTCCTGGTCGCCTTCAGCCTCGACATCCCGCGAACGCTTCAGCACCTGGCGTCCGCGAACCTGCCGCTCACAGCCCTCGGCGTGGGAGGACTCACTGCGATTCACCTGGTTGGGGCTTGGACGTGGCGTGAGCTGTGCAAGCAACTTTCTGGATTCCGGCTCGGCGTGGGCTCCGCAACCAGTCGCTACTACGCGGCTCAGGCTCTGGGTGGCTTGACGCCGGCGAACCTCGGCGGCGATGCATACCGGATCTACGCCCTTCGAGCCGCCGGGTTCGACGCGGCGGTCGCTCCCGTCATCGTCCAGCGGGCAACGAGCTACCTGGCGCTGAGCCTGCTCGGCTTCGTTGCCCTGGTTGGACTGGCTCCGAGAACGCCGTTGGCAACCGGAATTCTCGCCGGCGTCGCGATCGCGTCCGTGCTGAGCGTGCTCGTCGCCCTCGTGCTGCTCGCCCCTTCACCCGCGCTTCGGTGGGTCCGCAGCGCCTTCCTGCGATTGATGGGCACTCCCCGGCGGGCTGATGCCATCGAAACCCGGCCGTTGTCCAAGGCGTCGGTCCGCGCGGCTGCAACCGGCGTCGTGCTCGGCCTCGTCTTCCACGCCGGCGCGATCCTCTTCACCTACCTGCTCGTGCTCGCGGTCCTGCCCACCGCTCCGCTCTTGCCGGTCCTCGCGGCGCTCGCCGCCGCCCGCCAGAGTCTCAGCGTCCCCATCTCGCCCAGCGGGATCGGCGTCCAGGAGGCAGTCCTCGTCGTCCTGTTCGCCGGGATTGGCCTGAGCGCCGAGGGTGCCCTGGCGGCGATGCTGCTCAGCCGGGTCGCGCTGCTGACAACGACGGCCGTCGGTGCGGCGGCACTCCTCGCAGATCGGGGAAGAGCGCAGCTTGGCACCAGTGGGTCCACCGCATGATGCTGGCGCCCGCACGGGAACAACGAAGCTCGCCCGGGGCTGGATCGACGCGTCTGGCGCCGGTCCTGATCCTGACCGCCTGGCTGGTGGTAACGGGCGTAGCACCGGCAGCGGCCGGCACCGCGGTTCATGCACGTCCCGCGGCTGGGACGTGGGATGTGGTCGTCTACGGCGCGACGCCGGCGGGTATCTCCGCCGCCATCGCCGCGGGCCGGCAGGGCCGCCGGGTGGTGCTCGTCGAGCCGACCGCGCACATTGGCGGCATGATGACCAGCGGGCTTGGCATGAGCGATATCGGCTCAAAGGACGCCATCGGTGGTCTCGCGCTCCTGTTCTTCAAACGGCTTGGCGCCGCCTACCAGGTGCCGGACGGACAGCCGTCCTGGAGCCTGACCCCTCGGGTAGCCGAAAGGACCTTCGCCGGGATGCTCGCCGCGGCGCACGTCGAGGTCGTTACAGGTCAGCGACTGCGCGAGCCGGGCGGGGTTACGGTCCGCGATCACCGCATTCAGCGAATCAGCACGGAGGGTGGCCGGACCTTCGCCGCCCCTGTGTTCGTTGACGCCAGCTACGAAGGGGACCTGATGGCGCTGGCAGGCGTGTCCTTCGTGGTGGGCCGCGAGGCAGTGGGGCAATACGGCGAGTCGCTGGCCGGGGTCCAGGCGCCGCAGCCGGAACTGCCCGTAATGACGGCGACGACCGATAACGGCAAGCTCGCCGCCGGCGTTGCCACGGGCCCGGCCGGGGCACTCGGCTCCGCCGACCGGCACATCCAGCCGTTCACCTTCCGGTTGTGCGTCAGCAGCGATCCCGCCGACCAGGTCCCATTCCCGCGGCCCACCGGCTATGACCCGAAACGCTACCTGCTTGTCGAGCGGCACCTGGCGGCATTGGAGCAGGCCGGGCGCAACCCGGTGCTGGTCAGTGTGCTCACCATCAGCGCGCTTCCGGAGCGAAAGGGTGACCTCAACGCGGCGGGACCACTGTCCACCGACCTGTTGGGCGGTAGCGACGCGTACCCAACCGCGAGCTATGCCCAACGCGACACCATCTGGCAGGCGCACTATCGGTACGAAGCCGGGCTCCTGTACTTCCTGGCGAACGATCCGTCCGTGCCGACCTCGGTGCAGACCGAGCTGCGGCGCTGGGGACTGTGCCGCGACGAGTTTGCCGACAGCGGGCATTGGCCGCGTCAGCTGTACGTCCGCGAGGCGCGCCGAATGGTGTCCGACTTCGTGCTCACGCAGCCCGACCTGATGGATCAACGTCAAAAGCCCGATGCCATCGGCGTGGGCGCCTACCCCATCGACGCTCACGCCACCCGGCTCCTGGCCGGTCCGCGATCAACCCTGGTGGTCGAGGGGGCCCTCGCCACGCCGATCGGGGGGCGCTACGACATCCCATACCGAATCCTGGTCCCCCGGCGCTCCGAGATCCTGAACCTGCTCGATCCAGTGACGGTCTCGGCCAGCCATGTCGCATTCGCCTCGCTGCGAGTTGAGCCCCAGTTCATGAGCATGGGCGAGGCGGCCGGCGTCGCCGCTGCCTTGGCCGCTGGGTCCGGGACCGCCGTTCAGGACGTCGACGTCAGTACGATTCAGTCGATCCTGGCGTCGCATGGCGCGGTCGTCCGAATCGGCTCATCCAGCCGGAGCACGCAGGCTGCAAGTCAGGCCGGGCCCAACTCGGTGGTGCGCTCCGCGAGTGCGGCAATTTCTGCGTGGTTCATTGGGATCATGCTGCTGTTGCTCATCGTGTGTGGCGGGTTCGCGGTTTTCGTGCGATTGCGCGGCCGATCCCACCCACGAGCGACGTAACGGGGTCGCGCTTCCCCCAGGCTGACGTCCAGAAGCCATAGCCGGGCCGCCTCGATCATTCGGCCGCGCGGGTGATGGCGGTCAGCGGCCGGCGTGAAGATCTCGTCAAAGGTATTGACGCCGTAGTACTTCGGTACTAGGTTGGCCGCCCGGGGGTCCGAGCTGCCCCATCTCCGGCCAACCGCATAGTGCCCGAGCTCGCGAAGTTGGCCGCGCCGCGCTCACGCCCAGAGGCGCGGATATCGCGCACCGCTGGTGCGCGCCTCCATTTCGTGGCTGCCGCGATTCGATACCTGTATCGGATCTTGAGCGACGGCACCGTCGTTGGTTTGGACACCTGGCGTTCGGCGGGCGAGAAGGAGGCGAATGCGAGATAGCCGACCCGTTTGAGCAACCCCTAATCCAACGACCATGGGAGGGTCCAGCTTGAGGTTGATCATCGTCCGAAGTATCCCGACACGGAGGACCACGACGTGTTCACTCGCCTGATTCAGCGGAAGAGGCCCCGCAAGTCAGCCTTATCGGTAACCGCAGCCCTCGTTGCCGTGGCCGGGCTATCAGCCGCAGCGGTCCTCGGGGCACTCAGTGGGGACAGCGGCACCGTTAATGTCCAGATCCCCGACAGGACAACGTCCAAGGTGGATATCCAGACGGCGAAGGGTGCCTTCGTCAGCTACTTCGGTGACTCGGATACCACGTTCGGCGCATCCGGGACGGGCCTTTTCAACCCGTTCGTTCGCATCCAGGCAAGTCCTACCGAGCAGGGCTACAACACGAACAGCAGCAGCGTTCAGTTCGACGAAAAGACGGGAACCTGGACGCACGCGATCCTGGTGAGCCAGATCCCGCAACGGCCCTGTCCGACAACTGCCACGACACCGCCCGTGACCCTTGGATCAGAGACGTGTTTTGAGCTGTTCAACGACATCAATGAGAACAACACCACACCGTTCATCTCGCTGAACAAGGTAGAGGTCTACTTCGCGAGCGGCACCGGCGCTGCCAACCTGACGAACTACCCCTTCACGTCGCCCAACCCGTCGACAGTGACCGTCACAAAGCAGTACGACTTCGCCGGGAACATCCTGATCAAGGATGTGAACCAGGGATCCGGTCGCGGCGACTTGCGCTACGACATCCCACTCAACGGGCCGAACGGGACGATCGACGTAAGCAGTATCAACTGCGACTACGGCAACCCGCTATGCAGCACCTACTTCGTGCTGTACAGCCAGTGGGGCACAACCGGAACATTGAGTGGCACCAACTACAACACTGACGGTGGCTTCGAGGAGTGGAAGGTCAAGATCTACCCGGTCGTCCACATCCTTAAGACCGCCAACCCGGTCGGTCCGGTCAATGCCGGCAACCCGATCGGCTTCGACATCACAGTCTCGAACACCAGTGCTATCGACGCAACCAACGTCGTGATCACCGACCCGCTCCCCGCAGGCCCCACGGGCGGCGATCTGAGCTGGTCGCTGAGCCCGGCGTTCACGGGCTGCTCCATCACGGGTTCGGCGGGTGGTCAGACGCTGAATTGCACGTTTGCCACTCTCGCTGCCAACTCGAGCATTGGCCCCATCCACATAACATCGGCCACAACGAAGGCCGACTGCGCGCTGGTGAGCAACACCGCCAGGTTCACGACCGGCAATG
>Ga0070708_100004255_pt1 | contig 11247 bp, 7 predicted proteins | sample KBSK5503metaG_FD_65469 | JGI IMG/M metagenome (GOLD analysis project Ga0070708, IMG submission 65469) | Corn, switchgrass and miscanthus rhizosphere microbial communities from Kellogg Biological Station, Michigan, USA - KBS K5-50-3 metaG | ecosystem: Host-associated > Plants > Roots >...
CCCCCCGAGGCGTTGCCCGTTCCTGAGGCGCTCGGTGGGATCCCCCTGACCAAGAGCCGATAGACAGCGGGCCTGCACGGGCCTACGATCGGGTTGCTTCGGCCCCCGGACCCCGGTGCGGCGGCAATGCCGAACAAGACCCGAGGTGGCGGTGGAGACGTCTCGAAGCTCCGAGCCTTCTTGGTGGCGCTGCGTGCCAGCGTCCTTGTCGCCTGAGCGAACACACGCGTCGAGATTCGTCGCCGCCCCTTTCGGACGTAGTCGCGGCGTAATGCCAAGACGACGCGTCGGGATGGCCCACAGCGTTCGACCGCGATTTGGAATAGCAACACCAGAATCGTTTTGCGTGAGCTCGGATTCCTTAACCGGGCGCCATCATCTCTGGAGGCAGCATGGCCGACATAACGATCCCAAGCTCCGCCCCGCGCGTGGCTCTCGCGGCCGCCGGGAGCGACCTTTCTGATTCGATCGAGACCTTCCTGCGGTTGTCCGAGCTCCTCACCGGCTTTGACCGCGTTGAGCTGTTGCGCACCGGGATGGTGGAGCCGTACTACGACGAGGTCATCCGGGTCATCGGCGCCCGTGACGTCGGCGCACTATTGGCGGTCGTCGACGGTCTCGACGCGGAGTCCGGGTCGGAGACGGAACTCGAGACGCGGCTACGAACCACCATCCTCGACGACGAGCGGTACGGCCCCGTCGCCAGGAACATCATCGCCATGTGGTATCTCGGCTCCTGGGCACAGCTGCCTCGTGAATGGCGCGAGCGCAACGGCGCCATGTCGGCGGACTTCGATCGTGTCGTCTCGGCCAAGGCCTATCGCGAAGGCCTGGTGTGGGCGGCGGCGGGGACGCACCCGATGGGGGCCAAACAGCCCGGGTACGCATCCTGGGCGGCACCTCCGACCGGCGAGCGCGCGTGACGACCGCCGCGGAGGACGACCTCTACGACGTCATCGTCGTGGGCGCCGGCATCGCGGGGGCGACGGTGGCAAAGGTCATCGCCGGCGCCGGCAATAGGCGCATCCTGATGTTGGAAGCGGGCCGGGCCACGGGGATGAGCGCCGACAAGTACCAGTCGCATGTCGAAGCCTTCCAGGCGACGCTGGTCAAGGTCCCGAATGCGCCCTACCCGAACAACCCCAACGCACCGCAGGCTGACGTCCTGTCCCTGCGGCAACTCGTTGCTCAGCCGACGCCGCATCAGCCACCGGGCTCGATGATTGGCACCGAAGGCGCCCTCGTGCAGACCGGCCCGCTGCCGTTCGCCAGCGATTACGTGAGGGCGCTGGGGGGAACGACGCTGCACTGGCTCGGCACCTCGCTGCGCATGCTGCCCAACGACTTCAAGCTCCAGACCCTGTACGGCCAGGGTGTCGACTGGCCGTTCGGCTACGACGCGCTGAAGCCGTACTACGAGCGGGCCGAGTACGAGATCATCGGCGTGGCCGGGAACGTCGCCGACCAGTACTACCCCGGCATCGACGACAGCTACTTCGGCGACTACGAGTACCCAATGGAGCGCATTCCGCCGAGCTATCTCGACCAGGTCCTGAGCCAGAAGCTGGACGGTCAGCGCATCACCGTCCAGGACCACGAGTACACACTCAAGCTGAGCAACACTCCCGCCGGGCGCAACTCCCGGCCCCGGCCGGGCTACCAGGTCGTCGGTGCCGTGGGGAATCCCCTGCAGGGCCAGCGCTGCGAGGGCAACACCAACTGCATCCCGATCTGCCCCGTCCAGGCCAAGTACAACGCGTTGAAGACCCTCTACGAGCTGATGATGCTGCACCCGGCCGACGGGGAACCCACCCCGTCACGCTCCTCGGTGCGCATCGTGACCCAAGCGGTGGCGTCGCAGTTGACCCTCGACGAGCACGGCCGCATAAGCGGGGTCACGTACAAGCTCTACGACGACGAGAACAGCCCGGCCTACGAGACCCGAACGGCACGGGCCAAGGTCTACGTGCTGGCCGCCCACGCCATCGAGAACGCCAAGCTGCTGCTGGCGTCGGGAGTGGCGAACTCGAGTGGCATGGTCGGCCGCAACCTGATGGACCACCCGTTGATCCTGACGTGGGGGCTGATGCCGGAGAAGGTGTGGGGGTTCCGAGGGCCGCTGTCGACCTCGGGCATCGAGCCGTTCCGCGACGGGGCATTCCGGGATCGGCACTGCGCCTTCCGGATCGAGGTCGGCAACGAGGGATGGAGCTTCGCCGCCGGTGCGCCCTACTCGACCGTCGCGGGCATGGTCTACGGCAAGGAGAAGCTGTTCGGGCGCCGGCTCCGGGCCAAGGTCGGCGAAGTCATCCCTCGCCAGTTCCGGCTGGCGCTCGAGATGGAACAGATCCCACAGCCTTCCAACTACGTCACCATCGACCCCTCGTACCGCGACGCGCTCGGCAACTTCCGCCCCGTCATCCGCTACGACCTGCCGGACTATGTGCGGGCGGGCATGGCCGCCGCTCGGGAGGCCTCCGACCGGATGTTCGCGCTGCTGGGCGTGCCGAAGCTGAGCCCGGACCAGGATCCCGACACGTTCCCCTTCCCGGGCGAGTACACCGCGTATCACCCCACCGACGTCGGGTACCTCACCTACGGGGGACACGGGTACACGTTCTTCGGCGCCGGCCACGTCGCCGGCACCCACGTGATGGGGTCCTCACCAGCGACGTCCGTCGTCGACCCCCGGCAGCGGAGCTGGGACCACGACAACCTCTATATGGTCGGCTGCGGGAACCTGCCAACCGTCGGGACCTCGAACCCCACCCTGACCATGACCGCGCTCGCCATCTGGGCGGGCGAGAACGTGCTCGAGGACCTGCGGGGCCGGTCGTGAACCTGCTGCAGGCCGACCCGAGCCAGAGCATCGAGGGGCTGCGGCTCCACCTCCAGTACGCCATCGGGCTCGAGCTGACCACGATCCCGCCGTACCTGTGCGCCCTTTACTCGATCGTCGAGGGCGAGAACTCCGAAGCGGTCGAGGCCATCCAGAGCGTGGTGCTGGAAGAGATGCTGCACATGTCGCTCGCGGCCAACGTTTTGAACGCCATCGGTGGTGTGCCGAGTCCCGACCCCGGACCGGGCCTAGGAGGCATCAGTCCTATCCCCGTGTATCCCACGAAGGTGCCGTTCATCGAGCGCATCCCGGAGCTCCATCTGCTCCCGTTCTCACCGGAGGCCGTCGACACCTTCGTCGCCATCGAGCAGCCCCTCGAGCCGCACCCACCCACTGCGGGGCAGGAGCAGTACGACTCGATCGGGGCGTTCTACCAGGCGATCGAGCGGGGGCTGCAAGAGGTCGGCACCGAGGAGGTGTTCGCCGCGGCGCGCGTCTCGCGGGCCGGCTGCCAGGTGTCCCCGCACCTCTACTACGGCGGTGGGGGAAGCGTCATCGAGGTGGACAACCTCGCCGACGCCCTCCGCGCCCTCGATCAGATCGTGCGCCAAGGCGAGGGCGTCTCGCCCGAGATCCTCACGCAGACGGTAATCAAGCATGTCGCACCGGTCCTGGGCGCCCTCGGGAACCGGCCGGTCGAGGACGGCGACGAGCTGCCGTACGGCTGGCGCCCGTACTCCCACTACGCGAGGTTCACGGAGATCCGCGAAGGTCGGCACTACCGCCCGACGCAGCAGGTCGAGGAGACGCCGGCCGGCGACGTGCTGCCCGTCGAGTGGGACGCCGCCCTGCCCATGACGCCTGACCCGAAGGCCGAGCACTACGACGGCGCCTACCGCGCCGCCATGACGGCCTTCGATCAGACGTACTCGGCGCTGGTCAACACGCTGTACCACAGCTTCAACAGGCACCCGGAGGCGCTGGAGGCCGCGGTGCTCGCAATGTACGACCTCAAGTACCAGGCCATCGCGCTGATGCAGACGCCCTCACCGCTCGACCCGCGCCTGACGCTCGGCCCGGGGTTCCAGTACCTCCGATCCGCTCCCCCCCTGTCCCGCAACACGCGGGCGTGGCGAGAAGCGACCGCCCGCTAGCGAACATCTACACGCTCATCGCTCGATGGACGATCACGCGGAGGAGGGAGCAGGAGGCGCTGGCTGCGCTCATCCAGTTGGCGGCCGCCGTGCGAAACGAAAAGGGCACGCTGACGTATGTGGTTCACGTTCTCGATTTGACGAGCGAGCTCCCTTTCTATTCGCCGTACGCGTTTCCACGAATCTGAGCGCGAGCCCTACTCGGTCGTCGCACCCGGTCGACGCGACCGTCCACCGAGAACCCCGACGCCTAGGGCAAGCACCATCAGGGCGACAACGAGCAGGGGGTGCAGGCCGCGGCGAGGGTGCTTCGGTTGCAGCATGTGCGCCAGCTTGGGGCATGCACCGATGGCCAGGTCGCGGGCGGCGGGCTGTTCGGTACCCCGTGGGGAGTACACCTCCTCGAGCGCCTGAGGCTTGCAGTTCGCCTCATAGAAGCGGGCCAACCCCATGGACAGCTGTAGCGAGTAGTCGAGGGAGAAACGCTGCCGTGCGGACCAAGAGACGCCGGCCGGCACGTCGAGGAACCAGTTCAACTTGACCTCGTCAGGGATCGGTTTGTTGTCGCCTGCCCAGGAGGGGAATTCCTTCGCCTTGGCGATCTCCGGGATGATCGGCTCGACCGGGAAGCCCGCGGTCTGATGACATGACATGCACGACGACTTCGGATTGTCGAGCGGACCGGCAAGCCGTCCTCCCCAGCCGAGGTGGTTGTCAGGGAGGTCCTTGGCGACGGGCGCGGTGTTGATCCACGACTCCCGCAAGGCTGCGCCCTCCTGCGTGATCATGTTCGCTGTCAGGCCGGGGTCGTTGCCCCACATCAGACCAAGGGGCACCATGCGATCGAGCGGCCCTGCACCGGGATCGGCACGGTTGTACGACAGCGTGCCGAAGGCCCAGCCGTTAGGGAATCGATCGTCCCTGGCGGCTACATCCATCTGGATGAGGCGAACCCGCTTGATGGTACGGGGCGGGTCTGCGGAACGGTCACCCGTTGTGGTGTAGGCGTCGGCGTCCCACTCGAAGGTGTCTCGAAGGAAAGGCGCATCCTCGTCCGACGCCGTCGTGAAGAGCAGTTTGTAGATCATCGTCCCGTTTGGCATCGCGTTCGGATGGTCGTCGCGGGGGTTGAGCTTGTCAGGGTCTGGATTACGCGGATCGCACCACATCTGGCCGATCGCCCAGCCGCCGCGGTCGTTGAACGCGGCCACAGCCCAAGTTTGGGCGTCATTCTTTTGCTGAGGTCCGAGCGTGTGATGGCTCGCCAAGGCGTCGATCTCGTGCGTGAGCCCATGGACGAACTCGCGTCCGGCTGCAGTGACGTCCATCCACGGCGCGTCGAACCACCTCCGCACCGGATTGTCTTGCGTGACCCAGTCGTGGTCGACGTTGCCTTGGTATGCGTAGTCGCGAAGGGCGTTGACGTACGCCTCGGAGCCGGCCGCGTCAAGCCTGCCGTCCTTCACCGGGATCTTGAGCCATGGATAGTCGCCCTCGGGCGGAAGGCTCGCCGGGTAGTCCTGGCTGAGCCTAAATACCTTGCCCTTGTAGGTAGGCGGTGGAGCGCCGTTGCCGTCGTTGTGAAAGTTCTTGAATGTTCCTCGTTCGCACACCCTCGCCTGCGACGCGGCCGCGCCGGTCGGCATCAGCGGGTTGATAGCAAGCGCGATCGCCGCGATTGCGACGAGAGCCGCACCGGTGCGATTGCCGATATGCATGACGTACCTCCGCCCAACAAGCTGCGTGACCGGACGCATCACGCGCGCTTGGATGCGCCGTCGCTCGCGGAGGCCATCCTCACGCCCTGGGATGCGGCTGTCAACACCTCGCACGACCGCCATTTCAGGCCGAGCGGTCGGCTAGGGCACGACCTGCACCCGCGACATCATCCCGTGGTCCTCATGGTACGCGAAGTGGCAATGGAAGACGAAGTCGCCAGTGAAGTCCGCGAAGCGCATCAGCACAGTCACCGTCTCCCGAGGCGGTAGTGAAACGTTGTCCTCAGTGTCGATGTAGTCGACTCGGACGCCATTTCGATCGATGACCTGGAACGGGTTCTGGTGGATGTGGAAGGTGTGCCACGCGGACTCGTCAAAGTTCCTCAGAGTCCATCGCTCGACCGTGCCCAGTTTCATCACCTGATCGATGCGCTCCTCCTCGAACGTCTGGTTATTGATGAAGAACCCAGAGATGAGGGCGACCACCGGCTGTCCTGAAGCGAGCTTTCCTGACCCTCCGGTACAGTCTGTGAGGGCGGTCGATGTCTTGCTCTTGCAGGACACCACAGCGTTCAGGGCGGGGAGGTAAAACGTGGGCGGTGAGGGAGGGTTGGGCGGAAAGGGAAACCCCTCGGTGCTCGCGACATTGATTATTTTGGTCGGAAGGCTCTGGCCACTGGAGGCCGGCGCGACCGTTGTGGGCTGGATGTTCGCGTCAGGCAGTGGCTTCCCGTCCGGGCCGAGCTTGACTTCGGAGAACGTGATCTCCCGACTCTTCGCGATCGGCTGGCCACGAAGGTCTTCGTGAGGGAGAAGCGAAGTCGGGAAGGTCTGCGGGGGATCGACCGGGGTGCCCCCCGACGTCACGGTCGCGAGCTGGGTGTCCAGCTGGTTGGCGAGTGCGAGCGCCGTGAGGTTTGACCTTCCTAGTGCGCCACCCCGAACCAGCACCTCCCGCCGCGATCCGGGACCGATCAGCAAGGTCTTCTCTTCCCGGGGGGCAGTGAGGGTGTTCGCATCGCTGGCGATGACCCGGAAGCTCTGGCCATCCAGACTTCTCCCGTCGATACCGATCTTGAGGACCCCATTGGTATTGGCGTTGAGGATCCGCCAGCGCTGGATCTCGCCGGGCCGAATCTTGATATCCGGATTGTCCGTGGCATTCAGGGAAAGCTGAAGGCCGCTCGCTTCGGGCGCAGCTTCGGCGGCGCTCAGGCCGCTGGCGGTACGAAGGTCACCCCCACCCGTCGCGGGGGCAATCGTGTCGCCGGCGTCGCCAGGATCGACGGCCCTGCCTGCCAGGATCTTCGTACCCTGGATGATCATCACGCGCTCGGGGACGCCCTTGATGCCCGGCACGTCGTCGAGATCACCGAGCTCGATGATTCCCCCGACCATCCCTTTGCCGAGCTGCGCGGTGACCGTGCCATGGCTGTGGGGGTGGTACCAGTGGAAGCCAGCGTCGTTCTTCGACAGGTCGTACTCGTAGTTGAAGGTCTCTCCAGGCATGACGTGGTGCAGCACGTTGTCCGAACCGAGCGCCGGCGACACGTGGAAGCCGTGCGTGTGCAGGTTCGTCTCGTCGGCGAGGTCGTTCTTAAGATGGATCTTGAGCGTGTCGCCGCGACAGACGACGAGAGTCGGTCCCGGGACCGTGCCCTCGTATGCGAGGACTTCCGCTGACGCTCCCTTTACGGGCAGCACGATCTTCGCGGCCCTCAGGTTCGTGTCCAAGACCTTGTTCGCGCTGTAGCGGGCCGGTGGGAGGGGAAACCCGTCCTCAATAAAGTTCGGGCGGGTGCAGCTCGGCGCACGCGCCGCTACCTGTGGAGCCCCGGATCCCGAACCGTGATGCGACGAACCTGACCAGATGGCTGCGCCGACCCCGATGCCTGCGGCTATCAGGACGACACTGAGGGCTATGGCCGTCGCGATGTTCACGTCGATCCGGCGAGAGAGGAGTCCCGGCGAGTTCGCGGTGCCCACGTCGGATCCAGGGTTGGTCATGGCGCCTCCTGATCGAAATCGTGCTCTCGCAACCATCCGCTTTAGCACGTGGACGCGGCTCCGTCATTAGAGCCACCCGCCGCGTCGTCATCTCTGCCACGCCGACATCGACCGCACCCGCGCTGGCCGGCGCCGCCGAGTGGCTGAGTGCCGTCTTGGCTCCCGCATGCGCTTCTCGGCGAACATGACCACCGTGAGCACCGCCGTCGAGAGGAATTGGCCGGATGTGGCGAACGAGCACCAGCTCCCGACCGACAGGGACGCGCTCTAAACGGGCGACGCTCGTCGTGCATGCCAGCCCAGAGGGCGGTAGCCGCGAACTGCGCTGGGTTCGCAGCAGCGCGGCTGGACCGAGAGACGACCGGGATCTGATGCGATGAAGGAGCGGGGCCTCCGCTCCCCGTGAAAGGTCCGGTGTCGCGAACGACACTCGGGGCTTCACAAACCCGTTCCTCTAACGAAGAGGAGGAGGCCCCTATGGAGCGACAGTACGTCGGGATCGATCTGCACCGCCGCAGCTCGACGATCTACCGGATGACGGCAGAGGGCGAGACGCTGGACTGCGTGCGCATCGCCAACGAGCCGCTGGCACTCGCCGACGCGGTGAGCGCTGCGGGCCCGGAGCCGGAGGTCGTGTTGGAGGCGACCTACGGCTGGTACTGGGCCGCCGACCTGCTCGCCGAGCTCGGTGCGTGTGTCCACCTCGCCCATCCCCTCGGCAACAACTGGGGGAATCGCCGGGTGAAGAACGACGAGCGCGACGCCAAGGACCTGGCGGCGATGTTGCTACTCGGGCGACTGGCCGAGGGCTGGATCGCACCGCCTGAGGTCCGGGAGCTGCGCGAGCTGGTGCGTTATCGGTTCCGCCTGGTCCAACACCGCACGAGCTGCAAGGCCCAGGTGCACTCGGTGATGGCCAAGAACGGCGTGCTGCCGGCGCGGGTCGAGATGTGGGGCCCGGGAGGCACCGCTCAGCTCGACGCCCTCGAGCTGCCGATGGCCTATGCCACCCGCCTCGATTCGCTGCGGCGCATGATCGACGTCTACGACCGCGAGGTCGCGCGCTTCGACGGCCTCATCCACCGACAGCTCAAGGGCGATGCGGGCTATCAGGCCATCCAGTGCATCGACGGTGTGGGCAGGGTGCTCGGCGCGGTCTTCGTGGCCGAGGTCGGTGACATCAGCCGGTTTGGCTCTCCGGAGAAGCTGTGCTCGTGGGCGGGGCTCACCCCTCGCCACCGCGAGTCCGACGAGAAGGCGACGCGGGGTCCGATTACCAAGCAGGGCTCACGGCTGGTGCGCTGGGCGGCCATCGAGGCGATCTCCAAGTACCGAGGCGGGCCCAAGCTGCGCGCCGACTACCACCGCATCGCCGAGCGGCGCGGCAAGTTCAAGGCCCGCGTGGCGGTGGCCCGCAAGCTGCTGACCCTCGTGTACTACGGCCTCCGAGACGGCGAGATCCGCTGTCTCCACCAACAAGTCGCGTGAGTAACCCCACGCGGCCCGGTGCGAGCTCGTATAACGCCATGGACCCCCACCGCGGTGGCGGGACGAGGATCTGATTGAGCCCACCGGAGCTGCGGCCGGAACCCATCATGCGCGGAGATCGGCGGAGGAATGGCTGGCCGCCCACCGGTGGGCGGCAGGGATAACTCCCAGACGTGATGGGACTCACGTGACATAGACGGCAGTGACGTCGTCGTCGCTGAGGATGCACCGCTCCTCGCCGGCGTCAACGCCAAGCCCATTCGGGTGGCCTTCGGCCAGCGTTGACCCCGCCTTCGTCGTCGGCGCGCGCCCGCGCTCAGAACGACGTCCGCGTCTTAGGCAGAAAGAATCGTCGCGGGGCATTGACACGGCCCCGCTCCTTCAGGAATGGCGCTCTGCGCGCACCCGAGTGGCGGCTTGACCCGCACGGTATCGCGGCAGCTGGACGGCACGGGCCGCGCACGGGCGGCTCGATGATGGCGTGTTCCCGGGTGGGTCGTCAGGCTAACGACGAGCGAAGGGTCCGAAGGTCCCGGTAGTGCATCCATCGATTGGGTGATCGCGGCCACGAGAGCGGATTTGCTGCCCGCCCGCTTCTCAGGCCGGTTCGAGTAGTCCACGAGCCCCCACCGGTGCCGCGCGAATTGCCCCTTATCGGCTAGGTGTGAACGCGGCGGCGCGGCCATAGATCTTGTAGAGCTTGAAGGCACCGGCGAAGGGCTGGCCGCAGTAGGTGTCGAACAGCCGGTTCGCCGCCTCCGTGGTGAGCACCGGACCGCCAGCGCTCGGGGCTGCGGTGGCGTCGACCGGCGCACCGAAGAAGTCGTGGAGCCCGGCGAGGAGCGTGCTTCTGCCGGCAGAAGGCAGCAGCCGCCAGGCATCGCAATTGGCGCTTTGGATCGAGGGCCGTGCGGCGCCGATGGGCGGTGTCATCGCGTGCCGGCCACAGGCGCCGAACGACACCAGCGCGCACAGGACAAGGGCGAGTCCGGCGGCGCGTCTCATCGTGCTCCCCCCTTGGCCGGCTTCGGCGGCGTGGTGAACCACGGGCACTGCTTGGCGCTGTAGTTGTATCCGTTGAAGAGCGCGGTGAAGCACAGCGTCAGCTCGGCTTCGTTGACGGGATCGCCGAGGCCGATACTCGTCGAGGGGTCGGTTCCGTTGGCGCAGCTCGGGAGGCCCGCGGGCGCGCTAGTGATCTGTTGCCCGTGGGCGGGGGTGTTGGCGTACCAGCAGTTGCCGGTGTTGGTGGGGAAGGCGTCCCACCAGAAGTCCACGCCGTTGGGCTGGACGCTCCCGTCGGGCGCCACGCCCATCACGTTCCCGTAAAAGCGGTTGCGGTAGGAAGTCGAGAGCTTCGTTGTCTCGCAGCCGGTCACGGGGGTGCCGATGACAGGACCACAGACGGTTGCGTCGGGAACGGCGAACAGCATGGCCCCCCGACGCCAGTTGTCATAGAAGCGATTGAAGCGCACGACGTCGTCGTCGCCCCCCGCGATCCACAGAGCCGTCCCGACCGGTACGGGCACCGACGGCGCCACGTCGGATCCGGCCACGTATGGGTTGAAGTTGTTCGAGTAGAAGTTGTTGTGCTCGACCAGGTCTCCCTGCTGGGGAAAACCGGGGTGCCCTGGAGCGGTAAAGACGTCGGTCGTGAACCCCAGGGCGTTGTCGTAGAAGTTGTTGTGGTGGATGTAGGTCGCGCTGCCGTCGGTCCCCGAGTACCCGCCGCTGTTGTGGTGCGAGTCGCAGAAGCGGATCTCCTGGCTATAGCGAGACGTCGGGTAGTACTTGGTGTCCCGCCCCGCGGACGTCTTGGCGCCTGCACCCGGATAGAGCCCCGAGTCCCCGTTGCCCGCGGCCTCGCAGTTCTGCATCAGGCCGTGGTCCTCGACGAAGGTCAGCACGCCGTACTCGCCGCCGTAGAAGGTCTTGAACCGGTCGAGGAGATACCCGTTGGACTCGAGGACGTAGATGTCGTGCTCGCCGGCGTGGCGCACGGTGACGTTGGCCAGCACGAAGCCGTCGGCCCGGTCGGCAC
>Ga0070708_100004257_pt1 | contig 11245 bp, 8 predicted proteins | sample KBSK5503metaG_FD_65469 | JGI IMG/M metagenome (GOLD analysis project Ga0070708, IMG submission 65469) | Corn, switchgrass and miscanthus rhizosphere microbial communities from Kellogg Biological Station, Michigan, USA - KBS K5-50-3 metaG | ecosystem: Host-associated > Plants > Roots >...
GAGCGCATCACGACGACGCTCGTGCACGTGAACTCGGGGGACGACTTCATCAATCCGCCGGAGCTGGGAATCGCGGAGCGCGAGATCCGGCGGGTGAAGCGGGGCCGCTTCGTCCTGATTCCCGCAACCGACCAGACCCACGGTCACGGCACGCATACATGGGCCGGGTTCTGGAAGCAGGAGCTGACGGCGCTGCTGGCTCAGACGGCGAAGTAGGACGGCATCGATTCGCAGTCCTACTGCCGCGATCTGCCTTTGCTGTGCTAGGCTTATTGGCCTGCCATGGCAATGCACGCAGCGTGGCCCTACCTCTCGGGATATCTCATCAAGCGGCTGCGGGTTATCTGCGCGCATGCCGCACTGCTCACCTGTGCCCTCGGGCTCGTCTGGTTCGGCCGGGCGCGGGCTGCGCCCTCGGACTCCCTCCCGCCATCGCGCGGCCTGGAGGCGGATTCCTCTTCTGCTCGGATCGAGCAGAGGCTGGTGGATCGGGGCCTTGAAAACGCCACCGCCGGCCCCGGCGACACCCTGCGCGTGGCATACGAGAATCGACGCTATCGGCACAGTGCCGAGGCGCTGGGGCATGCGCGGGCCGCGGCAGGCCGCCCGCTGCTCGCGTTCGAGCGCAGGCACGGCCTGATCGCGGCGGCGATCGCCACCGCGCAGAACGATTCGCTGGCGCCCTTTCAAGTCCTCTACCCGAGCGATGGGAGGTTTCCGAAGCCGCCCGCGGGCCCGCTGCGCTCTCCCACCTTCGCACGCGCCGATCTCGAGATCGGGGCCCTCGTGGACTATCGCGTGGGACAGATCTTCGATCCGCTCCAGCTGCGCATCGACCTCGAGCCGCGGCTGATCCTCAATCCCTGGACGGGCGGGTCGGTTCGCCTGGGTCTGTTGCTGCCGCTTCAGAACGATTTCCCGGTCAGCGATCTCAATCCGGATCTCAATCGCGTGCGGCCGGGGCGCATCAGTCTTGATCAGTTCCTGTGGCTGCCCCACTCGGCGCTGATGTCGTTTTCTGGCGGCTATTTCGGCGACAACCGCTGGGGCGCCTCGCTGGGCGCCGCGCGTCCGCTGGCCCAAGGCACCTGGCTGCTGGATGCGCAGCTCGAGCGCACCGGATTTCTGGCCTTCACCGGGGAAGGCACGCTCTACTCGATCCCGGATCGCACCAGCGGCTTCGCCGGCGTGACGTACCGCCCGCCGTATGCGGATCTTTCGCTGCGCCTGCGGGCCGGCCAATTTCTCTACGGCGACCGCGGCGTGGACCTCGAGCTGCGGCGCGTGATCGGCGATTTCGAGGTGGGCTACTTCGCGCAGCGCACCGTGGGCGAGAACCTCTACGGCGTGCGGCTCGATCTGCCGCTGCCACCCGCGCGACGCTCCACCGGTTCCCGGCTGCGCGTGCAGCCGGTGACGCGCTTCGCCCTCTCGTTTCGCGATCACAGCGAGCCGATCGGAACGTTCGTGAGCGGCGTCGCGTCGCGTGAAGACTACCTAAGGCAGCTGAGCCGCCCGGCGCTGAATGCGAACGCGGATCGTTACTGGAGGGCGCTCGGCGGGCCCGCCCCCGCCCCGGCACCACCTCTCGAATGGGTCTCGCTGACCGGCATGACCGGCTTCATCCAGACGCCGTGGGCGGGAGTGATCGCCAATCGCGGCCTCGAGGCCGGCTACAATTACATCCCCAGGCGCTGGGCCTACGACCACCGTGGTACCAACGACAATGAGATCTATTACGCAACACTCGGCTTTCTGCCACGAATCGAGACCGCGCTCCGCTGGACCCGGATTCCCGGCTACCACAGCTTTCAGGAGATCGCCCCCGATTCGCGGCTGGTGGACATGGACCGGATGGCCAGTGGGCGGCTCGAACTGCTCACGCCCGGCCCCGGCCGGCCGGGACTGGCGGTCGGGGTCGAGGACGCCGAGGGGACCCGGCGGTTCCATTCGAGTTACGCCGTTGCCGGTATGCCCGTCGCGTTTCTACAAGTGCGCGGCAGGGCCGCTCTGGGTTATGGTTTCCGGGTATTCGATGCGAGTCGCTACGTGCTCGATGGCGTCTTTGGGGCCATGGATTGCGAGCTCGCGCGCTGGTTGAGAGTTCAGATCGAGAACGATTCGGAGAAGTGGAACGCCGCAGTCGGCCTGAGCGCGTTCGAGGGTTTTCGCGTCCGCGCGGCGCTCCTGCACATGGAGAGCCTGAGCCTCGGGATCGGGTGGTCGCACACGCTTTGATCGGCAGGATCGCACCACGATAAGGTTTTCGAACCTAGAACGGAGAGACATCATGAGCCATCACACCCGTCCTTCGCACCGCAGGACCCTGGCCGTTCTGGCGACTGGCATCACACTGACGCTCGCCATGACCCTCACCCAGTGCCGCCCGGTGGGCGACAACGTGATCGGCGTCGAGCTCGGGGCGCACTCCAGTGGCGCTTCGGATTGCATCGCCGTCTGTGCGCAGGCCTACGGCGACTCGATGCGAGTCGAGACCGATCTCCACGCGGCGAACGTCAAGGCCTGCGTGGGCGACGGCGCTTGTCTGGCGCTCGAAGCAACCCGGTTCCAGCAGGCGGTGGCGCGGATCCAGGCCGGACGTCGGGCGTGCCAGAACAATTGCCACCATCAGGGCGGTGGCGAAGGCGGGCGCTGAACGGCGTCCAGACCGACCCGCGCTAGTGAGCCTCCGGCGCCGATCCACCCGGGAGCGGACGCCGTTTTCGCAGGAGCAGGATCGCCGGCGAGACCACGATGAACGTGGTGAGCAGCATCATCCACGCGTCGTTGAAGCTCAGCATTCCGGCCTGACGCATGACCTGGGCATCGAGCATCCCCAGCGCGCCCTGCCGCGCGGTGATGGGCGTGTAGCCGCGACTCAGCAGGTAGGACGTGAGGCCCCGTAGCCTCTCCTGCACCAGCGGATTGCCGGCATCCAGGTGACCGATCAGGTCGACCCGATGGATCTGCGTGTGCCAGGTGACGTACGACGCCAGCACGGCGATGCCGAAGGAGCCTCCCAGCTGGCGGGAGAGATTGATGAGACCCGAGGCCTGCTGCGCCTCGCTGGGCTTGAGGCTCGCGAACGCGACGTTGTTGATGGGCGCAAACAGCAGACCGAGCGCGGCGCCGCGGATGATCAGCGCGGCCCGCACGGTGTCGTCACCGCTTTGCACGCTCAGGTGGCCCAGGCGCCACATCGCGAAGATGATGAGCACCACGCCCACACCGATGAGTGCGCGCGCGTCCGCGAGCGGCTTGGCGCCGGTGAGCAGGCGGCCGCAGAGCAATGCGCTTGCGGCGGTTGCAAGTCCGCCCGGCATCAGCGCGAGCCCCGTCTTGGTGGGCGTGTACTGGAGGATGGTCTGCGTGAAGAGCGGAAACATGAAGGTTCCGCCGTACAGCGCAAACCCGAGCGCCACGAAGAGAAGCAGGCAGGCAGCGAGGTCGCGGTTCCTCAGCACGCGCAGCTGGACCACCGGGTGCGGATTCCGCGGTGACAGCTCCCAGAACAGCAGCCCGATCAGCGAGGCGCCCGAGAGGATCGAGAGGCGGACGATCCAGGCGTTCGAGAACCAGTCCTTCGAGTTTCCCTGCTCGAGCACGTATTGGAGCGAGCCCACCCCGGTCGTGAGCAGCGCGATCCCGAGCCAGTCGACATCGCCCTGGTTCCTGCGCTGATCGGGCGGGTCCTTGAGGAAGGCCGCGACCAGGAACGTGGCCGCGATCCCGATCGGGACGTTGATGAAGAAGCACCAATGCCACTGGTAGTTGTCGGTGATCCATCCGCCGAGCGTGGGTCCGAGCGTCGGCGCCACGATCACGCCCAGCAGGAAGATGGCCTGCACCAGGCCCTGCTGTTCGAGGGGGAAGATCTGGCGCAGGGTGGCCTGCGCGGTGGACAGCAGCGCGGCGCCGCCGGCGCCCTGCACGATGCGCCAGAAGACCAGCTCGAGAAGGGAATGCGATGTGCCGCAGAAAAAGGAGGCGACCACGAACAGCACGATCGAGAACGTCAGGTAGCGCTGCCGGCCGAATCGCTCGGTGAAAAACGCCGTCATGGGCAGGAAGACGACGTTCGAAAGAATGTAACCGGTGCTGACCCAGCCGATCTCCTCGTGCGTGGCCCCCAGGTTGCCGGCCATCTGGGGCAGCGCGACGTTGACGATCGTGGTGTCGAGCACCTCCATGATCGCGGCGGTGATGAGACCGAGCAGGATCAACCAGCGATTTCGGGCGACGAAGGCGGCCGCCTCCTCGGCCGGCGACAATGCCGGCGGGGCCGCTGGCGGGGGGTCGGAAGGCGCCATGCGTGACGACGCTAGGTGGCTTCAATCCTGGAAGTCAAGACCTGGCCACCCGATCCGCTGCCGCTGCGTAGAGGTTGCCGCCGAATGCCGACGGTCGCGTGGCCGTAATCATCGGTGCGGAGAGGCCTGCGGACGCAGCCAACGCTGGCAGTCGATCCGCGGGAATCGGATACGGGACCCACCGGCTGGCGGCGCGCCGGTCGTATTCGACGAACACCACGCGGCCACCCGGACGAACCCAGGCGGCGAGCCGCGCCAGGACAGCCTCCGCGTCGCGCACGAAGTGCAGCGCGTTGGCGAAGATCATGCCGTCGAGCGTCATCTCGGCGAGCCCCGGAACGTCCAACCGACCCGTGAAGTCGCCGACCACGGGGATCACGTTGGCGGCATTCGTCTTCGCCCAGCGCTCGAGTGCCGCGACCGCCCGGGCGTCGCGGTCGACCGCAATGATTCGGCTGCGTTTCCCCAGCAGCTCGACCAGCGCCCTGGTGAACGTGCCGTCCCCCGCTCCCAGATCGGCCCACGTTCCCGTAGATCGCGGGATCGCTCCACCAATCAGCGCAACGGCCTGTGCCGTGTTCACGGACGGTCCGGCCGAATCTTCGCGGAGTGGATCCGCCACGCGCGTTGCTCCGGCGTGGCGCCGTCGACCACGCTCCGCCGGAGCGTGTACGTCCCGACGAATGCCTGCCGCCCGCCGTCCGCGGTGACCGCGGCGATCCGCACCGGGATCTCGAGGTAGCGTGACCCCGCGGCACCCTCGATCGGCCCGGGAGGCCCGAGCGTTACGTCGACCGAGGCCGTGCGGGCGAACCCGTCGCGAAACGCCTCCAGGCTCTTGCCGCTTGCAGCACCGCCCGCTGCCCACAGCCGGTACGCATCGCCATAGCGTCGTTCGTTGATGGCCCGGTAGTAGGCGCGCACGACGTTCCCTGCGTCGTCCGCCGAGTCTGGTGCCCGCGCGACGGTATCGGCCGGCGCCGACGACACACCGGCTCCGGGCCGGGACGCAGGCGGCCCGGAACGCCCGCATCCGCAGGCGAGCACGAGAACCGCGAGGGCGACGATCCGGGAGCGGGCCATCGTGTGATTGTCCCTCGGTTCGGCGATGAGCGCGAGATCGGGTAGTGTCTCCGCATGATCTCCGGAGTGCCTAAAGCGAAAGCGGCGCGGACCCCGAGGAAGGCACCCGCGCCGCCGTTCTCGCTTGCGATGCTCTAGGCTGCCGCCAGCTCCGCGTCGCCGTCGCCCACCACGGCGATGGCCGATCGGACATCGGCGGTCATCTTCCGCTCCTCGCGAATCCCGTCGATCATCGCCTCGGCCTGCTTGAGCAGGAACCGGAGCGATCCGGCCTTCTCGACCGCCTGATCCACCAGGGTCTTCTGCCCCTGGAGCGTCTCCAGGCTGGCCCGCACATCCGCCAGCAGAGCCTCGGCGCGCGCCAGCCGCTCCTCGGCCTTCGCCATCTGGCGCTGCCGCTCGTCCAGCGCCGTCGCGGTGTCCCGGATCTCCCGCAGCCGGAGCCGATGCTCCTCGAGCAGCACGCGGGTGTCCGAGATCTCACGCTGCGACGTGGTGATCGCGCGCACGTCGGTCGCGGTCTTCTCGGCCGTCGTGAACATGCGCTCGAGATCGGCGCGCAGCGACTCGATGGTGCTCTGGCGCGAGGAGATCTGCTCCAGGGACCGGGCGATCTCCTGGTCCACCACGCTCCACTTGGCCATGCGCTCCTCGAAGTCGGTGAGCTGTCGGTCCACGACCTCCAACGCGGCCTTGCGATCCTCGAGCTGGACCGACTGCGCCTCCACCCGCTCCACCTGCTGGTGGGTGTCGGAGAGTGCGGTGCTGAGCCGCTGGTACTGCTCCTCGAGCTGCTGGGCTGCCCCGGCGGCCTTCTGCCGCAGATCGGACGCCTTCCGTAGGTCCTTCGCCGCCTGCTCGAGCGCGTGCTGGCGCTGCTCGATCTCCTGACCCAGCGCGCGGGTGCGCTCCGCGACGCCCTCCACCGATCCGCAGCGCGCCTCGATCGCCGCGACCGCCTTCATGACCGCGTCGCTCTGCTGCGCCGCCTCGTCCACGCTCGAGGACACGGTCGCCATCGTCCGCGTCATCTGCTCGGCTTCCTCGGCGTGCACCGTGAAGCTGGTGATCTGCCGCTCCGCGGTGTCCATGCGCTCGTGAAGCTGCCGGCCTCGCTCCTCCAGCCGGGTGGTGACGGAGGCGAGCTCGCCCACCCGCTTGTGCACTCCGTCCAGGAACTCGCGCCGCGAGTCCAGAGCCGCGATCGACTCCTGGACGCGGTCGGCCTTCTTCTGGGCCGCCTCGACCGTGGGACCCATCTTGCGCAGCTCGGCGGCCTGGTCTCCCAGATCGTGCACCGACTTCTCCACATCGGTCAGCCACGAGACGGTCTCCGACTGGGTCTCCCGCAGCCGCACGATCTCGCCGTGCGCGATCTGCGACTGCTCCAGGGCGTCCTTCACCTGGGCGTGGGCGCCCGCCAGCCGCTCGAGGTCCTGAACCGCCGACTCGAGCCCCGGCCGTGCCTGCTCGATGCGGGTGGCCTGGGTCCCGACCTCGCGCACCGTGCGCTCGGTCTCGTCCAGGTCCCGCCGCATGGTCTGCAGCTTCGCCAGCTCGTCGTCCACGTGCCCGACGTCGGTGGTGAGGCCCTGCATCTGCGTCGCCAGGCTCTGGGTCTGCGACCGCAGCTCGCCCGCGAGCAGGCTCGCCTCGCTCACACCCCTGAACCGGGCCTCCAGATCCGACACCTCGCCCCGCAGGTCCGCCACCCGCTGGCCGATCGACTCCAGGCCCTTGGTCTCGAACTCGAAGCCTTCCATGGTCTTCTTCATCTCGTCGCGCACCGCGGCCAGTTCCTGGCGGGTCGACTGGGCATGCTGGTCGGCCTGCCGCTGCAGCTGAGCGATCTCGCGCGACCGATCCGTGACCGTCTCGTGCAGGTTCTGGAGCGAGGTCACCTGCTCCTGCACTGCGTTCAGAGTCCGCTCGTTCTCCTCGACCTGCCTCATTCCCGCGTCGATCTGACGCATGGTGCGATCCAGGTCGTCCGCCCGGGCCACCGCGCTCTCGACCGCGTCGCGCTGGGCTTCGAGCCCGGCCGTCTTCTGCGCCACGAAGTCGCCCAGCGCCTTGAGCGTGCCGACCTGGCGCCGCACCTCCTCGACGGTCTGCTGGATGCCGTCCATGCCGCGCACGGCCTGCTCGACGCCCGAGACCCGGCGCTCCTTGTCCTGCAGGTCGCGGCCGAGCTCCTCGCGACGCCGGTCGAGGGCTTCCATCTTGGATACCGCCAGCTTGTGCCCGTCGAGCATCCGGTCGTGCTGCTCACGCAGGCGGGCCAGCTGCTCGCCGGTGCCTTCGATCTGCGCCCGGATGCCGTCCGCGTCGCCGCGCAGCAGCTGGAACGGCCGATCCACCTCGAGGAACGCCTCGATCCGATCCTTGAGCTCCAGGGCCAGGTCCAGCTTGCCGCCGATCTGCTCGTAGGTCGCGGTGAGCTGCTGGGCGTTGCCCATGACCTCGGCGATCTGCGCCTCGGACCGCCCCTGATCCTGCGCCAGCACCTCGGCGCGCTCGGCGACCGCCTGGTACCGCTCCGCGAGCTGCGCGAGCGCGGTGAGTCGCTGCTCCAGCTGCGACAGGCTCGCCGTCAGGGCCTCGACGTCGCTTCCCGCCTTCTCGACCGGCTCGCCCAGCTGCTCGAGCCTCTCGATGGCTCCCTGGACGCGCTCGATGACCTTCTCGTTGCGCCCGCGCTCCTGCTGCATCTCGTTCAGGATGGCCTGCATGGCCTCGACGGTTTCGCGATCTTTGGAGCCATTCCCGAGCAGACTCTTGAGCAGAGTGGACATCGCACGCTCCTTCGGACACGCCGCCCGCTCGGCCCCGTGGACCGCCGGCACAGCCGCGTTGATAAAGGCGCTCCTCGTCGAGGGGAGCGATGGGAAACAGCACGGCAGGCCGTTCGGCGTCGCAAGAGCCGGGCCTCGAGGTCCAGCCTCGTCCATGGCGCGCTGCGGTAGTGGTTTACGGACACGCGTCTCGCGGTCGTGCGAGGGGGCACCGGCCAATTGCCGTCCGCTTCACGAGCGCGGACTGGCAAGACTGTTCTCCGACGCTGCCGGCAGGCGTACCCTTGCCTGGCGCGATGCGCGGGGCGGCTCCGACCCGCCCGCCCACTTCCCTAGGGAGAAGGACATGAAGCTGAACGCGTACCTGAACTTCGGCGGCAACTGCGCGGAAGCGTTTCGATTCTACGAGAAGCACCTGGGTGGAAAGATCGGCATGATGATGACGCACCAGCAGGCGCCCCAGCCGAGCAAGCTGGCGCCCGAATGGAAGGACAAGGTCCTGCATGCGCGCATCGCCATCGGCGACACGGAGGTGATGGGGGCGGACATCCCGAGCTACCAGCCCATGCGCAGCGTCTACTTGTCCCTGGGGGTCGAGAGTGACCGCGAGGCGGAGCGCATCTTTGCCGCGCTCTCTGATGGAGGCGAGATCTTCATGCCGATGCAGGAGACCTTCTTCGCCACCCGGTTCGCGCAGCTGCGGGACAAGTTCGGCACCTCGTGGATGATCATTCACGAGCGCCCGATGCCGCCCCGGCCATAGGTCGATCGCCTCCCGAGACCGGGGGAAGCCCTGACGCCACCCGGCGGCCCGGCCACCCCCCCCGCGCCTCGCATTCTGCAACGCCGACCCGCGCTCGATTGCACCTTCGCATGGAATCCCTGTCCGGCGATCGGGCGATGTCCGGTTCTCCTCAAGTTTTGTGCTCCCACTCCGATACTCCGAATTGCGCCGGACGCGCGGCGACCGACCTGTCTCCTCCACGCACCGTGACCCGGAGAGCCGTGAGCACACCCATTCAGAACCAGCGCCCCCACGTCACCTCGATCCTGGTCGGGGCCGGAGTCGTCACCAACGAGCAGGTCGAGGCGGGGCTGGTTCGCCAGCGCGAGACCGGACGCCGGATCGGCGAGTGCCTGGTCGAGCTGGGCTTCGTCTCCGAGGAGGACATCGCCTGGGCGCTGGCACGCCAGCTCGGGATCTCCTACGTGGACGTGGGCGCCGACACCCTCGACCCCGCGCTCGTGAAGTCCTTCCCCGAGGGGATGCTGCGGCGCTTGCAGTGCGTGCCGCTGGTCCAGTCCGACGGCCGCCTGTCGGTGGCGACCGCCGACCCCACCGACCTGGACGCCCTGGGCGAGCTGGGCCGGATCGCCAACGCCCAGGTGGACTGCGTCTCGGCGACGCCCACCGCCATCGAGCACGCGCTCGACACCGTGCTCGGCGTGTGGCGCGCGCCGCGCCCGCCCGCCGGCGCGCCCGACCCCGGAAAGCACTACGACGTGATCTGGGAGCGCTCGGGCGAGTCGTTTCTCCAGTTCCACGTGGCCTGGGCGGTGCGGGCCGGCGCCACCGAGATCCACTTCGTCCAGGCCGGCACCTCGCTGCACGTGCTCCACCGCATCGGCGCGCACCTGGCGGCCGTTCAACACGAGCCGGCGGAGGTGATGGAGGCGCTGGTCGGGCGGCTCGAGTCGCTGGGCATGCCGGCGGCCGGAAGTCGCGAGAGTCATCACGCCTGGTCGGGCGTGATCGAGATGGAGGGGCGTGAACGCCCGATCTTCGCCTCGCGCCTGATCGCGCGCGACCGCGCCTCGATCACAATCCGGCTGCTGCGCGACCCGGGCGAGCGGGCGCGCCTCGAGATGCTGGGTCTCGATCCCCTCGACCTCTCGCGGCTGCGCGGCCTCGCGGCCGAGCCCTCGGGGCTGGTGCTGGTGTGCGGCCCGCCCGGATCGGGGTGCAGCACCACCCTGGCCGCGCTGCTCGCGGAGCTGCCCACCGACGAGCGACGCTGGATGGTGTTCGCCCGGGACCAGCGGCGCTGGCCCACCATGTCGGGCCTGGTGGAGGTGGTCACCGGTGCCGCGGTGCGGCGCTGGGGCCAGGTGGCGGTGGCGCACGGCGCCGACGGCCTGGTGCTCGACGGAGGTCTCGAGGGACGCCGCGTCCGCGGCGTGCTCGGGAGCCCGAGTCACGCGCGCTGGGTGCTGGCGCGCTCCGACTGGGAGGACTCCTTCGCGCTGATCGAATGGCTCACCCGCCACCCTCAGGGACGCACGCTGCTCGCCCGCCGGCTGCGCGCGGTGATCCAGCAGCGCATGGTGGCGGGTCCGCATTCCGATCGCGAGCCCGGCACCAGCCGGGCGGTGTTCGAGGTCCTGATCGCGACCGACCCCCTGCTCGAGGCGATCCGGCACGGGGCCGAGGCCGCGCGCCTGCGGAAGCTCGCGGCCAGCGACGGATTCACGCCGCTCGAGGAGCGCATTCGCACCGGGGTCGAGCGCGGCGTGCTCGATCCCGAGGACGCGCGAAGGGCGCTGGCCTGATGGCGCTCGATCTCACGGCCATCCTGGCCTTCGCCAAGGACGAAGGCGCCTCGGACCTGCACGTCTGTCCCGGCCTGCCGCCGGTGCTGCGCCTACGCGGCGAGGTGCGTCCGCTCGAGATGCCGGCGCTGGCGCCGGACGACACCCGGGTGGCGATCTACGACCTCCTGAACGACGACCAGAAGAGGATCTTCGAGGAGCGCCACGACCTCGACTTCGCCTTCGAGATTCCCAATCTGTCGCGGTTCCGCGCCAACGTGCTGGTGCAGCGCCTGGGCGTGGCCGCCGTGTTCCGGCTGGTGCCGTCCTCGGTCAAGTCGCTCGAGGAGCTGGCGCTGCCGCCGGTGCTCCAGCAGCTCTCCCGTCTCGAGCGCGGACTGGTGGTGGTCACCGGTCCGACCGGCTCGGGCAAGTCCACCACGCTCGCGGCGATGGTGGACCACATCAACGCCAGCGAGCGACTGCACATCCTCACCATCGAGGACCCGATCGAGTTCGTCCACCAGC
>Ga0070708_100004258_pt1 | contig 11243 bp, 8 predicted proteins | sample KBSK5503metaG_FD_65469 | JGI IMG/M metagenome (GOLD analysis project Ga0070708, IMG submission 65469) | Corn, switchgrass and miscanthus rhizosphere microbial communities from Kellogg Biological Station, Michigan, USA - KBS K5-50-3 metaG | ecosystem: Host-associated > Plants > Roots >...
GTTCGAACCGGGGAACGGCTCGCGATCGAGCTCGTTCGGACCGTGTCTGCTACCATCCGCCGGTCATAGTTCAAGAAGTGGAAGAGATTACGTAGTTTTGTTCGTGTCGGAGGACCAGTTGCCGCTCGCGCCCGAGGGGAAGCAGGAGATCATCACCGAGTACGCCGTGACTGACGGCGATACCGGCTCGCCGGAGGTCCAGATCGCGCTCCTGACGGAGCGGATCAAGGGCCTCACGGAGCATCTCCGCACCTTCCCGAAGGACAATCATTCGCGACGCGGCCTCCTCAAGCTCGTCGGCCAGCGCCGTCGCCTTCTTGCATACCTGCTGAAGAAGGACAACGCACGCTACCGCGTCGTCATCGGACGGCTCGGACTTCGCCGCTAACCCTTCACGCGGCTCCGCCCGGACAGGGCAGGGGAGCGCAGGGATAGCCGCTGACCGGCTCGCCGCCAGGTTGGTCCCTCTGCACGGCAGAGAGGATTTGCACCCAGTGCCACAGGTCTTCGAGACCCAGCTCGGTGGTCGCACCTTGACCATCGAAACCGGCCGCCTTGCCAGGCTCGCCGGCGGCTCCGTCACTGTCCGATACGGCGACACCATGGTGCTCGGCACCGCGAACAGGTCGGAGCCCAGGCCGGGCCTCGACTTCTTCCCGCTCACGGTCGATTTCGAAGAGCGGATGTATGCCGCGGGCAAGATCCCGGGCGGCTTCATCAAGCGCGAGTCGCGCCCGTCCGAGACGGCCATTCTCGCGGCCCGCCAGACCGACCGACCGATCCGACCGCTGTTCCCCGAGGGCTACAAGGACGACATCCAGCTCGTCATCACCGTCCTCTCGACGGACCAGGAGAACAACCCCGACGTCCTCGGGACCGTCGCGGCCTCGGCGGCATTGAACATCTCCGAGATCCCCTTCAACGGGCCCGTCGGCGCTGTCAGGGTCGGACGCATCGACGGCGAGTTCGTCGTCAACCCCACCCACACGCAGCTCGAGGACTCCGAGCTCGACCTGATCGTCGCCGGCACGCGGGACGCGATCATGATGGTCGAGGCCGGCGCAAAGCTGCTGCCCGAGGACGTGATGGCCGAGGCCATCCTGTTCGGGCACCGAGCCCTGCAGCCCCTCGTCGATCTTCAGGATCAGATCCGCGAGGCGCTCGGCAAGCCGAAGCGCATTCCGTACATCGAACCCCAGCCCGGCTCGGTGCTCGAGTTCGCATCCGCGACCGACGCGAAGCGCGAGCTCGTCGTCATCGATGTCGAGACGACGGGTACAGATCCGAAGATGTCGGACCTCCTCGAGGTCGCGGCGGTCAAGATCAAGGGCACCAAGGTCGTCGACCGCTGGTCGACGCTGGTCGACCCCGGTCGACCGATCATCGGCAATCAGATGCACGGCATCACCGACAAGGACGTGAAGGGCGCACCCAGCCCGAAGGCGGCTGCCGAGCAGCTCCTGAAGTTCGTCGGGGATGCCAAGGTGGTCGGCCACAACGTCGGCTTCGACCTCGGTTTCATCGAGGAGGCCAGGGGCGACGGGTTCCGGTTCGCTCCCGGTTCCTATCTCGACACGCTGGTGATCGCCCGTGAGGGCTACCCCGGCGCCGAGTCGTACAAGCTCCCCGACCTGGCGCGCTTCTTCGGCATCGAGCTGGCCCAGAGCCATCGTGCGCTGCCGGATGCCGAAGCGACCGCCAACCTGCTCCTGTGGTTCGCCAACGACCTGCCGGGACGCATCTCGAAGCTGCGCGAGGCGATCGCCGACGCAGTGCGCGCCCAGCGCAAGGGTGGCGATACCAATGCCCTGCTGGACGCGGCTCGTCGGGACGCACGCATCAGCAAGAGCCTGTTCAACGTGGTCCAGAAGAAGACCGTTCGCCGAATCGTCATCGACGAGGGCATCCGGATCGACGGCCGAGGCCTGACGGACATCCGCCCGATCACGATCGAGGTGGGCCTCGTTCCACGCGCGCACGGATCCGGGCTCTTCACCCGCGGTGAGACGCAGGCCCTGACGGTCGCCACGCTCGGTGCGTCCTCGGACGTCCAGCGGATCGACACGATCAGCCCGGAGACCGAGAAGCGCTACATCCACCACTACAACTTCCCGCCGTACAGCACGGGCGAGAACAAGCCGATGCGCGGCCCGAGCCGGCGTGACATCGGCCACGGCCACCTCGCCGAGCGAGCCCTCGTTCCCGTCCTGCCGAGCCAGGAAGAGTTCCCATACGTCATCCGCCTCGTCAGCGAGTGCGTCACGTCGAACGGCTCGACGTCGATGGCGTCCACGTGTGGCTCGACCCTCGCCCTGATGGATGCGGGCGTGCCGATCAAGGCACCGGTTGCCGGTGCAGCGATGGGCCTGATCACGGAGCCGGATGGCACCTTCGTCGTCCTGACCGACATCCTCGGCAAGGAAGACGCGATCGGGGACATGGACTTCAAGGTCACGGGGACGCGCGACGGCGTCACCGCGCTCCAGATGGACATCAAGGTCCAGGGGATCAGCGAGGCAATCATCCGCGCGGGCCTGAAGCAGGCGCTCGCGGCCCGCCTCACGATCCTGGACAAGATGGCCGAGGTCCTGCCCGAGGTTCGCCCCGACATGAGCGACTTCGCGCCACGGATCATCACCATCAAGATCAACCCCGAGAAGATCCGCGAGATCATCGGCAAGGGCGGGTCGATGATCCGCAAGATCCAGGAGGAGACGCAGACCGAGATCAACGTCGAGGACGACGGCTCCGTCGAGATCGCCGCGGTGAGCGGCGAGAACTCGCGCAAGGCGATCCAGTGGATCGAGAGCCTGACCCGCGAGGTCGAGATCGGCGCGCTGTACCTCGGCAAGGTCACCCGGATCATGGGCTTCGGCGCGTTCGTCGAGATCCTGCCCGGCAAGGAGGGCCTCGTCCGGATCGGCGAGCTCGCCGACTACCACGTGCCCACCGTCGAGGACGTCGTGTCCGTCGGCGACGAGGTGATGGTGGTCGTGATCGAGGTCGATCGCCAGGGCCGCATCAACCTCTCGCGCAAGGCGGCCATGCAGCGCCACCTCGCGAAGGAGCCGGTCGAAGTCGGCTGACCTTCCTCGCGCGTTTCGCACAAGTTGGAGACCCCGGCGAAGCCGGGGTCTCTCGATTCCCCCTCGGCTATACTCCCGATCGTGCCCGCTTGATCCTGAGTCCCTGCGGAGCCATGCCCGGAGCCATCCCCGGATGACCCAGACGACCCCCCTCACCGTTGCCGTCGTCGGCGCCACCGGCGTCGTCGGTCAGACCATGGTCCGAGTGCTCGTTGAACGCGAGTTCCCGATCGCCGAGCTGCGACTCCTGGCGTCGGGCCGTTCCGCGGGACGAACGGTCGACGTGCGGGGCGAGACGATCGAGATCCAGGAGGCCGTCGGGGACACGTTCGACGGCGTCGACATCGCCCTGTTCAGCGCCGGAGCCGACACCTCGAAGGAGCTGGCGCCGCAGGCCGTGGCGCGCGGCGCGACGGTGATCGACAACTCCGCCGCGTGGCGGATGGACCCCAAGGTGCCGCTCGTGGTCAGCCAGGTGAACCCGGACGACCTCGCCTGGCACGAGGGCATCATCGCCAACCCGAACTGCTCGACGATGCAGCTCACCCCCGTGCTCATGGCGCTGCGCGACGCCGTCGGGCTGGAGCGGGTCGTGGTGGACACCTACCAGTCCGTCTCCGGGACCGGCGCTGAGGCGATCGCGGAGCTGGAGGGCCAGATTCGCGCCCACGTGGCGGGCCAGCCCAAGCAGGCGGGCGTGTATCCGCATCCAATCGCGTTCAACGCGCTGCCCGAGATCGACGTCTTCCTCGACAACGGCTACACGAAGGAGGAGTGGAAGCTCGTCACGGAGAGTCGCAAGATCCTGCACCTGCCGGACCTCCGGATCTCGTGCACGGCCGTGCGGGTGCCCGTCTTCGTGAGCCACTCCGAGGCGGTCCACGTGGAGACCGCTGAGCCACTGTCGCCCGAGCGGGCCCGCGAGCTCTTCGCCGGCATCGATGGCGTGGTCGTGAACGACGACCCCGCGACCCACTCGTATCCGCTCGCCACGACGGCAGCCGGCCGGGACGAGATCTTCGTCGGCCGCGTGCGGCAGGACCCCTCGATCCCGGATGGGCGGGGCATCGCGTTCTGGGTGGTCTCGGACAACCTCCGCAAGGGGGCCGCCACGAACGCCGTGGAGCTCGCCGAGACCCTCCTGGAGCGCGGCTGGGTACGTGCCCGGTCGCGCCGAGCGCCGGCAGGGGCGCCGGCGTGACGGCGGGCGAGGCGACGATCGAGGCGACCACCACGGACCAGCGGCGAGCCGCCCTCGAGGCGATCGCCACCGAAGTGCGCGCGTGCACGCGCTGCAAGCTGGCGGGGGGCCGGACGCACGCGGTCCCCGGCGAGGGTCACCCCGACACCGAGGTGATGTTCGTGGGCGAAGGCCCCGGGCAGACCGAGGACGCGCAGGGCCGCCCCTTCGTCGGGCGAGCGGGCGAGCTGCTCATGCGTCTCATGGCGTCCATCGGCTGGCGGCGCCAGGAGGTGTTCATCACCAACATCGTCAAGTGCCGCCCGCCCGGCAACCGCGATCCCGAGCCGGATGAGATCGCCGCCTGCGCCCCGTATCTCCAGCGACAGCTGGCCGTGCTCGATCCGGCCGTCGTCGTCACCCTCGGGCGATTCTCGATGGCCCACTTCCGGCCGGGCGAGCGCATCACCCAGATCCATGGCACCCACGCGCCGGCACCGGCGGCGACGGGCGCGCGCGACGCCCTGGCCTATGCGCTGTTCCACCCGGCCGCCGCGCTCCGCAGCCCCGACGTCGAGCGCCAGAGCTACGACGACATGGCAGGCCTGCCGCGGGTCCTGACCGAGGCGCGTGCACGGCGCGCCTCGGCCAGCGGCGCGGCGCCCGGAACGGCGGGTGACCCAGCCCACGACCAGGACCCTGAATCGACCGTCGTTCCCATGCCGCTCCCCGCGCCGGAGCTCGGGGACGACGCGCCGACCCTCTTCTGACCGGAGACCGCATGCCCAAACGACCGCCGAGCGAAGGCTCGGGCGACAAGGTGCTCAGGATCATCCCGCTCGGCGGGGTGGGCGAGATCGGCAAGAACATGTACGTCGTCGAGTACGGCGACGACATCGTCGTCATCGACTGCGGGCTCATGTTCCCGGACGAGGAGATGTTCGGCATCGACCTCGTCATCCCCGATGTCACCTATCTCCGGGAGCGGAAGGCCAACGTCAGGGCATTCCTCATCACCCACGCCCACGAGGATCACGTCGGCGGCCTGCCCTACGTCCTGCCGAACTTCCCGGGCGTCCCGGTCTACGCCTCCACGCTGGCGCGGGGCCTGCTCGGGATCAAGATCAAGGAGCACAAGCTCACCTCGAACCCGCTGCTGCCGCTCGACCCGGGTGACGAGCTCCAGATCGGGCCGTTCACGGCGCTCCCGTTCCGGGTCGGCCACTCGATCCCGGACGCGATGGGCATCGCCCTGCGGACGCCCGTGGGCACCATCATCACGACGGGCGATTTCAAGTTCGACCACACCCCGGTCGACGGCAAGCTGTCCGACTTCGCCCTCATCGCCAAGCTCGGCGCGGAGGGCGTCCTGTGCCTGCTGTCCGACTCGACGCGGGCCGAGAGCCCCGGCTACACGCCCTCGGAGCGGACCGTTGGTGAGGCCTTCCGCGAGATCATGGAGCCGCTCGATGGCCGGGTGATCGTCGCCACCTTCGCGAGCAACATCGCCCGCATCCAGCAGGTCCTCGACGCCGCCGCCACCTTCGACCGCAAGGTCTCGGTGATCGGCCGCTCGATGGAGCAGAACTTCCGCATCGCCGCGGATCTTGGCTACCTCAAATACGACGCCGACCGCATCGTCGCGAAGGACCGCATCGGCGACGTCCCGGACGGCAAGATCGTCATCGCCACCACCGGCTCCCAGGGCGAGCCGATGTCCGGCCTGGCGCGCATGGCGAACCGCGACCACCGCTTCGTCGAGATCGAGCAGGGCGACACGGTGATCCTCAGCGCCAGCCCCATCCCCGGCAACGAGGAATACGTCGCGCGCACGATCGACAACCTGTTCAAGGCCGGCGCGAACGTCATCTACCACGCGATCCGGCACGCCCACGTCTCGGGTCACGCGAGTCAGGAGGAGCTCAAGCTGATGCTCAACCTGACCCGCCCGAAGTACTTCATGCCGATCCACGGCGAGTTCCGGATGCAGGTCCACCACGGGCGCCTGGCCGTCGAGACCGGGGTCGCGCCGGAGAACGTGTTCATCATCGAGAACGGCACCCCGATCGAGTTCTGGGCGGACGGGACCGCCCGCCGCGGCCAGCCGGTGTCGGCGGGCTACGTCTTCGTCGACGGACTGTCCGTGGGCGACGTGGGCGAGATCGTGCTCCGCGACCGGCGTGCCCTCGCGAACGACGGGATGTTCATGATCGTCGTCACGGTCGACAAGCAGACCGGCAAGGTCGTCGGCCGGCCGGAGATCATCACCCGTGGCTTCGTCCACGGCAACGAACAGGATCCGATGATCGACGAGGCGATCCGGCGGGTCATGGAATCGGTGGAGTCGCCGGGCGATCACATCAGCGAGATCGCGCTGCTCAAGAGCCAGATCAAGGACGGCGTGTCACGCTTCCTGTTCGAGCAGACGAAGCGCCGCCCCATGGTCTTTCCCGTCGTGGTGGAGGTGTAGGTGGCGCGACGGCGACGCGCCGCCCGACGGCGCCGAGGCGGCTTCAACCTCGGGTCGCTCCGGCTGCCCGACGTCGGCGCGGACGTCGCCCGCTCGCTCGTCGGGATCACCCTGCTCGTCCTGGCGGCAGTGACCCTGATCGCGTTCCTGCCCGGCGAGGGCTCGGTCACGACCTGGTTCCGCGATACCGTCGGGCCGTGGTTCGGGAGCCTGCGCTGGCTGCTGCCGTTCCTCCTGCTCGCCACCGGGTGGTACATCGAGTGGGGACCGGGCAAGGCGCCGGGGTCCGGGTGGGGGTTGACGCTGCTGGGCGTCGTCGTCGCCTACGCAGGGCTGCTCGGCGCCGCGTCGGTCGCCAAGCCGGCGGCGCCTCCGGTTGGCGCCGGCGGTGGTCGGGTGGGCACGTTCCTCGCCGAGGGCCCGTCGTCCTGGATCACGCCCGTGGGCGCCTTCATCCTGCTCGTCGCCCTCGGGATCGCCGGCGTCCTGATCGCCTTCAACCTGCGGCTCAACCAGCTGACCAGGCCGATGACCGCGATCGCTCGCTGGTTGAGCGCCACCGCGGCGGACAGCGTACGGCGCGAGCCCGGCTCCGCGGACGCCCCGAAGAACGGTCGTGCTGCCGCCCCGACCGCGAATGGCGGCTCGATCCGCGGTGGGCGCGGCCCGCGCGGCCCACGCGTGGCGACGGGCCCCGGCGACATCGCCGGCCAGACCGGCATCTGGGGCGACGATAGCCCGGTGCCGATGCCCTCGCCCGTGCCCACGTCGGCCACGTTCGCGCCGGCCCGCAGCCCGGAGACGGCGACCGCGTCGGCGACCGCCGTGGTCGACCGACCCAGGCCGGTGGTGCGCCCGACGGACGACGTCACCGATGCGTCCGATTCGCCGCCGACCCGCGAGAAGCGCGACTACGTCCTCCCGAGCGTCCAATTGCTGGACGCGACGGTCGAGCCGATCTCGCCCGGCGGCGAGGAGACGATCCACCGCCGCCACGAGGAGATCATCGTCAAGAAGCTCGCGAGCTTCGACATCCAGGCCCAGATCGTCGGGCGCAACGCGGGCCCTGTGGTAACCCAGTACGAGGTCCAGCCGGCGCCGCACGTGAAGGTCAGCCGGATCGAGGGCCTCGCCGACGATCTGGCCATGGCCCTCGCCGCGCGCACGCTGCGCATCGAGGCGCCGATCCCGGGCAAGAGCGCGGTGGGGATCGAGATCCCCAACCAGGACTTCAACGTCGTGACGCTCCGCGGGATCCTCGAGTCGCTCGACTTCAGCACCGGCTCGAAGCTCACGTTTGCGCTCGGCCGTGACGTCGCCGGCCGCGCGCAGGCTGTCGACCTGGCCAAGATGCCCCACCTCCTGATCGCGGGGGCAACCGGCTCGGGCAAGAGCGTCATGGTCAACGCGCTGATCACGAGCCTGCTGTGCAACGCGACCCCGGACGACCTCCGGATGATCCTCATCGACCTCAAGCGCGTCGAGCTCGCGGCCTACAATGGTCTGCCGCACCTCATGGTCCCGGTGATCACGGAGCCGGAGCGGGCCAAGGCCGCCCTGAAGTGGGCCGTCAACGAGATGGAGAACCGGTACCGGCGGTTCGCCGGCGCGACGGCCCGGAACATCCGCGGGTACAACGACTCCCGCGCGGACCCCGAAGATCGGATGCCGTACATCGTCCTCGTCGTCGATGAGCTCGCCGACCTGATGATGCGTGAGGGCAAGCACGTCGAGGATCCGATCGTGCGCCTCGCCCAGAAGGCACGGGCGACGGGCATCCACATGGTCCTCGCGACGCAGCGTCCGTCGGTGAACGTGGTGACCGGCCTGATCAAGGCCAATTTCCCGTCACGGATCGCCTTCGCCATGGCGTCCCAGATCGACTCGCGCACGATCCTCGACGCACCGGGCGCCGAGGACCTCATCGGTCGGGGAGACATGCTCTACCAGCCCTCGGACCTGCCGCGACCCATGCGCCTGCAGGGCGTCTTCGTCTCGGATATCGAGATCGGACGCGTGACTGGCCACTGGAAGGACCAGATCGACGACGCCCACTACGACATGGCGATCGTGGAAACCGATGAGGACGGCGCCGGCGGCGTGAACGACCTCGGCGACGAGGACGCGGATCGTCTCTTGCCCGATGCCGTGGAGGTCATCCGGGAGTACGATCGCGCCTCAGCGTCGCTGCTCCAGCGGCGGCTGAAGGTCGGGTATGCGAGGGCCGCACGCATCATCGACCAGCTGGAGGCGCGCGGGTACATCGGGGCGTTCGACGGCTCGAACGCGCGGGTGGTGCTCAGGCGCGAGATCGCGGGCCGGGACAACGGCAACGACACCGGGGATGAGTGACCGATGACCACCCGCGACCACGCGCGACGGGCCGCGCAGCGCTTCGGCGTCAGCGAGCGCCAGGACGCGCTCGATCCCGGTCCGAGCCTGCCCGACCGCCTGACCGCGGCTCGCGAGCGCAAGGGCGTCGATCTCGTCCGGGCCGAGCGTGAGACGAAGATCCGGGTCCGCTACCTGAGCGCCCTCGAATCCGGCGACTACCGCGACCTGCCGGGCGCCGTGTATACGAAGGGGTTCCTGCGGAACTACGCGATCTATCTCGGTTTGGACCCAGAAGACGTGCTCCGTCAGTGGCGGCGCGAGCGCGGCGAGGCGACCGCGCCGGAGCCGCTGATCGTCCCGCCCCGGCCGATCGAAGAGCCGGCGCGGCCACTCAACTTCTCGCCCTCGATCGTCGTCGCGGCGCTGCTCACCGTCGGCGTCGTCCTGTTCTTCGTCTACCTGGGCGCCCAGCTCCTGCGCTACTCGCGCCCACCCGAGCTGTCCGTGACGAACCCAGCCCAGGCGGTGATCGACGTCGAGGAGACGACCGCGTCGTACCGGCTCGCGGGCACCTCGACCCCGGGCGCGACGATCTCGATCCTCACCCCGGGCCAGGAGCAGCCGTACCGCACGACCGCGGGCTCGACCGGCGACTGGAGCATCCAGGTCGACCTCCGTCGCGGCCAGAACCGGTTCGAGATCAGCGCCGTCAACCCCGAGACCGGGAAGGAGGCCGAGACGCCGCGCACGGTCGTCATCACGGTGCCATTCCTCGTCATCCAGGCGCCGACCCTGACCGTCACCCAGCCGGTCGATGGCACGACCTATGGCAACGGCGCGATCGCCGTGTCGGGCACGACCACGAACGCCAAGACCGTCACCGTCATCACGTCGTTCCAGGGCAACGCGCCGGGCGCGCCGAAGGCCACAGCGACACCGACGCTCGGCCCAGGGGCCAGCGGCGCACCCCCGGGCGGGACGACGATCGACGTCGCGAACGATGGCTCGTTCGAGTTCGCGCCGCTCGAGCTGACCGCGGGACAGTGGGCGATCACCGTGACCGCGACCTCGGAGCAAGGGCAGACGGCCACACTGACCCGGAAGATCACGGTCGCGTATAGCGGCGTGAACCTGGTCGTGAACATCCGCGGCTCCGCCTGGATCAAGGTCTGGATCGACGGCAAGCTCGAGGGGCCGCAGAGCGGACGCGTCTACTCGGCCGGCAAGACGCTGACCTTCCATGGCACCACCTCGATCGAGATCCGCACCGGCTCATCGGGCGTCACGCGGTTCCGGCTGAACGGCGTCGACCTCGGGACGCTCGGCAAGTCGGGGGTTCCCGAGACCTGGCTGTTCCAGCCGCCCGCGGCACCGGTCAAGACGCAGCGCACCTAGCCGTGGCCGCCGGCCTCGACGCGCTCGCCGAGCGGCTCCAGGGCATCTCCCTCGGGCGCGGCATCACGGTTGCGCTCGCGGAGTCGTGCTCCGGCGGCCTGATCGCGGCGACGCTCACCTCCGTGCCGGGCTCTTCCGGGTACTTCCTGGGCGGGGTCGTCGCCTACTCGAACGGGGCAAAGGAGGCATTCCTCGAGGTCCCGCCGGCGACCCTTGCCGCGCACGGCGCGGTCAGTGCCCAGGTGGCGATGGCGATGGCGACCGGTTCCCGATCGCGGTTCGGGGCGACCCTCGCGGCGGGCATCACCGGGATTGCCGGACCGGACGGCGGCAGCGCGGAGAAACCGGTCGGGCTGACGTACCTCGCACTGGCCGATGGCGACACCGTCGAGGTGCGCCGGTTCACCTTCGTCGGCGACCGTGCGCAGAACCGGGAGGCGGGCGTCATCGCCGCGCTGGAGTGGCTGATCGAGCGGGCCGAGATGGCTCGGCCCGACCCGGCGTGATCCGGACCGCCGAGGAGCTCGGAGCCGGGCTGGCTCCGGCGCGTCCTGCGCGGCCGATCCGTGCCGGAGAACGCATCCATGTCGTCGGGGTTGCGGGCGCGGGCGCGTCGGCGGCCGCCCTGCTCGCCATCGCCGCCGGGGCCGCCGTCTCTGGGTGCGACAGCGGCGGGCCCTCGCCGTACACCGCCGCGCTCGAGGCCGCCGGCATCCCCATCGCCTGGCGGCACGACCCCCGGCACGTCACGACCAGCCCACGGCCGGATCGGCTCGCG
>Ga0070708_100004259_pt1 | contig 11242 bp, 12 predicted proteins | sample KBSK5503metaG_FD_65469 | JGI IMG/M metagenome (GOLD analysis project Ga0070708, IMG submission 65469) | Corn, switchgrass and miscanthus rhizosphere microbial communities from Kellogg Biological Station, Michigan, USA - KBS K5-50-3 metaG | ecosystem: Host-associated > Plants > Roots >...
CGAGCGCGGGCTCTACTCGGTCAAGGCGCCGGGCACGATCATGACCGCGGGCATCGCCTTGGAGTGAGGACGTAATGGAGCGGCTGCTGGTGGCCGTGGTGATGGTGGCCGTCGTGGCCGTGGTGGCCTTCGTCCTCGACCGGCGCCAAGCTGGCCGTCGCCCGGCGCCGACCCCGGGCAAGTGGCCGGTGCCGATGCAGCTCGACCGCTTGGACTTCGACCGGCCCGACGCCGCTTGGCTGGTGGCGGTCTTCACCTCGGCCACCTGCGAGTCGTGCGCCACCGTGCTGTCGCACGCCGCGGTCATCGAGAGCCGAAGCGTCGCTGTGCAGGACGTCGAGAGCGTCGTGCGCCGTGACCTCCACGACCGCTACGGCATCGAGGCCGTGCCCACGGTCGTCGTCGCCGACGCCGAGGGCGTGGTGCGGGCATCCTTCGTCGGCATCCCCGCCGCCGCCGAGCTCTGGGCCGCAGTCGCGGAGGTCCGGAGTGACTGACTACGAGGCCTCGAGGGCGTCGGTGTCGTCGTCCTCGAAGTCGGCGGCCCGCAGCTGTAGGCGCTCCTCGTCGATGGTGGCGGTGACCAGCCGTCCGACTTCGGCCCCGTCGATGGTCTCCTTCTCGAGCAGCGCCTCGGCGACGGCGTCCAGGCCGGGGCGATGCCGGCTCAGGGTCTCGCGCGCCCGATCTTCCTGCTCGCGAAGAATGCGCTCGACCTCCTCGTCGATCACCCGGGCGGTCTCGTCGCTGTAGTCACGCGTGTGCATGAGGTCCTCGCCGAGAAACACCATGCCCTGCGAGCCCCACGCCATCGGCCCGACGCGATCGCTCATCCCCCACTCGCGCACCATCTTGCGGGCCAGCTCCGTGCAGCCGAGAAGGTCGTTGTTGGCGCCGGTGGAGATCGTGCCGAACACCAGCTCCTCGGCGATGCGCCCACCAAGGCGCACGGCCAGCGAGTCCTCGATGTAGGGCCGCGGGTAGATGTGACGCTCTTCGAGCGGAAGCTGCTGGGTGACGCCGAGTGCGAGGCCCGCGGGCAGGATCGTCACCTTGTGCACGGGGTCGGCGTGCTCGAGCAGGTAGGCGAGCACCGCGTGGCCGCCCTCGTGGTAGGCGATGATCTCCTTCTCATCGTCGGACAGCGCCATGGTCTCGCGGCGCTGACCCATGAGGACGCGGTCGCGGGCCGACTCGAAGTCGTCCATGTGGACCTCGTGCTTACCGCCTCGCACCGCGAACAGGGCGGCCTCGTTGACGAGGTTGGCAAGGTCGGCGCCACTCATGCCTGGCGTACCCCGCGCGACGACCGAGAGATCGACATCGGCGGCGATGCGCTTGTCCTTGCAGTGCACTTCGAGGATGGCCTTGCGCTCGTCGAGGTCGGGGAGGGGAACGACGATCTGGCGGTCGAACCGGCCGGGGCGGAGGAGCGCGGGGTCGAGGATGTCGGGCCGGTTGGTGGCGGCCATCATCACGATGCCCTCGGTGGTCTCGAACCCGTCCATCTCTGAAAGCATCTGATTGAGCGTCTGCTCACGCTCGTCGTGCCCGCCGCCGAGGCCGGCGCCCCTCTTGCGGCCGATGGAGTCGAGCTCGTCGACGAAGATGATGCACGGCGCCTGTTTGCGGGCGGTCTGGAACAGGTCTCGCACGCGGGCGGCGCCCACGCCCACGAACATCTCCATGAAGTCCGAGCCGGTGATCGACATGAAGGGCACGCCGGCTTCGCCCGCCACGGCGCGAGCGATCAGCGTCTTGCCCGTGCCGGGCGGGCCGACGAGCAGCACCCCCTTGGGGATGCGGGCTCCGATGTCGCGGAACTTGGCCGGCGAGCGGAGGAAGTCGACGACCTCGGTGATCTCCTGTTTGACGCCCGTGTAGCCGGCGACGTCGTTGAACGTCGTCTTGGGCTTCTCGGTGGTGTACACCTTGGCCTTCGACCGGCCGATGGCCATGAGGCCCGCCATCTGGCCCTGAGCGCGCCGGCCCATCCACCACCAGAACAGCACCAGCAGGCCGATGGGCAGCAGCCAGAAGAGCACCGACTGCACGACGCCCGAGCTCTGACCGTGGAACGTGACCTTGACGTTGCGCTGGCGGAACAGGTCGAGGTCCTTGTCGGGGATGTCCTTGGGCCCGGTGGTGGTGAAGCGCTTGCCGTCGTCGGTGCGCAGCGTGATGCGCGACGATGTCGACCCCTGGTACACGTCGAGACGGGAGACGTGGCCGCTGTTGACCTTGTCGACGAAGTCGGGCACGTAGTGGATCTGTGCCGGCTTCGGCCCTGACACCAGCGCGCTCAGAAGGAAGCCGATGCCCACCACGGCGACGAGCGCCCACAGCACCGATCGCTGCCACCCCTGATCGCCTCCGGGCAGGCCGGGGAAGCCAGGGCGGTTGGGCGGTGATGGCTTCCGTTCGCCTGCGGGCCGACGCTCCGGCGGCCGCTGACTCATGAGACTCAATGGTAGGGGATGGCGGGATTGCGGCATCCGCGGTGCTCGCCGGTGCGATCGGTACCGTGCGTCCCCGTGGATCTCGAACAACGGCGCTGCGCACGGCCGGGGTGCTCGGCGGTGGCTGCGGCCACCCTCGCCTACGACTATCCAGGCCGCGAGGTGTGGCTCATGGACCTGGACGAGGCCACGTCCGCCACCCACGACCTGTGCCGGCCGCACGCCGACCGGATGCGGGTGCCGCGGGGATGGGAACGTCACGACCTCCGCCGCGGCCGGGGCGGAAACCTGCGCCTCGCTGTCTAGTCGTCACTAAAGCAGCGGGAACTTCTCCGCGAGCGCCCCGACGTCGGGGCCGTGCACGGGCTCATCTTCGCCTGCCAACCTCGGGGGATGCCGGAGCGACGGCGTTGGGGTCTGGGCGACGCGGTGGGCGGATGGGTGATCAGCGTGGCCGCGTCGGTCGTCGCCTTCGGGCTGGTGTCGCCCCACGGCAAGGTCACCCTCGGTGCCCTGGCGGCGGCGCAGGCGGCTCTCTGGGCGGGGATGCTCGGCGTGGTCGTGCGGTCCAGCCGGTCCAAGGGTGCGGGGAGCCTGGCCGAGGACTTCGGGCTTCGGGTGGAGCGGGGTGACGTCGGAGTCGGCCTTGTCACCGGCATGCTGAGCCAGCTGGTGCTCGTCCCCGCCATCTACCTGCCGCTGCAGTGGGCGTTCGGCCGCCACGACATCAGCAAGCCGGCCAAGGAGCTGGCCCGCACCGCCCACGGGTCGCCGTACATCGGCTTCGCAATAGCGGTGGCGGTTGTCGCGCCGGTCATCGAGGAGCTGTTCTTCCGCGGCCTGCTGTTGCGATCGCTCGAGCGGCGGTTCGGCCCCCGATGGGCGGTGGCGGGGTCGGCGGTGGCGTTCGGGCTGGCGCATTTCCAAGGACTGCAGCTTCCGGCGCTGATCGCGGTAGGCGTGGTCCTCGGCATGCTGGCCGTGCGCACCGGGCGCCTCGGACCGGGGATCGTCGCCCACGCCGCCTTCAACGCCGTCGTCGTCGTCGCCCTCGCTCGCGCGTGACCCGAATGTTCAAGATCGGTCGCCTCTATGCCGATGTTCCTCTCGTAGCCGAAATAGGGGAGAGGGAAGTATGAAGTGTCCGGGGTGCCGCCAGGGCGGCTTGGTCGAAATCGGCATGCTGCTCGAACATGTGCGCGTCACCATGCGGTCGTGCTCGAGGTGCGACACCCGCTGGTGGGACCGCGACGGTGAGAGGGTCGGGCTCGGCCGGGTGCTGGCGATGGTCCCCCGTCGTGGCGCCGGCTCCGACTAGGTCTTGACGACGGGGCCGAGGTAGCCCCGCCTGCGGTTCCCTCGGCCGGTGGTGCACGATGGTGCGCCGATGCATAGGTTCCGCCGCCCGTCCCCGCAGGCCGTCGTCACCGGTTCGGTGGTGGCCCTGGCCGTGCTGTTCGTGTTCTCGCAGCTCCAGCCGTCGCTGCTGTTCTCGAATACCACGCCGTCGGGCGGCGACATGGGGGCCCACGTCTGGCTCCCCGCCTTCCTGCGCGACCACCTCCTGCACCACGGCCGCATCACCGGCTGGGCGCCCGACTGGTACGCGGGCTTCCCGGCGCTGACGTTCTACTTCCCCCTGCCCAGCATCCTCATCGTCCTCCTCGGCGTCCTGCTTCCCTACGGCGTCGCCTTCAAGCTCGTGACGGTCCTCGGTGTTTTGTCGCTTCCCGTCGCCGCCTACCTCTTCGGACGGCTCTCGCGCATGCCCTTCCCGGGCCCGGCGCTGCTCGCCGTGGCCACGGTGCCGTTCCTGTTCGACCGCTCACCGGGGTTCACGATCTGGGGCGGCAACATCCCGTCCACGCTTGCCGGCGAGTTCTCCTTCTCGATCGGCCTCTCGATTGGGCTTGTGTTCCTCGGGGTTGTGGCCCGCGGCCTGGAGACGGGACGCCACCGCTTCCTCGCCGCCGTTCTGCTGGTGCTGACCGGGCTGTGTCACGTCATTCCGACGCTGTTCGTCATCGCGGGCGCCGGCGTGCTGTTCGTGCAGCGGGCCGACCGCCGCCGGGCGCGGTTCGTCGTGAGCATCCTCGCCGTCGCCGGGCTCGTGGTGGGCTTCTGGCTCGTCCCGTTCGCCCTGCGGCTGCCCTACGCCAACGACATGGGCTGGGAGAAGATCACCGACTACGGCAAGCACCTATTCCCGGCGAACCTCCGGTGGGTGCTGGCGCTGGCGGCGGCTGGGGCCATCTCCGCCATCGCCCTCTGGCGCCGCGCCGCCCTTGCCATCGTCGGTATGGCGGTGGTCGCCGCGGTCGCGTTCCTCGCTGCCCCCGAAGGCCGGCTCTGGAACGCCCGGTTCCTTCCCTTCTGGTACCTGTGCCTCTACCTGTTGGCGGCCGTGGCCGTCAGCGAGATCAGCCTCGCGATCGGCAGCCTCCTCTCGGGGGATCCCGAGCGGCCGCTACGGGCCAGCCCGCTGCTGGCGCCGATCGTCGCCCTGGCCGTCACCCTGATCATCGTGAACCTGCCGCTCGAGCGGGGGCGGGCGGCGGCCGCGCAGCAGGTCTACAAGCCGGGGCTGCTCCACCGATTGCTCCCGATCCCCGAGACCAAGGACTCGAGCTTCATCCCGTCGTGGGTCAAGTGGAACTACACCGGCTACGAGCGCAAGAAGGAGTACCCGGAGTACCGGGCGATCGTCGCCACCATGGCCAAGTTGCCGTGCGGGCGGGCGATGTGGGAGTACGACCCGAAGCTCGACCGCTACGGCACGCCGATGGCATTGATGTTGCTGCCGTACTGGACCCATGGCTGTATCGGGTCGATGGAGGGCCTGTTCTTCGAATCCTCGGCGACCACGCCGTATCACTTCCTCAATCAGGCCGAGCTTTCGAAGACGCCGTCGAACCCCCAGCGCGACCTGCCGTACCGGACCCTCGACGTCCCCGCCGGCATCCGCCATCTCCAGCTCCTCGGCGTGCGCTACTACATGGCGTCCTCCGACGAGGCCAAGAACCAGGCGCGGGTCCATCCCGACCTCCACCTCGTGGCCACGTCGGGACCATGGGAGGTCTACGAGATCGCCAACGCACCGCTGGTCGAGCCGCTGACCGCCAAGCCCGCAGTCCTCGTGGGCCTCCCGGGCGGCGCCCGTCCGTGGCTCGACGTGAGCGCCCACTGGTACCAGGACGCCGCCAGCTTCCAGATCCCGCTGGCGCCCGAAGGCCCCCGCGACTGGCCGCGCGTGCAGTTGCACGAGCACGCCAAGGTCGGTACCAAGGTCGGTTCGTCGGTGCGAATGGCGCCGCCGCCGCTGCGTGCCGTCCCGGCTGCCACCGTGTCGCGTGTTCGCAGGGGCGACGACCGAGTGGCCTTCGACGTCGACCGCGTGGGCACTCCCGTTCTCGTCAAGGTGTCGTACTTCCCGAACTGGAAAGTGTCGGGGGGCCGCGGCCCGTGGCGGGTCACACCCAACCTGATGGTTGTCATCCCGACGTCCAAGCACGTCTCGCTGCACTACGGCTACACGCCCGTCGACGCCCTCGGCTGGCTGCTCACCCTGCTCGGCATCGCCGGGCTGGTGATCCTCTTCCGCCGTGGACCCGTCGACCTTCCCCAACCGGCGCCGGTCGAGGAAGCGGTTATCGCGCCACCCGCTCGGGAGCTCGACTACACCAGCGTCTGATGGAGACCAGCGCCGGGGACCCACGGTTCTCGGTCGTCGTCCCCGCATACCACGAGGAGCAACGGATCGCAGAGACGGTCTCCCGCCTGCGCGCGGCACTCGCGCCGGTGGCGGGCGACGGCGGCGCGGAGATCGTCGTGGTCGACGACGGCTCCACCGATCAGACTGCGGCGCGAGCGCGCGAGGCCGGCGCCGACCAGGTCGTCGTGCTGGCCCGCAACACCGGCAAAGGGGCGGCGGTGCGTGCCGGTGTCAAGGCCGCCACAGGTAGGAGCGTCGCCTTCACCGACGCCGACCTGGCGTACGCCCCGGAGCAGCTCCTCCGCCTGCTCGCCGCCGTCGAGGCGGGATCGCCGGTCGTCGTCGGCAGCCGGCTCCATCCCGAAGCCGCCACCGTGGTCGGCGCGAGCGTCCTACGGCGTTTGACCGGCCGGGTCTTCAACACCATCACCGCCCTCCTCGTACTGCACGGCCGGCGGCGCGATACGCAGTGCGGCTTCAAGGCCTTCAGCCGTGACGCCGCCCGCCTGCTGTTCTCGCGGGGCCGCGTCGACGGCTTCGCCTTCGACGTCGAGCTCTTCGTACTCGCCGACCACTTCCAACTCGACGTCCTCGAGGTGCCGGTCACCCTCGCCAACACCGCCTCCTCGACTGTGCGGGTCGCGCCCGACACCGTCGCGATGCTGCGCGACCTCGTTCGCATCCGCCGCCACGCCGCCCGGGGGGTCTACGACCGGCCAGTAGGGTGAACCGTTCGTGGCCGCCCTCGATGTGGTGTTCAAGGCGTACGACATACGCGGCACCGTCCCCGATCAGCTCGACGAGGACTTGGCCCGTTCCATCGGCACGGCGTTCGTCCGGTTCAGCGCCGCCGACACGGTTCTCATCGCGCGCGACATGCGGTCTTCGGGTGTGGCGCTCACCGCCGCCTTCGCCGATGGCGCCACCGCCGAGGGCGCTGACGTCGTCGATCTCGGAATGGCCTCGACCGACCTCCTGTACTTCGCCGCCGGTCATCTCGATGCTCCGGGCGCCATGTTCACCGCATCGCACAACCCCGCGCAGTACAACGGCATCAAGCTCTGTCTCAGCGGCGCCCGCCCCGTCGGCCAGGACACCGGCCTTGGCGAGATCAAGGCCTGCGTTGCGCAGGGCGTGACCCCTTCCGGCGCCCGGCGGGGGACGGTGCGGCACGAGGACCTGCTCCAGCAGTACGCCGCCCACGTCCGGTCCTTCGCGGACGCGTCCCAGCTGCGGCCTCTGCGGGTCATCGCCGACACCGCTAACGGCATGGGCGGGCTAGTCGTCCCCGAGGTTTTCAAGGAGCTTCCCTTCGACCTCACCGTGCTGTACGGGGAGCTCGACGGTTCGTTCCCCAACCACCCCGCGGATCCCATTCAGCCGGAGAACCTCAAGGACCTCCAACGGACCGTCGTCGACTCGGGCGCCGATGTCGGCCTCGCCTTCGACGGTGACGCCGACCGTGTGTTTCTCGTCGACGAGCGGGGCCAGCCGTTGTCGGGATCGCTGACGACGGCCATGGTGGCGGCGTCGATGCTGCAGAAGCATCCGGGAGCCACGATCATCTACAACCTCATCTGCTCCAAGGCCGTACCGGAAGTGATCCGTGAAGGCGGCGGCTCGCCCCTGCGCAGCCGCGTGGGACACTCGTTCATCAAGGAGCTGATGGCCGAGAGCGGAGCGGTCTTCGGCGGCGAGCACTCGGGGCACTACTACTTCCGCGACAACTTCCGGGCCGACTCGGGTCTCATCGCGTCGGTGATCGTGCTCGAGCTGCTCTCGGTCGCCGGTCAGCCGCTGTCGGAGCTGCGCCGCCCATACGAGCGCTACGCGGCGTCGGGCGAGATCAACACCGAAGTCGACGACCCCACCGTCGTTCTGGAGCGGGTCGCGGCCGCATACGAAGGTGCGGATCAGGACCGCCTCGACGGTCTCACTGTCGATCTCGGCGACTGGTGGTTCAACGTTCGGCCGTCAAACACCGAACCTTTGCTGCGGCTGAACCTCGAGGCGGCCACGGGCGGCGCGTGCGACGTTCACGTCCAAGAAGTGCTGGCGATCATCAACGAAGGGAAGACCGACTGATGGCGCTTGATCCCAAGCTGCTCGAGATCCTCGCCTGTCCCGAGGACAAGGGTCCGCTGCTGTACTTCGAGGACGAGAACGCGCTCTACAACCCGCGGCTCAAGCGGCGGTACTCGATCGAGGACGACATCCCCATCATGCTGATCGACGAGGCCGAGACCGTGGACGAGGCCGAGCATCAGCGGCTGTTGGCCAAGGCCGAAGGCGAGGGCATCAAGCCGACGTTCGAGGCTTCATGACCGAGACGACGACGGCATTGGACTCGATGGGGATCCGCGATGCCTTCGCGTCGCTGCCCGACCAGGTCGCCGATGCCGTCGAGCGGGCGCGCGGGATCCCGGACTTGCCGGGCCGGGACGATATCGAGCACGTGGTCGTTTTGGGCATGGGGGGCAGCGGGATCGCCGGCGATGTCATCGCCGCAGCTGCGGGGCCGTTCCTGGGCCTGCCCATCCTGGTGTGCAAGACGTACCAGCCGCCGGCGTTCGTGGGCGACAACTCGCTGGTGTTCGCCATCTCGTTCTCCGGGGACACCGAGGAGACCGTCGAGGCCGCCACCGAAGCGGCGGTGCAGGGCGCCCGCATGGTGGTCGTTACCGGTGGGGGGGAGCTTGCCCGGCGGGGCGAGAGCTGGGGGGCGCCGGTCGTGCCCGTCCCCTCCGATATCCCCCAGCCGCGCGCGGGCCTGGGCGCGATGGCGATTCCGCCGCTGGTCATCCTCGAGGACATCGGCCTGTTTCCAGGGGCCAGCCAGTGGATCGCCCACGCCGTCCGCCGCCTGCGAACGCGACGCGACCGGCTGCTGGGCGAGCGCAGTGAGGCCCGCACCATCGCCAAGCGCATCGGCCGCACGATCCCCCTGATCTACGGCGGCAGCTGGATCGGGTCGGTGGCGGCCCAGCGGTGGAAGACGCAGTGCAACGAGAACGCCAAGGTGCCGGCGTTCTGGAACGCCAACCCCGAGGTGTGCCACAACGAGATCGCCGGGTGGGGCCAGCACGGCGATCTCACCCGCCAGGCGATCACCCTCGTCCTGCTCCGCGACGACTTCGAGCATCCTCAGGTCGTCCGCCGCATGGAGCTGGTCAAGACGATCATGGGCGAGGTGGTGGCGGGCGCGGTCGATGTGCGCGCTGCGGGGGAAGGTCAGCTGGCCCAGCTGCTCGATCTCATCCTCGTGGGTGATCTGATGTCGGTCGAGCTGGCGATGCAGGAGGGCGTGGACCCCGGCCCGGTCCCGATCCTCGGCGAGATCAAGCGGGAGCTCCGCCCCGGCTGAATCGTCACACGCCGTCGGTAGCTTCGGCGGGGTGCTGTTCCCGGTCACGTGTCCGGTCTGTGGGCGGCCTGGTCGCGCGCCGTGCGAGGAGTGTGCGGCGGGGCTGCGGCCGCCGCCCTCGCTGCGCTGTCCCGCTGGTCTTGACACATGCGCGGCGCTGTTGGCGTACGACGGCGTGGGCCGCGAGCTCGTCGCTCGCCTGAAGTACCGGGCCAACCGCGCCGCGCTTGGCGCGGTCGCCGCGGCCATGGCCGCGCTCGTCGACCCGCAGCACGTCGACGTGGTGACGTGGGTCCCGACGTCGCCGGCCCGCCGCCGGTCGCGGGGCTTCGACCACGCCGAACTGCTCGCCCGAGCCGTGGCCCGTGCCATCGGCCGGCCGTGCCGCCCGATGCTCCGCCGCCGGCCCGGTCCGCCCCAGACGGGCAAGTCGCTCGCGGAACGGCGCCGGGGTCCGTCTTTCGAGGCCCGCGGCCGACCGTTGCCGCGCGTGCTCGTTGTCGACGACGTCGTGACCAGCGGGGCCACGCTGACCGCGGCGGCGGCGGCGTTGCGTGCTGCGGGCATCCAGGAAGTCAGCGCCCTCGTCGCCGCGCGTACGCCGAAGATGCGAAACTAGTGAGAAGGTGGAAGTGACCATCCGCGGTCGCAACGTCGAGGTGCCGCAAGCCGTCAAGCGCGCGGCGCTCGACAAGCTGTCGAAGTTCGGCAAGCTCCTCGACGGTCTCGACCACGCCGAGGTCCAGCTCTCCGAGCACCGCAACCCTCGCATCGCCGACAAGGAGGTGTGCGAGGTCACGCTCCACGGCAACGGCCACCTGATCCGGGCGAAGGCTGCAGCAGCGGACATGGCCGCCGCACTCGATTTGGCCGTCGAGAAGCTGGAGCACCAGGTCCAGAAGGTGAAGGCCCGTCGCCCCCGCCGACCATCGAGCCGGCGGAGCGAGCCGGTAGCATCGGTAACTGAGCAAGCCGATGACGGCGACGATGGCGACGTAAGCGACGGCGATATCGGGTACGGGCGCCGCATCGTCAAGACCAAGCAGTTCTCCATCAAGCCCATGACCCCGGAGGAGGCGGCTCTGCAGATGGACCTGCTCGGTCATGACTTCTTCTTCTTCACCAACGCCGACACGCTGCGGGCCGCCGTCGTCTACAAGCGCGACGACGGTCAGATCGGCCTGATCGACTCGCAGTAGCCATGTCCGATACCAGTGCTCCGGCCGAGGAGCCCATCCGCGTTCTGATCGCCGACGACCATGCGCTGTTTCGCCGCGGGCTCAACATGGTGCTCGAGTCCGAGGAGGGCATCGAGGTGGTCGCCGAGGCCGAGGACGGCGAAGACGCGGTGGCGAAGGCCGAGGAGTTCGCCCCCGACGTTGTGCTCATGGACGTGCGGATGCCCCGTCTGAGCGGCATCGAGGCCACCCGCACCATCCGTGACGTCATCCCCACGGCGCGGATCCTCATGCTGACGGTCAGCGACGAGGAGGAGGACCTCTACGAGGCGGTGAAGGCGGGCGCCAACGGGTACCTGCTGAAGGAGATCTCCATCGAGGAGGTCGCCGACGCCATCCGGGCGGTGGTGCAGGGCCAGAGCCTGATCTCACCGTCGATGGCGTCGAAGCTGCTCACCGAGTTCAACACGCTGGCCAAGCGGGCGGAGGCGCAGTACCCCGCGCCCCGCCTGACCGAGCGAGAGCTCGA
>Ga0070708_100004260_pt1 | contig 11241 bp, 12 predicted proteins | sample KBSK5503metaG_FD_65469 | JGI IMG/M metagenome (GOLD analysis project Ga0070708, IMG submission 65469) | Corn, switchgrass and miscanthus rhizosphere microbial communities from Kellogg Biological Station, Michigan, USA - KBS K5-50-3 metaG | ecosystem: Host-associated > Plants > Roots >...
CGCAGATGACGAGGTCGGGCTGCTCGGGCTTGATCGCGGCCGCGAGCGCTCGCGCTGTCAGGAGGACGTCGGCGCCGGCGAGCTGCTCGTCGGTGATGAGCACGCCGCGGTCGGCGCCCATGGACAAGCCTTTACGGATGGCGTCCTTGGCGCGCTCGGGACCCATCGAGACGAGGATCACCTCGCCGCCGTGGGCTTCCTTGAGCTGCAGCCCTTCCTCGATGCCACACTCGTCGCCTGGGTCGAGGACGACCTCTCGGTCGCGTGCGACGGTGTTGTCGGCTTCGAGGAGTGTGGTCGCGTTGGGGTCGGGGACCTGCTTGACGGTGACGACGATCTTCACAAGACAGCCATTATCCCTGCGCCGGGTGAGCGTCATGGAATCGCTCGTAGTCCTCGGCCGTGTTGAGGCTTCGGAACAGGTCGGGATCGAGGCCTTCCAGCCAGGTTACGTCGAGTCGCGCCGCGAGGTCTGCGGCTCTCAAGCGTCCGGCGTCGAGGGCAGCGGTGACGGCCGGCAGCGACGAGCGCCGGTAGGCCGCGCACACCGGCTCTGGCCGCCCATCGACCCGCGGCATCGCGGCGTCGCAGCTCCGGGCTGCGGCAACCGCCCTCTCGGCCAGGCCGCGCGGCACGTACGGCATGTCGCAGGCGATTGCGAAGACGACCTCATGCCGAGCGACCGCCAACCCGGCCTCGATGCCGGCCAGCGGACCCGCAGCCTTCTTGCGATCGAAGACCAAACGGTACGGCACCAATTCCTCGAGCTGCTCGGGTTCAGCGAAGGAGACCATCACCTCGGAGAACGCAGGCCCCAGGCGTTCGACCATCCAGCGCAGCAGGTTCGTCTCCCCCACCTCGAGCCAGGCCTTCGGCCTGCCCATGCGGCGGCTCTCGCCGCCCGCGAGCACAAGCAGCGTGGCTTGCATGACCACTATCATCGGCCCGCCGTGCGCGCGATCGATTTCCACGTTCACCTGCCCACGCCCGAGTGGCTGGACGCCTCGATGCAGGGATACATCGAGGCGGCGGAGTCGTATTTCCGCTCCAAGGTCGTGCGGCGCTCGCTCGCAGATCTCGCGCGCGACTACACAGAGCTCGACGTTCTCGCGGTGCTGCTGGCCTGGGACGCGGAGACCGCGACCGGACGTCCGCGCGTGCCCAACGAGCTGGTGGCGCAAGCCTGCCGCGATCACCCGCAAGCCTTCACCGGGTTCGGCAGCGTCGACCCGCTAAAGGGCGACCGCGCGGTGGAAGAGCTGGAGCGGATCAGCGAGCTCGGCCTGAAGGGCGTGAAATTGCACCCCTCACTTCAAGCCTTCGCGCCCGACGATGAGCGCCACTGGCCCCTTTACGAGAGATGCGAGGAGCTGGGTCTGATCGTCCTCTTTCACACCGGGACCAGCGGCATCGGCGCCGGCCAGCCAGGCGGGCAGGGCATCCGGCTCGATTACGCGCGGCCCATCCGGCTGGATGCCGTCGCCGCGTCGTTCCCCAACCTGAATGTCATCGCTGCGCACTTCGGCTATCCGTGGCAGGCGGAGCTGCTGGCGATGGCCCTGCACAAGACGAACATCTACATCGACATCTCGGGCTGGGCACCCCGCTACATCCCGAGCGAGGTGATCCGCGACTTGAAGGGTCGGCTGCAGGACCAGTTCGTGTTCGGCAGCGACTACCCGTTCATCCAGCCCCAGCGATGCCTCGAGGAGCTGGCGACGCTCGAAATCCAAGAGGCGGCCCTTCAGAAGGTGCTGATCGGCAACGGCAAGCGGCTGCTCGGCCTGTCGTAACCGCCCGCCAGCCTGGCTGAGGCGGTCGCCTGCAGGTGGACGGCGCGCTCCGGAAAGAAATCGAACGGAAGGTAAACCGCTTCGTGCGTCGCGATCGTGATCTCCGCGCCCCTGGCTGTGATCGACGTGATCGAAGCCGTAGGCACCTCCGCGGCCAGGACTGCCTGAGCGACTCCGCGCGCCGCAAGTGGATCGACGATCAGGGCACCTGACGCTCTGAAAACGATTACGTCGAGCTGTTGCGAAGCCTCCAGGGCAGCAGTCGCCGTCGCCTCTTCTAGCGCAGCGGCAGCCGAGCTCACTGCCGCCGCGTCGACGGCATAAGCGGCCACCGGGACGACCACAAGCGCGAGCGCCATGGCGATGAAGGCCATGACTTGACCCCGCTGCCCGCTGCTCATGTCACCGAACGGTGAGTTCGCCACAGCTCTAGCCGCGTAACCGCACGCGACCGCAATGCAAATCGATGAGGGAAGACCAATCCTGCCCAGCTCACGTCGACCAACGCTATCGACGTCGCCACGATTTCTGTCGAGCGGGTGAAGCTCCCGAACGAAATGTCGATCGACGCCCCGCGTAATTGATAGCCCGCCGCCACGGCATCGAAGCGCGCGTGAGCAGCGGCGCCGGCAGATGCCGGATCAGGTGCGCGGGCAGCGGCTCCCGCCGCGGCGTGCGTTGCGGCATCCAGTCCCGCGGCAGCGTCTTCAACCTCGACGACCCCAGCCACTCCCAGAGCGAGAAGGACGAGTACCGGCGAGCTCACCGCCAGCTCGACGAGAGCTTGTCCGCGCCCCCATCTCATGGCCTGAACCCTTCTTTGTCGAGCACAACGCGAGCGCGAATGGGTAGGCCCCTGCCGGAGACGATCGGCACGAGAGACGGCACTGATCCGACGACGTCCACTCGAAGAGAGGATCCAAGGTCTGTTGCGCAAACCCACAAGGGCGGTTCGGGTTGTCGATCCGCCGGACACCACACTGCCGCACCGGCGCCGACCAGGGCGGCCGACATTGCATGAAGCGTCACCTGGGCGGCCACATCCGCACGAGCGCCGGCCAACGTCCCTGCCCGCGCTCCCGCCAAAGCCGCGCTACGCGCGGCGGCCGACTCACTTCCCCAAATGGCCAGCTGCACCGCGCCCAGGACAAGCAGGAGCACGATCGGCCAGGCCAGCGCGAACTCCATCAGCGCGGTTCCGCGCGACGAACCTTTCATCGGAGGTTGCGCTGCAGCGCCGAAACCGCGGGAAACATCAGGACGGCGAGGAACGGCAACAGCACGCCGACCGCAGCTGGAAGGAGCACATGGTTCAAGGCGCGGCGGCTGTGCGCAATGAGGGCGCGTCTCTGCGACCGGCGCAGGTCCATGGCGAGCGCCCGCACGCCCTGCACGGCACCAGTTCCGTACTCGCGACTCGCCGTGAGGATCATCGCCAGGCTTCCGATGGCGGGAATCTCGAGCCGCTCGGAATACTCGATCAAGCGCGATTCGAAGGATGCCGAACCCGCAACTTGTGAGGCGATCAGAAGTCGGCGCAAGTCCGCGGCGAGCTCACCCTGCACCTGCATCGTTACCGAGCCGGGCGCCGACACGGCGCTCCCTCCCCCACCAAGCTCGAGGGTGAAGAGCTCCAGCAGCGGGACCAGCTCGCCCTCCAGGAGCCTGCGGCGCCGGGCGATCGCGGACCTGAGCGCGAAGACGGGCAGTCCGAGACCGGTGAGAATCCCTGTGGCGCACATGACCGCCGCGTCGCCCACTGTCAAAGCGGAGATCGTGGTTGCGCCGAGAACACCCAGGCACGCCGCGAGCGCGACTGAAAACACGGAAATCCTCTCCGGACTCTCGCGCCAGCCCGCGCGGTCGAGATCGACAACCAATCTCGCTCGCGCACGGCGAACGAGCAGGACACGGTTGATGGCATTTCGTGCCGCCACGAGCACTCGAGCGCCGACGCGCAGCTCGCCGCCGAAGGCAACGAACACCGCGGTGGCGACCAGCGCGCCTCCGGCAATCGCCGCGGCGACCAACGTTGCCTCAGGCATCGCTCAACCTCACGCCCTGCAGTCCAGGCAGGAGCAAGAGCCGTCTAATCCACAAGTAGCTGCAGGCCATGAGACCCATCATCACGAGCAGGAAAGCCTGTCCTCCGAAGGTGTGGTACGCGTCGAGGTACGGCGACCGCAGCCCGGAAAGGATGACGAGAAACGCGATGGGTAGGGACACGATGATCGCCGCGGCCGAGCGCGCTTGCGCCTGGAGAGCCCGCGCCTCGCGCTCAACCTCCTGCGCGCCGCTGACTGAAGCCTCGAGGTCTGCGAAAAGAGGGGCGAGCTCGCCACCGCCCGGGCTCTGAATGAGAACCGCCGCCGCGAGCATGTCGAACAGTGGTTCACCGACACGCCGGCGGGAAGCGCTCCACGCCTGGCGCCTGCCTACCGAGGTGGCGGCGATGATACGAAACTCCGACCGCAGGGGCGCCGGACCACGCTCCGCGAGCACCGCAATCGCCGCGGGCACGCTGGTCGCCCCGGTTTCCAGGAGTTGGCGCATCATCCGCACGGCATCGAGCACGGCGTCCTGGCGCACGACTTGTTTGGCTCGAGCGCGGGCGGCGATAACACTGCGGACCGCCGCCACCGCGGCGGCGCCACCGGCCACTGCCAGAACCGGCAGGCCCGTTATCACGACAGCGGCACATCCAACCACCAGGGCAGCCGACAACTGTGCGAGGAGGCCCTTCTCGTCCCATCGCGTTCGCACGGCCCGCTCGAGCCACGACGGCGCGACGGCAGAGTCGGCATCGTCGTGCACGCGCGGAGCTGGAGCGGCAACCGCCAGGGTGGCCGTGGTAACACCCAGGCCGGCGCACAGCGCCGCCGCAACCTCAAGCATCAAATCCATCCAGGAGTCTCGACGGATCGCCGACCTCGGCTAACTTGGAATGCGCTCGCTCTGGCAAGGCCTCGAGTGAGCCGACGCGATGCCAGCGGCCATCACTGCCGAACGAAACGAGCTCACGTACGACCGCGCGTCCGTCATCCAATCCCGCAACCACACTCACGGACGTCAGGCGCCGAACCCGCGCGTCGGCCCTCGCCGCCGAAGGCCGGACAAAGCCCGCATGGAGCACCAGATCGACCGTGTTGACGACCTCGGACATCACTGTTTCGGCTCGAGGCGAGTGAGGACTACGAAGGGCGAGACGCGCCAAACGCGGGAGTGTTTCCCGCGGGCTTTCCGCGTGAATGGTGCACACCGATCCGGGATGCCCGGTGTTCATTGCGTCGAGAAGGTCGAGAGCCTCGCCGCCGCGAACCTCACCGATGACGATGCGGTCGGGCGACATTCGCAATGCCTCGTGGACGAGCATCTGGATCGTGATCGCGCCACGGCCCTCGGTGTTGGGCAGTCGGCCTTCGAGCGAGATGCAGTCCGCCAGCTCACGCCACAGGTGCAGCTCAGACTGGTCTTCGATCGTAACGACCCGCTCGTCCGGTCCGATGAGGCGGGCCAGCACACGCATGAATGTCGTCTTGCCCGAACCTGCACCGCCCGAGACCAGGATGTTCAACCTGGCCGCGACCGCGGCTTCGAGAAAGTCGATGAGCTCACGCGGCAAGAAGCCCGAGGCCGCCAGCGCATCAAGATCCCGAAACCGTTCGGAAGGATGGCGCCGGATGGTCACGCTCATCGGCCGGGCAGGCGGCGAAAGCGCAGCATGGAGGCGGCTGCCCTCGGGGAGGGTCATCGTCACCGTGGGGCTGGCGCGATCCAAGCGCGCGCTTGGCGTGCCGTCGGTGTACCAGTGGACGAGCTCCACGAGACCGGCCTCGTCAGCGAACGGAGGCGGGAGAACGTGGCGGCGGCCGCCCTTGAAGACAAAACAGGCTTCCGTGCCGTTGATGCGCACCTCTTCCACTTCCGGATCCGCCAGATGCTCTGCAAGTGGTCCGAGTGGTGTGACCGCAGCGAAGACGCGGCGCCAGAGCTGCTCCGACTCTTCGTGGTCCGGCGTAGTTAAGGTCGCTCGCTGTTCCTCGCCGACTACTCGCCCAACGAGCTCATAGACCCAACGCTGATCGTCCACTCGCAGTCGCGTGCGGTCGCGCCGGGCGAGCTCAGATGCGAGCTCGGCCTCGACGAGGGCCCGAATACGGGCTTCGGCATTGGGCGGCATGGCGGGCGCTACAACCACGTTGACCTCATGTCTTCCCTCTACCGTCCTGAGGCGATGGCGATCGCATCCTCAGGGCTGGATATCGGCGCCTCGCTGGCATATGCGGCGCCAGGCTCGGCCACCACAGCCGCGAGGTGCATGGTCGCCGCCGCATAGACGAAGGCAGCGGCTTCCTTGGCCGGCACAGCCACGACCAGCCCGCCGGAAACCGCTCCCTGCACTTCGACGCCCAGCGCGAACGGCACGACGGTTGGGTGATCCGCCGTGCCCGCGATCAAAAGCAGGTCGACCCTAGCGCCGGTCGACAGCGCCGGCACCTGACCCACCGGCACGAACACCAGCCGCCGGTCCGATACCGATGTTTCACTCGTGACGTCACCGCGCTGGATCAGCTGACCGGAAGGGATGTCGTGAGCGGCGCGCATCGCGGAGAGTCGCGACTCTTCGCCGACGGTGAACAGCTGAGACGAGCCTCCTTCGATACTGACTCGTTTCAGCTGCATGCCGTCCGTCGACAGCAATGCGCCGGCAGGTAGATCGCGCGAGGCCGCATAGACGTCAACGGCGCCCCGCGTCGGATCAGCCAACACGAGCAGCGCTGCGCTGACTCCGCCGCCCGCCACCAACGCGGCTAGTGCGACCAACCATCTCCTTTTCATCCAGAAGTCTCCACGCCAACCTTATTTCGGTCCGCCGTCGTGCCCAACCCTGGCTGTTAAGAACCCCCCGCGCACCTTTGAGTCGTTGCCTGCTTGTAAACCTATACTTGACAAGCCTCGCGGGCCGTTTATGGTGCTCGCGATGGCTACCGCAACCATCTCGAGGGTCGGCGGCGATGAGGTCGAGGAGCGACGGCGGTCCCTGATGGCCGAGTCCGATTGCCTGCTCGATGATGTCGAGAGGCTCCGCCTCGACGACCACGTCGCGGTACCTCAGCAGCTGGGCGAGGCGATCCGCTCGCTGCAAGTCCGTCTCGGCCGCACCGATCCTCCTCTCCCGCCTTCGACCCTCCACGCCGCGCACGACCTCGTGTTCGCCGTCCAGCAACGCCTCATGGCGGCAAATCCGAAGCATCCGCGGCCGAACCGGCATGCAGGCCGACCCGGGGGGCAACCCGTGATCACGCTGGTTCGTGAGAGCAGTCTCTGGAAGCTGCTCACGCTGCCGCCTTCGCCAACCGGAGAGGCGGACGGGGCTTGGTTGGAGCTGGTCGACTCCACCGTCGAGCGCGCTTGGGATCGGTGGTGCTATGCGCAGCAGCACGCGATACGAGCAGCCCGAGAGAGGTACCGGCCGGATGTCGCCCTGGCCGTCGCACGCACGGCGTGGTCGAACTATTGGGAGCTCTATCTAGAAGCGGACGAGATCAGAGACCGTGTGAGGCGCGCGACCTCTTCGATGCGGCCAGGAAACCCTGCAGCTCACCTTGTGTGACGGGCTTTTCGGAAACGCGCACCCTCTGGGCGAAGAGTTCGAGGAATGTCCGCAAGCCGGCGTCGTCAAGCGCTGTCGCGGCTTCGATGATGCCGGCCGCCGCGGCTCGGTCCGATGGCTCCAGGACCTGGGCGAGGTCGTCGGCGAAGTCGGGCGGCAGGTGCTGCATCAGGCCGGAGTGTACGTAGACAGGTCACTAGAATCCAGGGGCCATGCAGCCAGTCGTGATCGGGGACGTGATGTGGGAACCGAGCCCGGACGTGATCGCGAAGAGCCGGCTGAAGCGGTTCATGGACCAGCACGGCATCGAGACGTTCGCCGAGCTCTTGAAGCGCGCGGACGAGGACATCCAATGGTTCTGGGACGCCGCCATCAAGGACATCGACATCGCCTTCTATCGCCATTACGACCGCGTGGTCGACCTCACGCACGGCAAGGCCTGGGCGCAGTGGTGGATCGGCGGGCGCATGAATATCGTCCAGAGCTGCCTCGACCGCCACCGCGATCAAGAGTTCCACGACAAGGTCGCGCTGATCTGGGAAGGCGAGCCAGGCGACGTGCGGCGCATGACGTACGGCGAGCTGGATCAAGAGGTGTGCCGCCTCGCCGGCGCGCTGAGACGGCTGGGCGTGCGACCCGGTGATCGCGTCGGCGTCTTCATGCCGATGTGCCCTGAGGTCGCGATCTCGGTGCTGGCGACGGCCAAGATCGGCGCGGTGATCATTCCCCTCTTCTCCGGCTACGGCCCTGAAGCGATCGCAACTCGGCTGCAGGATGGCGAGGCCAAGGTGCTCATCTGCGCCGACGGCTTCTACCGCCGCGGCCAGGTGATTCCGATGAAAGAGACCGCCGACAAAGCGCTGGTCACATGCCCGACGGTGACGAAGGTGATCATGCATCGCCGCGTGGTGCGTGACGTCCCTTGGACGCAGGGCCGCGACCAGGTGTGGGAGGTACTGCTCGAGGACGAGCCGCGCCACGCGCCAACGCACGAGCTCGACCCCGAAGAGCCGCTCATGATCATCTACACGTCAGGCACGACGGGCCGGCCCAAAGGCACGCTGCACGTGCACGGCGGCTTTCCGGTCAAAGCGGCGCAAGACATGGCCCATGGCTTCGACATCGGTGCCGACGACACCGTTTTCTGGTACACCGACATCGGCTGGATGATGGGACCGTGGCTCATCATCGGGTCGCTGGCGCTGGGCGCGACCATGGTTCTGTACGAGGGCACGCCCGATTTCCCAGCGCCGGATCGGCTCTGGCGCATGGTCGCCGACCACAGGGTCACCGTCCTCGGCGTCTCCCCCACCCTCGTGCGCGGGCTGATGACCCATGGCGACGAGCTGCCTGCCCGCCACGACCTCTCGAGCCTGCGCATCCTGGGCGGCACCGGCGAGCCCTGGAACCCCGAGCCTTTTCAGTGGTTCTTCAAGCACGTCGGCGGCGGACGGATCCCGATCATCAACTACACCGGCGGGACCGAGATCGCCGGCGGCATCCTGTGCGGCAACGTGATCACTCACCTGCGGCCGACGTCGTTCGCGGGCCCGATCCCCGGCATCGCCGCCGACGTCGTGGACGCCGAGGGCAAGTCGGTGCGAGGCGAGGTTGGCGAGCTCGTGATCCGCAACCCGTGGCCGGGGATGACGCGCGGATTCTGGGGTGACCGCGAGCGCTACCTCGAGACCTACTGGAACCGCTTTCCAAACATATGGGTGCACGGCGACTGGGCTTACGTCGATCCCGAAGACGGCCTGTGGTACGTCCTCGGCCGCTCCGACGACACCATCAAGATCGCCGGCAAGCGCCTGGGGCCGGCCGAGGTCGAATCGGTGCTCGTCGGCCACCCCGCGGTCGCCGAAGCGGCCGCGATTGGCGTCCCCGACGAGCTCAAGGGCGAGGTCCTGGTGTGCTTTGTCATCCTGCGGCCAGGCCAAAAGGCGACGCATGAGCTCGAAGTGGAGCTCGAGGACCTCGTGGCATCGGCGCTGGGCAAACCACTCCGGCCGAAGGCCGTTCATTTCGTGACGGATCTACCCCGCACCCGCAACGCGAAGATCCTGCGCCGCGTCGTCCGCTCCGTCTACACGGGCAAAGACCCCGGTGACCTTTCTTCGCTCGAGAACCCCAGCGCGCTCGCGGCGATCGGCGCGACTAGAAGCTGAGGACTTTCTCCGCTTCCATCGTCATCCGCACCAGGTCGGGCGGCGTGATGAACGAGGCATTCGGAGTCATCATCGACGGCAAGACCCCACGGGCCTCAGCACAGCCTTTTCAAACGTAGAGGGGAACGTTCTGCTCCAGGCATTTGTCCATGAGGTCGCGCAGCGGCGGCACACCCTGCCCGTAGACGTTGGCGATGATGTCCGGCTTCAAGAGCTCGGTCGCGTCGCCGGCCAGGGCCACCGAAACCGCGACATTGGCCGGCTTGGCGCCGTTAGCCGCGATGTGGAAAGGGATGCTCGCGCGCGTCGGATCGGTCGGTCCACTCGACGCGACGATCAGCAATCCGGCCACGGCGCCCATTATCAGCCGTTGTGAAGCTCAGCCGCCGAGATTGGGTTCGGCTCCTGCTGCTCTGGCTGGGCGGGATCGACCTCCGCCTGACGATGCTGGCGGTGCCGCCGCTGATACCGCTCATCCACCGCGACCTGCACCTCGACGAGAAGGGCGTGGGGGCGCTCGTTTCGCTGCCCGTGATCCTGCTCGCGAGCGCCGCCGTGCCGGGCTCGCTGCTCATCGCCAGGCTCGGCATACGCGGCGCCCTGATGACCGGACTCGGGCTGGTCGCCGTTTTCGGCGCCATTCGCGGTCTGGGGTCGAGCGCGCCGGTGCTGTTCACGTCCACGTTCCTGATGGGCCTCGGCGTCGCGGTCAGCCAGCCGGCTTTCCCTTCGATCGTCCGCGATTGGTTCCCAAGGCGCATCGCCATCGCCACCGCCGTCTACAGCAACGGCATCCTCATCGGCGAGACGCTACCCACGGCGCTCACCACGCCGGTGGGCGCCCTGCCGGCCGCCCATGGCGACTGGCGATACGCGCTGGCGCTGTGGTCCGTGTTTGTCGCCCTCAGCGCGGTGGCGATCGTCGTAGCGGCGCCGAAACGGGAACCCAAGCCGGCAATCGCAACGCGATGGTGGCCCTCGTGGCGCGAGGGCCAGACGATACGGATCGGCGTCGTGATGGGGATGGCGTCCGCCATCTACTTCGCCACCAACGCTTACATCCCCGACTTCCTCGACCAGACCGGCCGCCACTCACTCATCTCCCCCACGCTTGCCATCTTCAACGGCGCGCAGCTCCTGACCGCGCCGGTGGTCGCTGTGTGGGATCGCCTGCTCACCGGTCGCGCCGGATTCATAGGATCGGCGGGGCTGATGGTGGCGGCGCAGGTCGGCATCGTGGTTACGCCGGGGCCGGCGATCTTGATCTGGGCGCTGGTGCTCGGCTTCGCGGCCGCGCTTGCATTCATCGTCGTGCTCACCATGCCACCGCGCATCGCCGCGCCCGGCGACGTGCACCGGATGAGCGCGGGCGTGTTCACGTTTCAATACGCGATCGCGTTCTTCGTGCCACTGATCGCCGGCGCGGTGTGGGACGCCACCGGCCGCGCCATCCTGGCCTTCGTGCCCGGCATCGTCGCTGCCGTCGTAATGGGCTGGCTGGCGGTATCTCTCCGGATCCCGCCAGCCGAACCGCGCTCTACAGCGACTTGAGCAGGCGGTCGAACTCCCCCTCGTTGAGCGCCCGCATCGTCTCGGTCGAGACGTTGCCCTGCATGCCGGTGATGACCGCGAACTTGGCCGCGACGTCGTCGTCGGGCGCCTCGAT
>Ga0070708_100004262_pt1 | contig 11240 bp, 5 predicted proteins | sample KBSK5503metaG_FD_65469 | JGI IMG/M metagenome (GOLD analysis project Ga0070708, IMG submission 65469) | Corn, switchgrass and miscanthus rhizosphere microbial communities from Kellogg Biological Station, Michigan, USA - KBS K5-50-3 metaG | ecosystem: Host-associated > Plants > Roots >...
CCGTCACCGCACAGGGCCCTCAGGCCCTGGCAAGACACGCGAGGAACGGGGACTTCTAACTGGCCAAAAACGGGGACCTAGACCTGGCCACCAGTGGGGACTTTCTCATGGCCACGGACAACCCGCTCCGAGACCTGCTGTTGGCGTGTCTGCGAGACCCCAGATACGACCAGTTCCGGTTCATGGTGGCCTTCGCCCGCTGGTCGGGCCTGTTCTTGCTCGACACGGACCTCCAGTCGTTCGCCCAGCGGAGGGGGACCTCGATCCGGGGATACGTGGGGACCGATCTCGGCGGGACAACGATCGAGGCGCTCACGTACTTGAGCGAGCTGCCAAAGGCGGAGATCTTCGTTGTTGACGCGAACACCCCGGCTGTCGTCTTTCATCCGAAGATCTTCGAGTTCTCGGGCACTCCTGGGTGGTTGACGGTGATCGGCTCATCGAACATGACGATGGGCGGGCTGCTCTCAAATGTCGAGGCGTCTGTGGTGCTCACCGGCGACTCGTCCGACCCGTGTCCGACGAACCTGCTGTTCGACCAGCTCACGCCGGCCCCGCCGTTCACCCTCGATCATGTCCGGCGGGTCACCGACGATTTGCTTACCGAGATCGCCCCGCGCCTTGACCACTACACGAAGCCGTCTCCGGACTCGCGCGGCGATATCTCGCCATCTCGGCCCCCTCTGGCGGAGCTCGACCTGCCCCTCCCTGGTCGACCGCCCTCGCCCGCCTCGGCGAGGCGCGCCCAGCGCACCCGAAGCGATCGGCGCACACGTCCTGGGCCCGTGCGCACCTCGGCGTCCGCGACCGCAAAGCCCGAGATCCTGTTTGTCGAGCTCTGGGACGAGACTCGGAACGGCACCCAGGTTCAGCTGCCTCGCCGTGTTTTCACCGACTACTTCGGCGCGGATGTCACCGCGGTGACGTGGGTTACTGTCCGGGCTCCGGGCGGAGGTCTTGAACGGATTCGTCTGCAGGCCTTTCCCAATGCGACATTTCGCATCTCGCTCCCCTTCGTGGGTACGTCATCGCCACGTGCCGGGAGACGAGCCGTGCTGCGCTTCGAACGCCTGGGACAGGATGAGTATTCGTGCACGATCGCGCGACGAGGCGAGCGCCAGTATGAGTCGTGGCTTCGGGCGTGTACCGAGCAGACGACTCGGACATCCAAACGGTTCGGCATCGTCTCCGCACCCGTCCCGCGTGTGGCCCGACACCCGCCCGGGCCCTCTTGATGCGCGTCACCGGTGCCCTATGCCGCCTGCAGCTCAACCCTCAAGCCGCCGGGGGCGCCCTGCGCCTCGCCGACCTCAAGCGTTAGCATCCGCCGATACGCTTGCACGTTCCTGCTCACGGAGCGCCCACCGCACGCTTCCTCGCTTAGCGCGAGATCCGCCGGGAGTATCGAGCTTAACAAGCCGAAGATCAACGCCCAGTCGCTTGTACAGGAGAGCGGCCATGGTGGCATGCGGTGTCTGACCTCGTGTTACAACCAAACCCTGCTCGATCGCGCGGTTCGTGATCTCACGTGAGGTCAGCGGGCTCCGGGCGGAACTCAAGATCCGAATGGCAGCCTCGTAGAAGGTCATGAATTGTCCCAACTCGCCCACCGCTAGGAGTCGGATGCCTCTGGATCATAATGCGGCTGCGTGACGGGTGCCCAGCCGACCTGCGACCCGTATCACCTCCCTACAAGAAATCGGCACGTTTGGGCTACCGAATGGGTCCGAACGCCTGGCCCGGATCACCGACGTGGCCATGGCGGATAGTGCTATGCCGGATCACGAGAGCCAAGTTGCACGTCAGTGCGTGCCTGAGGCAGCACGGCCATCCAGCACACGACACCGAGGTCATCTTCGTTGATGGGCTCCAGCGCGGGAGCCGCTTCAACTGGCCGTAGGCCGAACGATTCGACGACTTGCGTAATGCGAACTGCTGCGTCGTCGCGGGAGATACTTCCCTCCGATACCAGTGACCGGATCGTCGCAAGGGCCTGTCGCACAGCGGAGCTGCGCTCGACCGATAGCGCCTGCTCTGCTTCGGCAGCACCCGGCGGAAGCAAGACGGCGGGGTCGCGGAGCAGGTCGATGGCGAATCGCTGTACTGGCCCGATTCGCTCACCGGCAGCGCGCGGGTCTGCTCGGCGGTTATGCTCCTCGACGATGCTGGCCGAGGCTGTCCGCCACATCGTCTCAAGATCGAACCCGTCGGCCGGAACCTGCTCGCCTTGGGCGGCCCCAGGGTTGATGCGCCGGAGAATCTCCGCATCCCTGTCGAGGGCCACTGCTGCCTCGATGTACCGCCAGTATCTTTGTCCGCCACGCGTGCGGCACGCGAAGAACACTCCGGGGTTTCCGGTCGATGGCACGCCTGGGCCCTGGCGGAAACCTGCGCCGGTCCCCCAGGGGAGTGCGCTGAGCCTGTCAAGCTCCCCCTCGGTGATTGCTCGCATCAGTTCGGCGCGCAGCCTCTCACCAGAGAAGGCTCCCGTACCGTCGTCGTCCCCGTACTCATCGAGCAGTGACGCGTCGCTGCCACTGAGGCGCTCGGCGTAGGCGCGAAGTTCACTCTCTACGGTGTCCAGCACTTGTGTTTCCATGCCGTACACGCTGGCGGCGAGGATCTTCCGGCGGATCGCGGATTCGAGCTGGAGGAATGTCTCTAGCTCGCCTGGCTCGGGCAGCATGGTGGTGAGAAACACTTCGTCGTGCGGGCTCTTAAGCCGGATGACCCTCCCGTTGCGTTGCACGACCCGCTGAGGATTCCATGGCATGTCGTAGCTGATGACTGCGGCCGCCTGCTGCAGGTTTTGCCCTTCTGACAGCACGTCTGTGGAGATAAGAAGGTCTACCTCACCGTCAGGTGGCTGATATCCCGGACGGACGACGGTGTCTGGGCAGAACCGGCCGAGTGTTGCGGCCCGCGTGTCGGGATCGCTTTGAGACCCGATCACTACCGCCCTACGTCGTCTCCCGACCGTCTGGGGCAGGTGTTCGTCGAGGTAGGCGATCGTGTCGGCGAAGCTCGCGAAGACAGCTATCTTCTGCGCGGCAGAGGATTCGAGGAGCTGACGCAAGAGAGCGAGCTTAGGGTCGGAGGATGCGTCGATGGCAGCGAGCCGGTCGTGGATGCGCGCCAGGAGCGCCCGGTCTCTTTCAACGGCTTCCCGGTACTCGGGTTGGAAGGACGTAACAGGGCGTGACTCGGCATCCTCGGCAACGCTCTCAGCCACCCAGGTCGCGAGCCCGGCATCGTCGACTTCCTCCAAAGCTGCCACCCGTAGCATCGCGCGCGACGGCACCACGCCAGCGTCCCAGGCCGCGAGAAAGGCATCGTGGGCCGCGATCATCCGTGACACGGTCGTGAGGCAGGCCGCCCAGCAAGACTCGAACCGCTTGAGGACTGCCGATTGGAGCAGCCCTCCGAGAGTGGCCTCCGCCACGGCCTCCTCGCCGCCGATTTCATACGCGCTGGGCCGGTATCTGGCCATAGTTAGCCCAGCGATCCAGCCGGTGATGTCGCTGAAGAGACCAGGGTGCGCGCTGTCAAGATCATAACGCTCGGTCGCGAGGATCGGGCGGGGGAAGCGAACGGGCGTCCCGTCAGGGAAGGTCGCATCCGGGTAGTTCTGCTCGATAAAACGCCGGTCCCGGCGGACACTCACTGCATCGGCCAGGGGGAACAGTACATCCGGATTCAGATTTTCTGGATCGCGCTCGTTAGCACCAGCGCGGACGAACAGGTCGCGCACCGACGGGATCCCATCCGAAGCGAAAGCGCGGTCGTGGCGTGCGAACACCAGGACCAGGTGGTAAAGGTCCCACAGGCCATTGTTGATCGGGGTAGCCGTCAGCAGCACCAGGTCCTTGCGCTCACCGCCAAGCAGCCGCTCCATCGCCCGGTACCAGGTTGTGCCCGGATTGCGCAGGGCGTGTGCCTCATCAACCACGATCAGCCGGTAACTGTCACGGGCGTTGTGCAGGTAGCGGCCCCGTTGCGGCGCGTCGGGGGCGAGCTGCTCGTCCGAGGCAAGCTGGTGGAAGCTGACCACCTGGGCCGGAAGCCGCGCCTGGTCGATGCGCTCCTGCCAGTTGGCGACCAGTTGGGCGGGTGCGACAACCAGGGCGTGGTACCCGCGGCGCAGGGCGTACTCCTCAATGAAGGCGAGACCGACTTCCGTCTTGCCGGTCCCGACGCCGTCGGCGTAAATCACTCCGCGGTAGCGGGCGAGAATGCGGCGGGCTCGTTCATAACCATCCCGCTGAAACGGGGCCATGCTAACGGCTGACACGGCGGCAGCCGGCAAGGGCGTCTCGAGTTCGTCCCCGTAGAGGTCGAGCAGCGCTCGAAGATACACCGTCTGCGGATCGATCAGGCCCGCGTCAGGGAAGAGCAGCCTTCGCAGGTCATCTTTGTACTCGGAGGCCCGCTCCCACAGCCGATCGAACCATCCGATGGCATCCCCAGCCGCCGGCGGGCCATAGTGCACCAGCCCGAGTTCCAGGTTCGCCATCAGCCCGGCTCCGGTGAGGTTCGCCGAGGTCACCAGGGCCGCCCGGCCGTCGTCAGCGCTGCCGAAAAGGTATGCCTTGCCGTGGAGGAAGCTGGTTACATACCGGCGGACTTCTACCCGCGGTTCAGCAAGCCACTGATCGATCGCCGAAAGGTCACGGGCTGCACGGCTGGGCGGAAAGCGGGCGAGGTCGCGCTCCCCGCTCAGCGCCAACAGCGCACGGTCGAAACGCTCCAGCGGCAGGCCTGCACCCAGTGCAGGATCTGGAGCAGCCCCAAGCAACAGGCGCACACGCCGCTCGTCGGTGACGATGGTCGCGAGATGGCGCAGGCCAGCAAGGTTTACGTATCCGCTGGCGACCGCCAGGGGGTGCTTCGGCGAGATGTCGCCGACCAAGTAGGTAAGTGCTGCCGCATGGGTGGTCTCTTCGCTCAGGTTGTCCAGCAGATAGGGCAGGCCCGTCATGACCAGAATCTCAGCACAGTTCTGCCAGTCGCGCGGCAAATCGCTGACGATAGGCGGTTGGGACCGCCCCAAGGGAAAAGTCGGCGAACAGCACGCCGAGATCAGCGTCGGTCAGACCCCAGGCCCGCGCGACCCGCGCGTCGATTTCAATGCGCAGCCGCTCATGCTCTGCTTCATCTAGCGTTCCGACGTCCACCGCCGTCGACTCGGCGAACTCGGCGAACCGGTTGTCCACACATGATAGACGTGCCGCCGCGCTTGCAATGGCCTCGAAGTCTTCATCCGGAAGATCGGGGACCACGAGCCCTTCCAGGATGAAGAAATTGAGGCTCACCTCGGTGAATCGGCGGGCCTGCCAGTCAAATGGGAGGCTGTTCATGATGCCCAGGCAGGCGGCTCGATCCCGATCATTTCCCGTGGTAAACGCTAGGTAGGGTGCCTTGTTGGTGAGAAACACCCTAGGCGGGACAAGGCAAGCCACAACGGTCCGGGAGTTGTCTTTCTGCGTCACGTCGTGGAAGGCGATCCGAGCGTGATCCAGCTCCCGCACGACAGCATTGCGACGTGCCGGCACCGGCACCTCACCGGCAAGGATCGAACCCGCGCCCGGGCGAGGCTTTCGCACCTTGGCCAGAACGGCAGCGGTGACGGGACAGATACGCGCCGCCCTCCCATCCGGCTCATACTGGTCAAAGCTCTCCCCCTTCCAGAGCGGGAGGCCCTGCCTAGCGTTCTCCCACAAATGGCGATCATTTGTCTCATGCAACTCAGCCACCGGGAAGCAGCGCCACCGTTGGTTGGCGCCATAGGGAAATCGCTGCCCGTGGCGGACCTTGGCCAGCAAATCTGCCTCTTCCTGAGTGCCCAGCAGAGGCGGCGCCCAGTCGGGCCCGAACGCCTCCGGTAGAAGGGCCAGCCCCGGGGCGTTGATCTGGCTATTCCATTCGGCGACTGACCTGGCCGGGCCGGCCAAGTGGACCCGATGACCCTCCTCTGGCCGCCGCCGCAGGGCAGAAACCAACGCCACCGTGTACCGCGGCTCGGAGTCAAACGCCCACCGTCCCGCGTTAATCAGGAAGTCGATCCGGTTGCATGTAGTCTGCTCGAACAGCCAGGCCCGGAACGCCTGTGAACCTTGGTTGACGAACGTGGTCCGGGGAAGGACCACGCCGAGCGCCCCGTCCTCGCGCAGCAGTCCCCGGTAACGCTGGCAGAAGTACTTGTACAAGTCCGGGTCACCGCGCATCGGCTGGTACTCGCCTGCGGCGAGTGCGGCTCTCTCCACCTCGGCGCGTTGTTGTTCGGCTTCCAGGCGTCCGGGCAGCTCAGGCCGATCGGCGATCAGCTGCTTCACGGCGGCTGCGCGCTCGGCCTCTGAGATGCCGCGGCGGATCCCGGGGCGGAAGAGAGCGTAGAACGACTGCTCCTCGATCGTGACTTCATTCCACGGCGGGTTCCCGATGACGCAGTCGAAACCCGGGCGTGGCCTGGAGAAGATGCGGGGGAAAGCCAGTGGCCAGTGCAGGAATGCGTGCTCAGTCGCGGCTTCCCCAGCGCGGTCAATTAGCCCGTTAGTACGGCCTTCGAGGATCTCTGGGCCATGCAGCTCAACTTCCTGGCGAGCACCAGTGACGCCGAACGATTCAGCGGCCCAAAGGTTGTACAGGCGCTCAAGGGCAGCTGTTGCCTCATGCGCCGCAGCGTCGGCCGCAGCGCTGGCCGCTATCTCGTCCGTGTTGCGGTCGTCGCTTGCCTCTACCTGGCGGGCGGCAGCTGCCGCGCGCTCCAGTGCATCGGTCAGCGCCATGTCGAGCCACGAGGCCTGTCCAGTTGTTCCTGATGCCTGAAGCGACTCTGGCCTCATAACGCCAAGCAAGGAGTTGCCCACCACGATGTTGCGGTCGAGATAGGCGAGGGACAGGCCTGGAACAAAGGATGCGAGCCATAGCGACAGCTTCGCCACTTCAGCGCCCATGGGGCTCACGTCAACACCGAATACGCAGCGCTTCAACACGGCCCGGCGGAGCAGGGCGACATCGTCGATGACGGCCGCGGAGCTCGCACCGGCACGGAGCCGCTCAAGGGTCGTGCGCACTTGCGGCACCGGTGTATCCGCGAGGAAGCGAACCATCCGGTCAGCGAGTTCGTTGACTACCGTGACCAGGAAGTGGGCGCTCCCACATGCGGGGTCAAGCACCGCGAAGTCGAAGAGATCCTTGGCCGACACCGGCTCGGTAGAGGCCTGCGCCTTGACCCGGTCTAGGTGTGCTTCAAAAGATGGCACGACCGTCTCCCGAACGAGATGGCGGACCAGCTCAGAACGGGTGTAGTAGACCCCACCACCCTTCCGGCCGCCCTCATGGGTCTGCCAGAGAAGGTCACCGGCCTCCACCTCAGCCGACTCATCGGGGCCGGGGGCTACATAACGATCTCGCTCCAAGTCGTACCGGAGAGGCGTGTCTGCCAGCGAAAGGCGCAGCGAGAGCAGACCTTCGTAGATGTGCCCTAGGTGGCCGATCTCTAGCGTAGAGTAGTCGACCCCTTGGCCATGCTGCTCTCTGCCGATGCCGATAAGAATTGTGGCCATATCGGGGTCGGGCAGTTCGGCTCGTTCGAGGGTGGAGGCGCCGTCAAACCCGTCAGCGCTGAACAAGGCCCCGTTGTAAGCCGGTACACCCCACGCCGGGTTGCTCGTGCGCATGGCCTTTACGAGCAGCGACAACCTGTCCCAAAGCGAGGTGGACTGGCCGCTCAGGCGATCTCGAGTTTCCTCGGCTTCGTCCACCAGGCTTGATAGCGACGCTTGGTGGTAGGAGTGGTTGTCCATCGGGAGATAGCCGGCGCTTTCGGCATACAGGAGGAACAGCATCCGGAACACGAGCGTAAGCGCGGCCCGTTCGAGCTCTTCGCGGACGGCGTCAGAGGCAAGGTCCAGGCCGTCGCTCCGCCCCCAGCGGCCCAGGACCCGCCCGAGGGCAGGAAGCGCGGTCTGGCGGATAGTTCGGTCCAGGCGTATGCGGAGTGCGGACCCGAAGCTGCGTGCATCTTCCTGAAGCGCAGCGAACTGGCCCTCGGCGAGGTATTCCGGGCTCAGGAGCGCGAGGAACGGCCAGTCGTCCTCCTGAAGTGTGCTGGCGTCTAGGTCGAGATAGCGAGCGACGGCAGCTCCCGTGGCGGTGTCGGCCTTGAACAACCGCAGCCGTGACCCGTGGGCCAACACCCCAAACGGTGCGCCATCGGCTTGGCAGTCGTTGAGCAGCATTCCCTCCGGAGGCCGGCCCTCGTGGTCCAGCTTGGCGAATTCGGCAGCGTCGGCTTTCGGATGGATGACGGCAATAGGCCGGTGCTCAAAGCGGGCAAGGTAACCGCGATGCTGCCGCCGCTCCAGCGTGTAGCCCAGCGGCGTCAGGACCCCTCTCCAGTCGGCCCCGCGTGGAATGCTGCTAGCTGCTTTGGCGGCGTTCTGCCAGCGAGCAGGGTCGCGGCGGAGGCGTACGTCCAGGGTGTGCAGCGTAAGAAGTTCGCGGAGCTTCAACCCAGGGATACCCGCCTGGTCGAGGCGGTCGAGTTCGGAGATCAGCTCGCGAATCGCCTCAAGGCGGGACCGCGAGGAAACTCGCTGGATAGCTGCTTGAAGCGCGTCCGACTTAATAGACCTAGTTGGACCAGCCTCATCGGCGGGCCCAAGAACACGGACCGACCCCGGCCGGGAAGCATCGTCGGTGATCAAGAGAAGCGGAGTAGCTCCGCCGCCGCGGCGCTCACGCCACAGGCGACGGAGGGTCCGATCGGGCACTGCCGCCGTCGAGGCGACCTCGATGCCCGCCACCATGATCGCTGCTGTCAGGGGCGCATCAGCCGGAAGGCGGCGCACGCCCGGAAGCGCCGTGATCAGGGAGAGCAGTTCATCTGTGATCATGGACACCACCCTGCAACCGGCACGTCGGCACCATAACAGTCTTGCTCAGGCGAGACACGTACCCGCAGCCGCCGCGCTGAGTTGTGAGTCCAGTGCGCGAAGCGATAGCTCAAGGACACGAACCGCCCTGTACTCGATCGTGACCGGGCAGAAGCATGCAGCAGCCTATGCCCTTGCCGTCGCCGACCGGCACATCCTGCTGATCACCAGCGCGAACCTGACCCAGTCCGGCGTCTTCAGCTACATCGAAGCCGGGCTGCTCATCCGAGGCGGCACCGCTCCCGTCCGGGCAGCCGAGCACGTCGACGCGCTGCGCGCCAACGGTGACCTCATCCGCCCGACGTGTGCAGGAGCCCGCGGCTCTCATCCTGCGGCTGGTCATCTGGATAGTCTCTGGGGAGGCCAGTGGGAGGATCGGTGAGTGGGCAAGGCAGCGCGGCGCCGCCGCCAGGGCACGGGCCGGCAAGGTGCCCCGGCGCCCGGCAACCGCAGGGCTAATGGCGGCAGCCAGGGCGATGACCCGAGGGGCAGGGCTCAGGATGCTGTCACGCGCCTGGTCCGGGGGAATCCGCCGGGCAAGGTCAGCCTGGCGGGGGCTTACGCGCTCGGGTTCGGGGCGCTGGGCATGGCGCACGCGGAGGGGGATGAGCCGGAGTGGTTTGCGGATCTGGACCCGTTGGACACCTTGTTCCTGGGCACGGTCTGGCCGCGGACGTTCGCTGACGGGTACGAGTTCGCCAACGCACTGACGGCCTGGCTGCGGCTGCTGCGGGGGACGGTTCACTGGGCGGGGATCGAGCGGTTCGTCCGGGAGGTGCTCGCCGCCAGCGCCGAGCATGATCTTCCTGTCGATGAGGGCGAGCTGATGCTGCTGGTGGCGGGGCGGCTGGAGGCGGCGGGGCTGGACCAGCGCAAGATCCCGCGCAGCCTGCTGCCCGGCACCGCGCTGGCAGCAACCCGCCTGGCCCGCGGCCCGGACCCTGATGCGCCGCTGCCGGACCCGCCGCCGGACGCCGCCGGCCGCGTCGAGCGGCTGTGGGCGGCGACCGAGATCGGGGTGCCCCACGACGGCACGGCGCAAGACGCGCTTCGCGAGGGGCTGCACCTGCTGAGCGCCGCTGGCGTCGATGTGCGCCATGAGACTGCCGTGCTGCTCCCGGCGTTGTACATCGCCCTGGCGGCCGGAGAATTTGAGGAGCTGGCCCTGGCGGGAGAGCGGGTGGTGGCGTGGGCGCTGGGGCTGGCCGAGGACTCTGCGCTGGTCCCGGTCACCGACGTGCTGCTGACCGCGCCGCAGCGCGGGCTGGACCCGGACACGGCGCTGGGGCACCTGCTCGGCATCCCCGCGTTCGCCGATCCGGTCGCGGCCGGGGACCGGCGCTGGCACAGCTGGCCCGGTACCGAGCTGACCAGCCTGGCGTTCGAGCTGGGCTACCCGCAGGTGATCACCCTCGACAGCAAGGTCATCCGGGTAGACGCTGACCAGGCCGCGGCGCTGGAGGCCCAGGTCCGGCGGTTTGAGGAGAAATTCGGCCGCCTGCCCGGATCTGAGGATCCGCTGTTCTTCGACCCCGACGCCGGCGAGCCGCAGCCGGTGTCGCTGACCGGCCTGGAGACCGAGACCGTCGCCATGCTCGAAGCCGCCGGGATCTGCCCGGCGTGGATCTACGCCTACCAGCACACCGGCGGCCTGCTGCCCCGCCCGGACGGGACGTTCGCCACGGAACGTGACCAGGCTGAATGGGACCAGGTGATCAGCCGCTACGTCAGGGTGCACCAGCCCGGCGCCACGATCGACCACCAGGCCGAGACCCGCAAGCTGGCGATCATCATGACCAGCATGACCCTGCAGATGGCCGCCGATGACCCCGCCTACGGGGCGGCCATGGCCGCGCAGCTGGGCATGGTCGGCGGGGCGGCGGGCACAGACTCAGCCCTGCTGCGCGAGTACCTGCGCGCCTGCGCGGACGAGCTGGGCAGCACGCTGCGCGCCGACCGCGCGATTGTCCAGGCGGCCGGAGAGCATGCCAGGGCCTGGGGCGGTGCCAGTCTGGCCAGCCGCCTGGAAGCCGTGGCGCGCGCCGGGACAGGCGATGCCATCGCCGACGATGTCCTGCTCGCTACCGCAGTCGCCGTGATCCAGAGCCCGGGAGCGTAGCCCGCGAGGGAGCGGATGGCGGCGGGATACGGGTCGCGTCGGCCGAATCGATGGCAGTGAACTAACTACTTCGACCTGAAAAACCCGGGCTGGAGCCCTTGATCGTCGTGTGTCAGGAGGGAGGATGACCTCGACCCCTTGTGGTGGAAGGGATCGAGGTCATCATGTTCCGCACGATAGGCGAT
>Ga0070708_100004263_pt1 | contig 11240 bp, 13 predicted proteins | sample KBSK5503metaG_FD_65469 | JGI IMG/M metagenome (GOLD analysis project Ga0070708, IMG submission 65469) | Corn, switchgrass and miscanthus rhizosphere microbial communities from Kellogg Biological Station, Michigan, USA - KBS K5-50-3 metaG | ecosystem: Host-associated > Plants > Roots >...
GCTCGCCGTTTTCCTGGCGTCGGTCGTCCCGGCCGTGGCCGGCATCCGCGTCACCTTCTCACCGAGGACCGTTCGTCCGGGGGACGTCAGCCTCGTGATCGTCCAGGGCGTCGATGACGGGGCGACGCTCGAGGGATCCGTTGCCGGTCGTCCCCTCGTGTTCTTCGGCTACGCGAGAGTCGCCGCCGCTCTCGCCGCGATCGACTTCGAGACACGGCCCGGCCGCTACGTCTGGAAGATCGCAGTGCTCGACAAGCAGGGTGAGCCCCGCACCCTCGCCGGGCGCCTCGTGGTCGATTCCCGCCGCTTCCCCGTAGAGCGGCTCACGCTGCCGCCGGCGATGGTGGACCTCGATGGGGAAACGACCCGCAGGGCCGATGCGGAGCAGGGCCGGCTGCGCGAGGTGTTCGGCACCGTCACTCGCGAGCGGCTCTGGCGCGGGCGGTTCACCGTGCCGATTGCCGCGGCCGGTGCCGGCACGGGCTTCGGCGCCCGCCGGGTGATCAACGGTCGGCCCCGGTCGGCCCACGCTGGGCTCGACTATGCGGCCGAGCGGGGCACGCCCGTCGTCGCGTCGAATGCGGGACGGGTCGCGCTGGTAGCGGACTTCTTCTTCCCGGGGCGCCTCGTCGTGATCGACCACGGCCTGGGCTTGCACACGGCCTACTTCCACCTCGACCAGGTCACGGTGGCCGAGCGGGACCTCGTCGAGCGGGGTCACCCAATCGGCGTGGTCGGGTCGACCGGCCGGGCGACTGGCCCGCACCTCCACTTCTCGGCCGCGGTCGGCGGCGCCAGGATCGATCCCGCCGCGCTGCTCCGCCTGGACGCCCGCGACTAGCGGGCCGGCGGGCCTGTCGGCGTCCTACTAGCGGCGCCGCCGCGCTCGTGCGCGGCTCTTCTTGGCCTTCGATCGCTTCGCGCGCGCCTTGGCCGGGCGCTTCCTGGCCGTCTTACGCGACGCCTTCCGCTTCGCGGTCGCCTTCGTCTTTGGACGAGGCTTGCTCTTGGCCTTTGGCTGCGCCGGCCGGGGCGCCGGCGCCTGGCGCATGGGCTCCATCGGGCTCGGGGCCGGGGCTGGGAGCGCCATTCCATAGGTGTCGTACGGGGGCATCCGTTCCATGGCTACCTCCTCGTCAAAGACTTTGGTTCGACGCGTTTGTATCACGTGACCGCCGATTTGCACGAGCCAAATCAGTCGAGGTGCAGCATGCCGCTGATCGTGGTGACGGCCTCGCCGCCGACCCGGACCCGCGCCGGCCGCTGGCGATCCAGGTAGAGCTCCACGGTGAGGCGCCCGGGCCGTCCGAGCACGTCCCCCTGCTCCGCGGTGAACCGGATCGCCTCGCTGTCGCCCGCGAGCCGCCCGGCCTGCCAGAGCCAGACGGGCAGCGCGGCGTGGACCGAACCCGTGACAGGGTCCTCGGCGATCCCGAGGTGCGGCGCGAAGAAGCGCAAATGGGTCCGTGACCCGGGGTCGACACCCTCGAGGGCCACGACACAAACGCCGCGGAGCTTGTCAGCGACCGCGACTCGCGCAAGCGCGCCCGGGTCGGGCGTGAGCCGGCGGAGCGGGGCGAACCCCGGAATCGCGAGCAGCAGGTCGCCGTCGCTGGTCAGCGCCGGCGGCGCCCAGTCACCGAGGGTGGCGGTCCCGAGCGCGCCGAGTACGAGCGGGAGGGCGCCCGTGTACCGCGAGCAGATCGGTAGGCGGGGCTCGAGCCAGATGAACACCCGACCGCGGTCGGATTCGACCCGAACCGGCAGCGGTCCGCCGACGGTGTCGAAGACGATCCGGTCCTCGCGTAACCGGCCTGTCTCACTGAGCGCGTGGACGGTCGCCACCGTCGCATGGCCGCAGAAGGCGATCTCGTGCCCCGTCGGAGTGAACCAGCGGAGGCGGAGGCCCGACCCCGGGCCGTCCGCGCGACTGACGAAGGCGGTCTCGGGCAGCTTCATCTCTGCGGCGATCCGCTGCATGTCGATGTCCGAGAGTCCTTCGGCGTCGAGGACGACGCCCGCCGGGTTCCCGCCGAACGGGCGCGCCGAGAAGGCGTCGACCTGGAGGACCGGGATGGAGCGCCGCATCTCAGACGGCGATCCGCCGCCGGACACGCGCAGCGTCGGCGGCGAGGGTCCGGTTGGACCAGACCGTGAGCGCGGAACGGGCCAGGAGGCCGCGCACCGCGGCCCGGGAAAGCTTGATGCGCCGATCGGGCACGAGGAACTCGTGGGAGGTGGCCAATAGCTCGAGCGTGCCGAGCCCGATCAGGAGCGGCCATGCGCACGCGAGCCGCATGCGGACCTCGGCGCGAGGGATTTCGAGCGTGTATCGCCACGCGACCTCGTAGTGATCCAGGGTCAGCCGGAGCAGCCGGTCGAGCAGGGGGCGTACCCGCGTGGCGGAACGAGGATCGAGGAGATCTGCGGGCGCCAGGCCCAGCGTCTGGAGCTCCGGCCGCGGGAGGTAGCAGCGGCCGATCCGGAGGTCGCGGGGGAGATCCCGGAGCACGTTCGTCATCTGGAGCGCCTTGCCGAAGCGCGCGCCCCAGGTCTTCATGAGCGGCAGATCCCACCGGGCGAGCCGCCGCCGATGGGCGACGTGCATCTCGGTCCAGAACTCGCCGACGGAGCCGGCGACGAGGTAGGTATAGCGATCGAGATCGTCCAGCGACTCGAGCGCGTGGAGCCCACCCCCGTCTTCGCCGGGGAACTGTGTGAGGTCGAAGATCATCCCCTCCGTGATCGTCGCCAGCACCATCCGGACGCGCGCGGCGTCGGTCGCGGCCAACCGCTCGAGGGCAGCGAAGCACTCTGGAAGCCGCTCGAGCAGCCGGCGCTCGGCCGGATCGTCCTGGACCGCCGCCAGCCCGGTCAGGCGGGGAGCCACCGCCCCGGTGGCGAGGGCGTCCCGCAGCGCCTCGAGCTGCCGGAGGCGATCGCGCCGGTCGACGAGCCGGGTGTCCGCGATGGTGTCGGCGGCGCGGGCGAGGAGGTAGGCGAGGCCGATCGGTCCACGCAGGCTCCGCGGGAGGATCGCCAGCGAGAGGGAGAAGGTCCGGCTCACCTGCCTCAGCAGGTCGAGGGGCATCAGTCGTAGTCGAACGGTCGCGGAGGTGGATCGGGCGAGTCCTTCGCCTTCTTCAGCCCTTCTTGGAACTTCCGATCGAGCACCTTGCCCTTCTGCTTTTCGGCCTCGAGCTCTCGCCGGAATCGCTCCTCGCGCTGCGCGGACTGCTTCCGGAGCGCATCGAACGCGGAGCCGAGGTCTTCCGTGGTCCGCTTCGGCGGGGGCAACTCGTGCGCGATCACGGCGGCCAGCTCGCCGTCGATGGTCAGCTTGGCCTGGCAGCACGGGCAGGTGATGACGAACGAGCGCTTCGTGGCCATCGCGTCCTCACGCTAACAGCCCGCCCCAGAAGCGTCAAGGAGGATGGCGCCGGTTGTAGAATGGGCCATGCGCGAGCTTGCCAACACCTTCTCGTGGTCGCGCAGCCGCGACAACACCTTCCAGGAATGCCGCCGGCGGTACTTCTACCAGTACTACGGGGCGTGGGGCGGCTGGGAGCCAGATGCATCGGCGGAGACGCGGCGGCTCTACGTGCTCAAGCAACTTGCCTCGCGGCAGCAGTGGGCGGGCCGGGCCGTCCACGACGCCGTGGAGATGGTGCTGCGGGCGTTCGCCCACGGCCACGAACTGCCGCAGGAGCCCTTCATCCGGGATGTCGTCGAGCGTATGCGCCAGGACTGGCGGAGCTCCCGGGCCCGGCACTACTGGGAGAATCCGAAGACGGCGGCGCTCTTCGAGCACGAGTACGGTGTCGAGATCAAACCCGAGGCCTGGCAGGCGCTCTCCCGCCACGTGGTGAGCTGCGTGCGCAACTTCTTCCGCCTCCCGCTCCTTGCCGAGATCCGGCGCACGCCCCTCGAGCACTGGCTGATCGAATACTCCTCGAAGGCGTTCGAGTTCGAGGGTACCGCGATCTGGGTGGCGCCGGACTTCGGGTTCTGGAACGCCGAGAACCGGCTCGTCCTCGTGGACTGGAAGACCGGCGCCGCGGACCCCGGTGCGACCGCCTTCCAACTCGGCTGCTACGCCCTCTACGCCCACGAGGTGCTCAAGCAGCCGCCCGCCCGGGTGGATCTTTTCGAGGCGAATCTCCGTGACGGCATGGTCACGGCCGTCCACTGGGACGACGACCGACTCGACGCGATCCAGGAGCGGGTTCGGTTCTCGATCCGCTCGATGAAGGCCTATCTGGCCGACCCCGAGTCGAACGTCGCCGCCATGGACAACTTCGAGCGCACCGAAGATCTGCGCCTCTGTCGCTGGTGCAACTTCCGCGCGGTTTGCCGCCCCGAACTTTAGTCGAAGGGGGCCTCGACGGCCCCCCCCGAGCCTCCCCCAGGGAACGGTTTCGTGAGCCGAGCGGTTCGCGGGGCTGGGGCCCCGCACCGCGCAGGCGACCAGAAGAAGGATTGCGCCGGCGAAGCCGGCGCTCGAACCCAGTTACTCCGACGCCCGGTCCTGCGGAGCGCGGAGGAAGTCGAAGTCGCATCCTTGTGGTGCCTGGAGGACGTGCTCGACGTAGAGCCGCCGATATCCGCGCGCGAGCGAGGGCGCCGGGCGGCGCCAGGCGGCGCGCCGGCGCGCCAGCTCGGCCTCCGGGACAAGCAGGTCGAGCCGCCGCGCGGCGGCGTCGAGGACAATCTCGTCGCCGTCCCGGACGAGCGCGAGGGGCCCGCCGACCGCCGCCTCCGGCGCCACGTGGAGCACGACCGTGCCGCCGGCCGTTCCGCTCATGCGCGCGTCGGATATCCGCACCATGTCCCGGACCCCGCTCGCGAGGAGCTTGCGCGGGATCGGCAGCGAGCCGGCCTCCGGCATACCCGGGCCGCCGACGGGTCCGGCGTTCTGGAGTACGAGCACGGTGTCGGGTGTGACCGGGAGCGCGGGGTCGTCGATACGACGATTCAGGTCGCCCAGGTCCCGGAACACGCAAGCGGGTCCACGGTGGTTGAGGAGGGCAGAGGTCGCGGCGGACACCTTGAGCACGGCACCATCGGGCGCCAGTGATCCCCGGAGGATGGCGAGGCCGCCCGCCGGCTGGAGCGGCCGGTCGAGGGGCGCGATCACGTCCTGCCAGCCGCCCGGCTCGGGGACCGCATCGAGCACGGCGCCGAGCGTCCGACCGAGCACGGTGGGGGCCGCGAGGTTCAGCAGCGGGCGGAGCACCCTCATGACGGCGGGGATGCCGCCGGCCTCGGCGAGGTCTTCCATATGGTACGCGCCGGAAGGCCTCAGGTTGACCACGAGCGGCGTCGTCAGCGCGGCGCGGTCGAAATCGTCGAGGTGGAGCGCGACCCCCGCGCGGCCCGCGATGGCGGGGAGGTGCACCACCGCGTTCGTCGAGCCGCCCACCGCCATCAGCACGCGTACGGCATTCTCGAACGCGGCGGGGGTCAGAATCCTCGAGGGGCGCAGGTCCTCGCGGACCATCTCCACGATCCGCCGGCCCGCCGACTCCGCCAGCCGCAGCCGCCGGGCGAGCGGGGCGGGCACGGCCGCCATGCCGGGCAAGGTCATGCCGAGCGCCTCGGCGAGCGCGGCCATCGTGCTTGCGGTTCCCATGACCATGCAGGTGCCGGTGGACGGAAAGAGCTCGCCCTGGATCACCTCGAGGCGGGCGGCGTCGAGCGTGCCCGCCCGATGCTCGCTCCAGAAGCGGCGGCAGTCGGTGCAGGCGCCGAGGCGGGTGCCCTCGAAGCGGCCCGTGAGCATGGGGCCGGCGGTGACGACGATCGCGGGACGGTCGGCGCTGGCGGCGCCCATGAGCTGGGCGGGGAGGGTCTTGTCGCAGCCGCCGAGGAGGACCACACCGTCCATCGGCTGACTCAGGATCATCTCTTCGGTATCCATCGCCATCAGGTTGCGGAAGAGCATGCTCGTCGGCGCGAGATAGATCTCGCCGAGCGAGATCGTGGGGAACTCGAGCGGGAGGCCGCCCGCCTGCAGCACGCCGCGCTTCACGGCCTCGGCGACCTCGCGCAGGTGCCGGTGGCAGGGGTTGAACTCGCTCCAGGTCTGGGCGACGCCGATGATCGGGCGCGCGAGGTCCTCGCGGGTGAGCCCGGCGCCGCGCGCGTAGGCGCCGCGGATGAAGAGACTGAAAGCGGGATCGCCGTAGTCGGTGAGTCCGCGGGCGATGCCGGATGCCGTCTCGCCGCCGGCGCCGGTGGCGTCGCTCATGGTCGGCGGATTGTCACCCCACGCTCGGGCCGCGGTCAAGCGCCGACGGTGGGAGGTGTATACTTGCCGCGATGAATTTTCGGAGGATGCTCCTCCTCGCGTGCATTGGCGTCCTCGTGGTACCGCCGGGCACGGCGGCGCAGGATCCCTTCAAGGCGATCGATCTGATCAAGCCCGCGCGCGTCCAGGTGGCGAAAGACTTCGTCAGCCCATCGCCGGCCGGCCAGTCGGTCAAGCTCGCCGACTACCGGGGCAAGGTCGTCTTCCTGAACTTCTGGGCCACCTGGTGTCCGCCCTGCCGTGAAGAGATGCCGGCCATGGAGCGCCTCTACCAGCGCTACCGGGACAAGGGGCTGGTGGTGGTGGCGGTCTCCATCGATTCGGAGATAGTCGTGATTCCGCCCTTCGTCAAGCAGAACAAGCTGACGTTCCCGATCGGTCACGATCCGAAGATGGCGCTCGCCGAGCGCTATGGGGTGCGCGCGCTGCCGTCGAGCTTCCTGATCGACCGGCGCGGCAACCTGGCCGCCCTCGCCATCGGCCCCCGCGCGTGGGACACGAAGCCGGCCTACGCGGTCATCGAGTCGCTCCTCGACCACCGATAGGATGGCGGGGCGACGCCCCCGCCCGACGCCTCCGATGATCGTCCGCGTGCGCGTTCCGGCGACGTCGGCCAACCTCGGCCCGGGCTTCGATACCCTCGGGCTCGCGCTCACCCTGTACAACGAGCTGACGCTCGCCCCCGCCGACGCCGTCACGGTCGTGGTGCGCGGGGAGGGGCAAGGCCGGCTTCCCGCCACCGACGCCAACGTTGTCGCGCGCGCGGCCCGCGCGCTCTTCGAGGCGGCGGGGCGGCGGTTCACGGGGGTCGCGATCGAGTGTGTGAACCGAATCCCGCTGAGCCGCGGGCTGGGCTCGAGCGCGGCCGCCTGGCTCGGCGGTATGCTCGGCGCCAACGCGCTCGCGGGGACGCCACTCGACCGGGCGGCCCTCCTCTCGCTCGCCGCGCGGGCGGAGGGCCACCCCGACAACGTCGCGGCTGCACTTCACGGCGGCGTCACCGTCGCGTGCGAGACGCCGACCGGCGTCGTCGCCGTGGCGGTGCCCGCGCCCGACAATCTCCGGTGGGTGGCGCTGATCCCCGAGGTGACGAGTACCACCGCCGAGGCGCGCGCCGTGTTGCCGCCGACCGTGCCCAGGGCCGACGCGGTCTTCAACGTCCAGCGCGCGAGCCTGCTGCTCGCGAGCCTTCAGGCCAAGCGCGCCGACCTGCTCCACGCGGCGATGGACGACCGCCTCCACCAGCCGTACCGGGTCAAGCTTTTTCCGTGGATGCCCGCCGTCGTCGCCGCGGCGCGCGAGGCGGGCGCGCTCGGGTGCGTGCTGAGCGGCGCCGGCCCGTCCCTTCTCGCCGCCGTCGCCGAGAATCCCGAGGGCGTCGGCCGCGCGATGACGGCGGCTCTGGCGGCCGCCGGCGTGCGGGGCCAGGCGCGCGCACTCGACGTCGACACGACCGGTGCCGTCGTCGAGATCGGCTGACCGGGTGCGCAGCCTGGTTTGGGCCCTGGGGGCAGCGCGGCAGCCTGGTAGGAATTCGGCTGGCCAACTTGACTCGGCGCCGACGCCGACGCTACGATGAGGCTCCTCGTGATCAGAAACGACCGTTGGATCAGAGAGATGGCGCTCACGAAGGCGCTCATCAGCCCCTTCGAGGAGAAGCAAGTCCGGCAGGGCACGATCTCGTACGGCCTCTCGTCATACGGCTACGACATCCGGATCGCCGACGAATTCAAGATCTTCACCAACGTCAACAACTCGATCGTGGACCCCAAGCGCTTCGACCCGCGCTCGTTCGTCGATTTCAAAGGCGACGTCTGCATCATTCCTCCTAACTCCTTCGCCCTTGGCCGCTCGATCGAGTACTTCAAAATCCCCCGCAACGTGATGACGATCACCGTCGGCAAGAGCACGTACGCGCGGTGCGGCATCATCACGAACGTGACCCCCCTCGAGCCGGAGTGGGAGGGCTTCGTCACGCTGGAAGTATCGAATACGACCCCGCTGCCTGCTAGAATCTATGCTAACGAGGGAATTGCCCAGGTCCTCTTCTTCGAGTCGGATGAGCCCTGCCTGGTTTCCTACGCGGACCGGCAGGGGAAGTACCAGGGCCAGCGGGGGATCGTGCTCCCGACCGTCTAGCCCCGGCGCCGGTCCCGAGAGGGACCAGGAGGCGATCGGTCCCATGGCAGAGCAGACAAAGAAGGAAACGCGGCCGACCAAGCCCAGCGACGGCGGCGATGCGGGGACGGCCAATCCCGAGGTCGCCAAGAAGGGCAAGAAGATCAAGGAGGACGTCGACAAGCTCCTTGACGAGATCGACGACATCCTCGAGGAGAATGCCGAAGAGTTCGTCAAGAGCTACGTCCAGCGGGGAGGAGAGTAGCGTGCCGATCTACGAGTACGCGTGCGCCGCCTGCGGGAAGGAGTTCGAGAAGTACGTCGTCACGGCGACGGTGACCGTGGTGTGCCCCGCGTGCGCGAGCGCCCGCGTCAAGCGGCGACTCTCCCTCGTCGGCGTGAAGACGGGCACCGTGGCCTCCCCGATCGGCGCGTCCGGCGGCTGTTGCGGCGGCGGCTGCGGCTGCCACTGACCGACCCGTCCCCTATCCGCTGCCACGGCGAAGGGCCCCCCGGGCCCTTTCCGTCGCCCCTGCGTCTCGCATCCCGACCTTCCGGCCGTGTATCTTAAGGGCCAATGAGCGAGAAGATCCGCCTCACGGCCTACGCCGCCTGCGCCGGCTGAGCCTCGAAGATGGCTCCTGGAGATCTCCAGGAGGTGCTGGAAGGCCTGAAGCTCGGTGAGGCGGCCCGCGCGCACCCCGAGCTCCTCGTGGGACTCGGCCGAGCCGACGACGCCGCCGTGTACCGTGTGACCGACGACATGGCCATCGTCGAGACCGTCGACTTCTTTCCACCCGTCGTGGACGACGCGTACACGTGGGGCGCCATCGCCGCCGCCAATGCGATGTCCGACGTCTACGCGATGGGTGGGCAGGTCCTGTTCGCGCTTGCCATCGCGGGCTTCCCGCGGGAGTTCCCGAAGTCGATCGTGACCGAAGTCTTTCGTGGCGGCGCCGACAAGGTGGCGGAGGCGGGCGGGGTCGTCGCCGGCGGCCACACGGTGGTGGACGAGGAGCCGAAGTACGGCCTGTGCGTCACCGGCCGGGTGCACCCCGAGCGCGTCTTCATCAAGGGGGGTCTCGAAGCCGGCGACCGGCTTTTCCTCACCAAGCCCCTCGGAACCGGCGTCATCGTGACCGCCGCGAAGAGCGACGCCGCCGGGGCCGACGTGCTCGCCGGCGCCGTGCGGAGCATGCTCCGGCTGAACCGCGTGGCGGCCCAGATCGCGCAGGACGCGGGTGTCCGCGGCGCGACCGATATCACGGGCTTCGGCTTCCTCGGCCACGTCGCCGAGATGGTGCAGGCCTCGGGCGTGGGGGTGTCGATCGACGCCGCTCGCCTGCCGTTCCTCGATGGCGCGCAAGCACTCGCCGACAAGGGGCACTGGAGCGGCGGCATGAAGCGGAACCGTCGATACGTGGAGGGGACGTTCGGCGGCCGGCTCTCGATCGGCGACCGGCTCGCGCCCGGGTTCGTCGGGCTGCTCTTCGAGGCCGAAACCTCGGGAGGGCTCCTCATCGGCACGCGCTCCGCCGGGGCCGCCGGGATGCTGGAGCGCTTCCAGGAGCGCGGCGAGCCATGCTGGGAGATCGGTCACGTCACGCCCGAGGTCGGCATCCGCGTCGCATAGCTCGCGCGGGCCTGGCTCCGTTCGAGCGTCGGCCCTGCCGGCGCATCCGAATCCTGAGCCCTCTTCCGAGGATCTAGCGGGGCTGCGACTGCTTCAGGAAGGCGACCAAGCGCTTCTTGAGCTCGGGCGGGATCTCGACTTCTGCGAGCTTTCTTGCGGCGTTGACCGTTCCCTTGTAGGTGTTGACGAAGGCGATGCAGGGCCGGCACCCTTCGAGGTGCCACTCCAGGAGTTTGACCTGATCGCGAGGAAGCGTCCCGTCCAGGTAGTCACCCAGCACCTGGGCGATCCTCGTACACTCCATGATCTCGTCACTCATACTCGGCACCGCTATTATAGCTCCACACTCGTAACGATGCTGGAACACATCGCAGGGATTCCCAGTCCCGGTGTGACGACGTGATCCCCGCCTGGGAATGACGCTCCGCGCCGCGCTACTGACGCCGTTCGCGCCACCCTCCGTCCGCGGCAACGCCGTCACCGTCAATCGCATCGCCAAGGGCCTCGCGGAACGGGGCCTCGACGTCCGCGTGTGGGACCTCTCGGCGACGCCGGCGCCGGCGGTCGAGGCTGGGGTCGAAGGGTACCGCCCCTCGCTGATCCATGCCTTCCATGCCTTCCGGGCCGGCCCGCTCGCCCTGCGCCTGGCGCGCCGTGCGGAGACCCCGCTCCTCGTCACGGTCACCGGCACCGACGCCAACGTCGACCTCTTCGATCCGGAGCGCGCCGCCGGGGTTCGGCGCGTTCTCGAGGGGGCGCAGGCGATCGCGGTGTTCCACGAGTCGATGCGGGAGCGAATCGCGGGCATGCTCCCCGACGTGGCCTCCCGCATCGAGGTGATCCCCCAGGGGGTCCGATTGGGCCCGGGCGAGCCCTTCGACCTGGCGGCGCGATGGCCGCTCCCCCCCGACCGGGTCCTCTTCCTGTTCCCCGCCGGCATCCGCACGGTGAAGCGGCCGCGTTTCCCGCTCGGGCCGTTCGACCGGCTCGCCGCACGGTACCCACAGACGCGCCTCCTCTACGTCGGGCCGATCCTGGACCCGGTGGAGGGCGATGCGTTTCTCTCGGAAATGGCGCGGCGTCCGTGGGCCCGCCACCTGGGCGCCGTGCCCCACTCGCAGATGCGTTCGGTGCTCGAGGCGGCGGACGGCGTGATCAACGCCTCCGCATCGGAGGGCG